>ENA-OFCD01000306-OFCD01000306.1-metagenomes-genome-assembly--contig:-NODE-306-length-32961-cov-14.539415_pt1 | contig 32961 bp, 24 predicted proteins | sample MGYA00153392_OFCD01 | MGnify analysis MGYA00153392
CGACGCGAAACGTGCTCGGGCTCGGCAGCAAGCCGCCGGGGAAGATGTACTGCTGTATGAAGTCGGTCGATTTGACGTAGCGGTCGAACAAATCGTCGCGGATCGTGATGCTTTGAATGCAGGCCTTGCCACCGGGCTTCAACTGCGCCTTCAGCGTCTCGAAAAAGCTCGGCCAGTATTCGCGGCCGACCGCCTCGAACATCTCGATCGAGGCGATCGCATCGAACGGGCCGTCGGCGATGTCGCGGTAATCCTGGTAGCGCAGTTCACCGGGCAATTGCGAGTCGGCCAGCCGCTGCTCGCCCCACGCGAGTTGCTCGCGCGAAAGCGTCACGCCAGTCACGGCAGCACCGAAATCGCGCGCTGCCGATTCGGCGAGTGCGCCCCAGCCACAACCGATCTCGAGCACGCGGTCGCCGGGTTTCACGTCGCACTCGGTGAGCGCACGCCGCACCTTGGCCCATTGCGCGTGCACGAGGTCGCCTCCGCGGTCGCCCTCGAACCAGGCGCTGCTGTAGTTCATCGTCGGGTCGAGCCACAGACGGTAGAACTCGTTGCCGAGGTCGTAGTGCGCGTGGATGTTCTTCGCGCTGCCGCGACGTGAGTTGCGGTTGAACAGGTGCTTGGCGCGGTACAACAACGAGCCCCACCAGCTGCCGTAGATCACGCGCTCGACCTCCTCGCGGTTCGCGATGAACAGCGTCAGCAGCGCAGTCAAATCGGGCGTGGTCCAGTCGCCGGCGATGAAGCTTTCGGCGAAGCCGATGTCGCCCGATTTCAGCGCGGCCGAGCAGGCGTTCCAGTTGTGCAGGCGGATCGACGCGCGCAGCTCGGTGCCTTCGGTGCTGCCGAAACTCAGCGTGCCGCCGTCGGGCAGCTGGATGTTCAGCGTGCCGTGCTTGAGCTCTTTCATGAGCCGGAACACGGCGCGTGCGGCGGCCGGGGCCGAATCGGCCAACGGAGGCGGGTTCAGGGTGCTGCTGCTGCTCATGGGTTCAACGGCTCGTGAAGGTCGCGGGCGGCGCGGGTTTCGGGACGAACGGCACGCGCTTTGCCCACAGCCGCAGCGCCTGCCAGTGGATGCGCGCGATCACGCCGAGCGTCATCAACGGCATGCCGAAGAAGGCGGCGCGGGCGCGCTGTGTCGTCAGCGGCAAAAGGCGTCCGCTGACGCTGGTGCGAATCAGCGCGCCGTGCGCGTCGTGGTGGTCGATGCAGGCGATCGTTCGGGTCGGGCTCATCGGCCTTTTCATACGCCCCGACCCGGGCGCCGGATGCGCCGCGTCGCGCATGAAGCGAAAGCGGTAGCTGCCGGTCACGTCGCAAAACGGCGAGACGTGAAACACCTTGCTGGCGTGCAACTCTCGGCCGAATGCGAGATCGACGCCGTCGAGCAGGTAGCAGTGGCGCTCGCCGAAGGTGTTGTTGACCTCGACGACAACCGCCGCGAGCGAATCGTCGGCGCGGTGGCAGTACCAGAAGCTGACCGGCTTGAAGGTGTGACCGAGCACGCGCGGATAGCAGTGCAGCCAGACCTCGCCGGTGGCGTCGACGACGCCCTCACGCGCGAGCAGGTCGTCGATCCAGGCGAGGCTGTCGGCGCGCCCATCGCCGTGGTCGCGGTCGTAAAAGCTGATCAGGCCGAAGCGGTTGCGCCGCAAGGCTGCGCTGGCGGCGGCGCGCAAGCTGCGCATCGGCAGCATCAAGAAGTAGGTCGGGTAGACGAAACGGTTGCGCACCGGGCGCAGCCGCGTGTGGCGGACCTCGCCCATGCCGAGAAGTGGCATCGGGTTCGCGAGGAGCGGCATCGGGGTCATGCCGCCTCCTTCATCGGCATCGCCCACGCAGCACGCAAACCGGCGACGACCGCGAGGCCCGACATCAATCCGTCTTCGTGAAAACCGTAGCGCGTCCACGCGCCAGCGAACCAAGTGTGGCGGTTGCCTTGGAAGGCGGGCACGCGGCGTTGCGCGTCGATCGCGGCCATGTCGAAAACCGGGTGGGCGTAGTCGAACTCGGCGTGGATGGTCTCGGCGCGCGGATCGGTCAACGGGTTCAGCGAGACCACGACCGGCGCGCTGAACGGCAGCGGTTGCAGGCGGTTCAGCAGGTAGTGGAGGCAGACGGAAGCCTCGTCGCGCGAGCCGCTCGCCGCGCGCTCGTAGTTCCATGCCGCCCAGGCCTTGCGACGTTTCGGCAGCAACGAAGTGTCAGTGTGGAGCACCGCGCGGTTGCGCTGGTAACGGATCGCGCCGAGCACCTGCGCTTCGGCCGGGCTCGCATCGGCCAGCAGTGCCAGCGACTGGTCACTGTGGCAGGCCAGTACGACCTCGTCGAAGTGTTCGGTGCCGGCGTCGGTCGCGACGAGCACCGCGCCGTCGACGCGCCGCACGCTGCGCACCGGCGTGTTCAGCCGCGCATCGGGCACGGCTTTGAGCATCTTGTTCACGTAGGTTCGCGCACCGCCACGCACCGTGTACCACTGCGGCCGGTTCGCGACCTGCAGCAGGCCGTGGTTGTGGCAGAAGCGCAGCATCGTCGCGACCGGGAATCGCAGCATCTGATCGACCGGGCACGACCAGATGCTGCCGATCATCGGCAGAAAATACCAGTCGCGAAACTCGGCGCTGAAGCGGTGTTCGGTGAGGAACTCGCCGATCGGCTGATCGAGCGCATCGACCTCGCCGCTCGCCGCGAGTGCGGTCGCCAATTTGTTAAAGCGCATCAGGTCGACCAGCATGCGCCAAAAGCGCGGCCGCAGCAGGTTGCTGCGCTGCGCGAACACCGTGTTCAGGTCGCAGCCGCTCCATTCCAGGTCGCGCGCAGTGCCGTGGCTGGGCACCTGAACCGAGAACGACATTTCTGACTTCGCGATCTCGACGCCGAGCTCGCGAAACAACTTCAGCAACTGAGGGTACGTGCGCTCGTTCAGCACCAGAAAGCCGGTGTCGACACCATGCGTGACGCCGTCGATCGTCATGTCGACCGTGTTCGTGTGGCCGCCGAAATAGCTGCCGGCTTCGAACAGGGTGACTCGGGCATGCCCGCTCAGCGCGTGCGCAGCCGACAGCCCCGAGATGCCCGACCCGATGACGGCGACGCGGCGCATGCCGTGCTCAAGCGACCGAGGGCCGCGCGTGGCGGCCCTCGGTCAGAAAAAGAAAGCTGCGAAGCGCCCCCGGGGGAATCAGGGAGGGAGGAGGGAGGAGATCAACCGCCCGGGGATTTCGACCGGCATGCGCCGACGGCTTCGCAACGGAAATCGAGCACAGTTCGAAGGCGCGACCGAACGCGAGTTCCTCAAGTGGGGCGGTAAAGAAATGCCGCGTACTTCGTTGCATCGGATAGCGTTTGTGACTGATTAGTATTAAATATAACCGAACGGTCTTTTGTACGCGGTGCTGCCCCGTTTGGATGCGCCGACCCCTGCGTCCGGGACGCGGACTTGCGCGTATGAGTCATTAGCCCCGACTAGAATTGAGGCGGACTATGAGGCCCGAAGCAATGATCTATCCCGAACTTTTCAAGCAGCTCGAAGCGGTCCGCTGGAACATGGACAAGGACATCCCCTGGGACCAGTTCGACGCCAGCAAACTGACCGAAGAGCAGGCCCAAACGATCAAGATGAACGCGATCACCGAGTGGGCGGCACTGCCGGCCACCGAGATGTTCTTGCGCGACAACAAGGACGACGCCGACTTCTGCGGCTTCATGAGCGTCTGGTTCTTCGAGGAGCAGAAGCACTCGCTGGTGTTGATGGAGTACCTGCGCAAGTTTCGCCCCGAACTCGTGCCGACCGAAGCCGAGCTGCAGGCGGTGCGTTTCGAGTTCGACCCGGCGCCCGCGCTCGAGACGCTGATGCTGCATTTTTGCGGTGAGATCAGGCTGAATCATTGGTACCGCCGCGCCGCCGAATGGCACACCGAGCCGGTCATCCAGGCTATCTACGAAACCCTGGCGCGCGACGAAGCCCGCCACGGCGGCGCCTACCTGCGTTACATGAAGCGCGCGCTGCAGCAGTTCGGCGACGAGGCGCGCGCCGCGTTCGCCAAGGTCGGCGTGTTGATGGCGAGCGCGCGTCGCACCGCGCAGGCGCTGCACCCGACCAACCTGCACGTCAACGCCAAGCTGTTCCCGCGCGACACGGTGCAGAGCCGGCTGCCGAACCCCGAGTGGCTCGAGAAGTGGCTCGACAAGCAGATCCAGTTCGACGCCGTCTGGGAAACCAAGGTCGTCGAGCGCATCCTGCACAACATGAGTTTGCTGATGGAGCGCAGCTTCGCAAGCGTGCAGGAGCTGAACCGGTTCCGCAAGGAAGTGACGGCCAGGGTGGCCGCGGCGGGCGCTGGCCAGCAACCGGGCGCGGCGCCGGCCTGACGCAGGTTGGGCACCGAGCGCTGTGCACTCGGCTCCAGCGGCCGGTAGCTCGAGCTCGATGGCATCTGCAAGACGCGCGGCACCGAGCTGTCGCTGAGCGTCGACGGCGACCCGCGCCACTCCCGCTCGCCAAGCCATTCGCCATACACGCATCCCTAGCTCGAAGGCTGGTTCGCCCGACGACGCAATCCCAGAATCGGCAACGCGATTTCCAAGTGCGTTTCGGCGCGGGCAACGACCCCGCGCTCGACGAAGTCTTCGTCGGCACCGGCGAGTTGACGAACCGGCGCCTTGGCACGCGGGGCGCGTACAAAGGGGGCGTCGGCGTGCTGCGCGCCGTCGACCCGGTCGGCGGCGCGGCCTGGGTGCTCGAAGGCGGCAACCTGTCGACGCAAGGCATCTACCGGCTGGCCAGCGACCCGGCCGCGCCGACCACGCTGGTCGCCGCCACCAGCGCGGGCCTGTTCACCCGCAGCGCCGGGCCGCAGCCGGTGTGGACGGCGGTGGCGGTGGCGCCGTTCGGTGGCCTCGGGCGGGTCTGCACCGATGTGTGCTGGGTCGCGCCGCAGGGCACGATCCCAGCGCGGCTCTACGTGGCGCTCGTCGATACCGCGGGTATCTCGACCGACGTGTGGGTCAGCGTCAACGGCCTGGCCGGGCCGTTCGCGCCACTCAACGTGCCGCTGCCGGTCGGCGTGGGCAGGCGTACGCAGCGCATGAGCCTGGCGGCAGCGCCGTCGGATGCGTCGGTCGTGTACGTGCTCGGCAACGGCAACACGCTCTGGCGCATCGACTTCCCCGCGCCGCCGCCGCTGCCCGCGGTGGCGCCGCCGCCGGTGCTCACCCGTGTGCAACGCGTGCCGCCGAACCTGCTCGGTGGCCAGGACGACTACAACCAGGCGATCGCCGTGCACCCGGCGCGCGCCGAGCGCATCGTGATCGGCGGCGCCACCGAGTTGGCCGATGGCCAATGGAGCGCCTCGCTCTACCTCGCCAACGTGGTGCGCGCGGGCGCGGTCTGTCGCTTCGGCTTCACGTCTAGCGCGGCCGGCACCGTCGCCGACGATTCGTTCATCGGCCACGGCGTGCATGCCGATGTGCACGCGGCGTGTTTCGTGCCGGTGGGCGCCGAGGTGCACCTGTGGATCGGCTGCGACGGTGGCGTGTTCCGATCGCTGCGCGGCGACGACAACAACCGCGTCGTCAAGCACAGCTTTATCGCGCGCAACAACGGCATGGCGACGCTGCAGTGCGGCTACGTCGCCGGCCACCCCGCGATCGACGGCCACCTGCTCGCGGGCACGCAAGACAACGGCACGATCGAGCGCATCGGCGTGAACCTGTGGCGCGTGCGCGGCCAGTTGCTCGGCGACGGCGGCGGCGTGGTCATGAACCCGGCGCAGCCGCAGCAGTTCGCGCGTCAGTACACGCAATCCGACTGGGGCGACGGTGGCAGCAGCGGCCCGGGTTTTCGCCAACCGGTGCTGCGCACGACCGGCGCGGGCAGCACGGCCGCAGGTGCCGAGAAGCGCGAGAACGACGGCGCCGGCTTCTACTCCGGCGCCGATGCGGTGCTCGTGCCCGGCGTGCTGGCGGCACCGAACACCGCGCGGCTCGCCATCGGCACGCACCGCGTCTGGTTCTCGCCCGACTGGGGCCGGCGCTGGCGCACGCTGCCCTCTCTGCGCGACCCGATGAACGTGGGCGGCGTGCAGAGCACCAACGTCGATCCGTGCCGACTGACCGGCGCCACGCCCGATTTCGTCAACGGCCGCGTGGTGGCCTTGCGCTGGGCCACGCCGACGCGGCTGTACGCGCTGTGCGAGCGCGAGGTGATGGTGTTCAACCTGGCGCCCGGCCCGGCGGCCACGCTCGGGCTTCAGGCCACGCGCACCGTGCTCACGGTGTTCCCGCCGGTCGGCGCCGAGGTGCTTCAACCTGCGGGCACGGTGCAGTCACCCGGCCAGAGCCTCACAGGCTTCGGCTTCTGGAGCGACATCGCCGTGCAGAACCCGGGCCTCGGACCGCACGGCGCCTTCTACGTGGCGCTCACCGGCGACCCCACCAACGTGGCACAAGACACGCTGTGGTGGTTCGACGGCACGAGCCGCTGGGTCGCGACGAACCTGCGCAACGACCCGAACGGCATCACGGCGCCGGCCTACGCGGTGGCGGTCGACCCGCTCGACCGGAACACCGTGTACGTCGGCACGGCCGTCGGCGTGTGGCGCGGCACCTTCAACGGCGTGGCCGGGCCGTGGGTGTGGCAGGGCCTCAACAACGGCCTGCCCGAAGCCTCGGTCGAAGACCTGAGCCTCTACCGCTCAGCCGGCGTGCGCCTGCTGCGCGTGGCGATGCACGCGCGCGGCGTGTGGGAGCTCGATCTCGCGACGCCAGCGGTCGCCGCGCGCACCAGCCTGCGCGTGCACAGCCACGACACCCGCCGCGACCCGATCACGGCACTCACCGACCCGAACCGCGCACTGCCGAACACGGGTTTGCTGTGGCACGCGAGCCCCGACCTGCGCGTGCGCCCGCAGCGCGGCGCTCCGGTGCCGGCGCCGAAAAACCTGCCATGGAGCGGCGCCGCGAGCGATCGTTATGGCCTCTGGGTGTTCCAGACCGCGCTGCACGCGCGCGGCGCCGGCGACCCGCTGATCAAACCCGACGGTCTCTGGAGCAAGGTGTTCGAGACCCGGCTGCGCGCCGCCACTGCCAGCAGCCGCGTGACGCTGGCGGTGTGGAACACGGTCGTTGGCACCGGCGGGCTGTTCCCCGATGCCTACGCGCCGCCGTGGAACGACGCCTCGCCGACCGAGGCCGACCTGTTCGAGCTGATCGTCGACCGGCCGGTGCCCAACACGTCGCCAGCGTCGATGGGCATCGGCCGCGTCGCGTGCCAGGTCGACGTGCAGGTGCACCACCGCCACACCACCGAGGCGCCGGCCAACGACATCCGCGTGGCGCTGCTGATGCGCCCGGTCGGTACGACCAACGCGGCCGCATGGTCGGCGTTGCCGTGCGCGTGGGCGGCGCCGGTGCAGGCGTTTTTGCGCGCCGGTGGCGCGCTGCCCGCGCTCGCCGATGGCTGGACCTTCGCCGACCCGACCGGCCCGATGCGGCCGGTGGGTGCGGCGGTCGACGCGGCGCGTTCGCGCAGCGTGAGTTTCAGCGTCGACCTCAGTGGCATCGCCAAGGGTGACCGCGTGCTGCTGGTGGCGGTCGTTCGCAGCACCGCCGACGAGGTCACCTTGCCGCTCGGGCAAACGCTCGAAGCGCTGGTGCGCGGCACGCGGTTCGTCGCCGCGCGATCGGTCGAGGTGCTGTGACCGCGGCGCTTGCGCGGCGCGCTCACCGTGCGCGCGCGCCACAATCCGCACATGCGCGACGCGACCTTCCTCGACAAGCTCTGCACCCGCGCCGATCTCGCATCGCGCGTTGCGACGCTGCCGAAGCCGGTGGTCTTCACCAACGGCGTGTTCGACATCCTGCACCGCGGCCACGTCAGCTACCTCGCGCAGGCGCGCTCTCTCGGCGCGAGCCTGGTGCTCGGGCTCAACAGCGATGCTTCGGCGCGCGGGCTCGGCAAGGGCCCTGACCGCCCGCTGAATGCCGAACTCGACCGCGCCTGCGTGCTCGCTGCACTCGAGAGCATCAGCCTCGTCACGCTGTTCGACGAGGCCACGCCGGTCGAGCTGCTCAAGCTCGTGCGGCCGCAGCTCTACGTCAAGGGCGGCGACTACGACATCGAGGCACTCGACGAGACGAAGTGGGTGCGCAGTTGGGGCGGCGATGCACGCGCGCTGTCGTTCGTCGACGGATTTTCGACGAGCGCGCTGGTTCGTCGAATTCGCGCCTGACGTTGAAGTTGGTCGAAGTTGCCCCTCTCCTTCTGGAAGAGCCTCACCCGCGCCGATTTACCAGCACGATGCCCGCCGCGACGGCGAGCAAGGCGATCACGAGCCGCGCGGTGATCGGCTCGTTCAGCAGCAGCGCGCCCATCAGCAGCCCGAACACGGGGGTCAGCAACGTGAACGACGCGAGCCTCGTCGCCGGGTAGTGGCGGATCAGCCAGAACCACGCGAGGTAGCTGACCGCAGTGACGACGACGACCTGAAAAATCATCGACGCCCACGCCAGCGGCGACAGCTGCGTGGGCAGCGGCGCGCCCTGCGCCATCGCGATCGCCCACAGCAGCGCGCCCGAGATCGCCAGCTGGTAGAGCAGCGTCTTCTCGGCCGACGCGCCGGAGAGCTTGCTACCGCGGATCGCCAGCGTCGTTGCACCCCAGATCACGCCAGCGGCCACGCCGAGTGCATCGCCGAGCAGCTGGTGTGGGCCGGCGGCCGGCATCGTGAAGCCTTCGGCGAACGCCCACGCCACACCGGCGAACGCGACCACCAGTCCGGTCATTTGCAGCCTCGACAAGCGCTCCGCGCGCGCGATGAACGGCATGCCGAGCGCGACGACGAACGGCGAGATGTAGATGAACACGACCATGCGCGAGGCGGTCGTGAACTGCAGGCCGATGAAGATGCAAACGAACTCGGCTGCAAACAGCGTGCCCGCCAGCAGCCCGCCGCGCCACGTGGCGTCGCGTGTGAACAGCGGAATGCGGCGCGCGCCGGCCCACGCCGCCACCAGCAGCGTGCCACCGAGCGAGCGCAGCGCTGCTTGCCACAGGGGTGGCACCTCGGGCATCGTCGCTTTCACGGCCACCTGGTTCAGGCCCCACAGGAAACAGCAGCCGATCACCAGCACGATCGCCGTGGCATCGAGATGGCGTTTGCGGTCAGGCATGGCGGGCCGAATCCGCATGCGCACACCACAGCGCGATCGCTGCACAGAGCGCGCCGGCGATCGCACCCGTGGTGTGTGCGAGCGGCGCGATCGCGATGTCCCAGCCGGCTGAAAAGCGCAGCGGCGGCCCCCATGGCGCTTCGTTCAACAGCTTGGCCGCGAGGCCGACCGCCACCGCGGCCGCGACCCCTCGCTGCGCGCGCGTGCCGGTGACCAGCAAGAACGTGACGATGACCGAGACGCCCGCATGCAGCACGCCCGAGAGGCCGCCATAGTGCAGCAAAGTCGGCTTCAGCAGCAGCCCGAAGTGCGTCGCCGGCCACGCCGCGAGCCAGGCAAATGCGAGCAACACCGGTGCCCGCGCGACCACGCCGAACGCCGCGGTGACTGCCAGCCCGATCAGATTCACGCCGAGGTGCTGGCCGCTGTAGTGCACGCCGACGGCAGTGAACGCGCGCCACGGTTCGCTGAACGCGAGGCCGGGTTGCCAGTCGAGCGCGTCGCGCGCCATCGGCCAGCCGATCAGCGCGAACGCGCCGAGCAACAGCGCCACGCCGAGCCAGGCGCTGCGGCCGGCCGCGCTGCGCGTCACGTGGCGGTGGGCATGTCGAACACCGCGTGCCACAGCGCGAGCACGGCATCGCGGTGGCGGGCAATGGCTGCCATCGCGTCGGGCTCGATTTGCGTTGGCTGCTCGTCGAGCCGCGCGGTGTGTTGCGCGCGGCGCAGCTCGCGGTAGGCATCGGCCGCGTGCGTGCCGATGTGGTCGGGCAACAGCCCGCATGTTTGCGCGCGCTGCAGCAGCGCAATGTTGCCCACGTCGTCCATCAGTTCGGTGTGCGCGCAAGCCTGCGCGAGCACGAGGTACTGCACTGCGAACTCGGCGTCCATCATGCCGCCGGCACTGTGCTTCACGTCGAAGCGGCCGTCTTTGACGGGGTGCGCGTCACGCACCTTCTCACGCATCGCCCACACCTCGGCGCGCAGCGCTTGCGCATCACGCGGCGCGCAGATCACGCTGCGGCGCACGGCGTCGAATTTGGGTTCCAGCGCGCGCCAGCCGGCGCACCAGCGGGCGCGCGTGAGGGCCTGATGCTCCCAGGTCCAGGCGGTGTTGCTGCCGCGGCCGGCCTGGTAACGCTCGAACGACGCGAGCGAAGTCACCAGCAGGCCGGAGTTGCCGTTCGGGCGGAGTGCGGTGTCGATGTCGAACAGCTCGCCGGCGGCGGTGCGCAGCGTCAGCCAGTTGATAACCTTGCGCACGAAGGCGCCGTAGATTTCGGCGGCCTTGTCGGCGTCTTCTTCGTCGGCATCGTCGAAGAGGAAGACAACATCGAGGTCGCTGCCGTAGCCGAGCTCTTTGCCACCAAGCTTGCCATAAGCGATCACCGACAGGCGCGGCTCGGCAATGTGCGCCTGCTTCAGGTGCTTCCAAGCCCAGCGCAGCGCGAGGCCGAACGTGGCATCGGCGAGCGCCGAGAGGTCGTCAGCGACCTGCTCGACCGTGATGTGGCCCTCGACATCGCGCACCAGCGTGCGAAACACCTCGGCGTGGTGCGCGCGGCGCAAGGTGTCGAGCAGCGATTCTTCATCGGCCTGGCCGGAGCGCTCCCAGGCGTCGTGGCGCTCCTCGAGCTCGGTGGTGAACGCGGCGGCGTCGAAGCGGTTGTGCAGCAGGCGGTCATCGGCGAGCTCGTCGATCACGCCGGGGTGCAGCATCAGGTAGCGCATCGGCCAGCGCGCGAGGCCGAGCAGGCGCAGCAGCCGTGTCTGCACTTCGGGGCGCTCGACCAGCATCGCGAGGTAGCTCTCGCGCCGCAGCAGCGGCTCGAGCCAGTCGACGAAGCGCAGCGCAGCGGTCATCGGGCACTCGTCGTCGCGCACCGCTTGCGCGGCGCGCTTGATCAGGCGCGCGAGGCGGATCTTGCTTTCGTCGCGCAGCATCACGATCTTGGGCTGCTCGCGCAACGACCTCACGCGCGCGGCGAGCGCGGGCGGCAACTGCTCGATGAAGGCCTCACCGTCGATCGGCACGGCCGGCTCGCCGCAGCCGCCCGGGCGGCACGCGTTGGGCTTGGTCGAAGGCGCGCGGCCATCGTGCAGCAGTGCATCGAACTCGGTCGCGACGAACTCGCGCGTCGCGCCGAGCAGGTCGAGCAGGTCGCAGGCAGCGTGGGCGGCGCCGTTGCTGTCGGTGCGCGTGCTGAAGCCGAGACTGCCGGCGATCCAGGCGAGGTCGGCATCGATTGTGGGCAGCAGGTGGGTCTGCTGGTCGTCGAGGTATTGAATGCGGTGCTCGATGCGGCGCAAAAACTGGTATGCCTCAGCAAGCCGGTTCGCGCTCGCCGGCTTCATCAGGCCGCCGGTGGCGAGCTTGACGAGCGCCTTCAGCGTGGAGCGGGTGCGGATCTCGGGGAACTGCCCGCCGCGCACCACCAGCAGCAACTGCACGATGAACTCGATCTCACGGATGCCGCCGCGCGAGAGCTTCACGTCGTTGGCGCGTTCGGGCCGGCCGGCGGCGCGGCGCTGCGCTTCTTCGCGCACCTTGGCGTGCAATTGGCGCAGGCCCTCGAAGACGCCGTAGTCGAGGTAGCGGCGGTACACGAACGAGGTGACGAGCCCGCGGAGCGCGACCGCGCGGCCTGACTGCACGCTCGCGGTCGGCGCCACCACACGGCTCTTCAACCACGCGAAGCGCTCCCACTCGCGTCCTTGTACCTGCAAGTATTCTTCGAGCATCGCCAGGCTCACGCACGGCGGGCCGGAGTTGCCGTTGGGCCGCAGCGCCAGGTCGACGCGGAACACGAAGCCGTCTTCGGTGGTCTCGCCGATCAGCGTGTACAGGCTCTTGCAGACGTGTGAAAAATACTCGTGCGCGCTGATCGGCTGGGCGCCATCGGTCTGGCCGTCTTCTTCGTAGACATAGATCAGGTCGATGTCGGACGACACGTTGAGCTCGCGCGCACCGAGCTTGCCCATGCCGACGACCCAGAAGTCGATCTCGGCGCCGGCCGCGTTACGCGGCGCACCGAAGCGCGCGCCGTGATCGCGCCGCGCTGCGCCGAGCGCGCGGTCGAGCGTGGCTTCGGCCAGCTCGGTCATCGCGCGGGTCACGTCGCCCATCGCCGCGGCTTGCTCGATGTCGAGCACCGCGAGCCGCTCCAGCACCAACTGCCGCGTCACGCGCATCGCGCTGGCGAGCGGCCGGCCGCCGGTCAGCAGGCGATCGATCAACGCGTCGATCACCGCACGTGTGGGAAAGCCGGCGGCGAGCAATGGCAACTCGGCGGCGTAGCGGCGCCGGATGCGCTGCACGAAGCGGCTGTGCGCGGCGCTGGCCGGTGCGGCGCCGGAGGGTGCTGCTGCGGCAATGTCAGTGGCGCTGGCGGTGGCAGTAGAGGAGGCGCTCGAAGCCATGGGAATTGCGGAGGTCTGTGCTAGATTGCTTTGGAGGCGGTGGGCGCCAACAGGGTCTCGTTGGCAGCCTGCGTAACCGCCCGCTGCCCACCCTTGTGAACGTCGACTGGCCCGATCCATGGCCGGCGCACCTTGGTTTTCATGTCTTCGATGCCGCCCGCCACGACCCACTCCGATGCGACCGCGCCGCTTGTCGCGGACCCCGGCCCACGTTGGGCGCCACTGCGTTGGACAGCGCGCACACTGGTCGGGTTGGTGTTCACCGCGTGGAGCTTATTGCTGATCGTGTGGCTGACATTCCATTGGGGCATTCTGCCCCACATCGAACAATGGCGCGCTCCGATAGAGCAGCGTGCGAGCAAGGCGCTCGGGGTGTCGGTTCGCATCGGCGCGATCGCGGTTCGGTCGAGTGGCTGGGTGCCGAGTTTCGAGCTGCGTGATGTCGTTTTGCTCGACGCCGCCGGCACGCCCGCGCTGCGCCTGCCGCGCGTGTTCGCGGCGATCTCGCCGCGCTCGCTGCTCGCGTTCGAGCTGCACTTCGAGCAACTGCTGATCGACGGCGCGCAGCTCGAAATTCGACGCGATGCGCGTGGCCGCATCTTCGTCGCCGGGCTCGAATTCGGCGGTGCCGAAGCCGCTGACAAAAACGCGAACAACGCAGCCGCCGACTGGTTCTTTAAGCAAGGCGAATTCGTGATCCGCGGCGGCGCGCTGCGCTGGACCGACGAGCAGCGCGGGGCCACGCCACTGGGCCTCACCGACGTGCAGATCGTCGTGCGCAATGGCTTGCGCCAGCACGCCCTGCGGATCGACGCGACACCGCCCGCCGAATGGGGTGATCGTTTCAGCGCGAGCGCCAAATTCACGCAGCCGCTGCTCGCGCGCCGCGGCGACTGGCAGCGCTGGAGCGGCACCGCCTACGCGAACCTGCCGCGCGCCGATGTGCGCGCGCTGCGCCGGTATGTCGCGCTGCCGTTCGAGGTCAGCGAAGGCGTGGGCGCGCTGCGCGGCTGGTTCGATCTGAAGAACGGCGAGCTCGCCGCCGCGACCGTCGACATGGCCTTGCGTGCGGTGAGCCTGCGGCTCGCGCCGAACGTCGACCCGCTCGGGGTCGAAGAGCTCGAAGGCCGGCTGACCGCGCAACGCAGCGCCGAGGGCGGGAGCCTCGCGCTGCAGCACTTCACGTTCGAGACCGGCGACAACATCCGCTGGCCGCAGGGCGACCTCAACCTCGCGTGGCGCCAGCGCGAAGGCCAGCCGGTGACCGCGGGAGAGTTCAGCGCGCAGCGGCTCGACATGGCGTTGATGGCGCAGGTCGCAAGCCGCGTGCCACTTGGCGACGCACTGCGCAAACTGCTCGCCGACGTGGCGCCGAAAGGCCTGATCACCGACCTCACGACCTCATGGGAAGGCCCGCTCGATGCGCCCGCGCGCTACCGCGCGAAAGGCACGCTGTCAGGCCTGGCGCTCGCCGCGCGGCCGTCGACCGAACCGCATGGCGTGGGCCGGCCCGGCCTGCGCGGCGCGACCGTGCAATTGGCGGCGACCGAAGCCGGCGGCAGCGCGCGCATCGTCATCAACGGCGGCGCGGTCGACCTGCCCGGCGTGTTCGACGATCCGCTGCTGGTGCTCGACCAGCTCGATGCTCAGCTGCTGTGGAAGATCGAGTCGGAGTCGGTCGGTTCGGGCGCCGCTTCGGGTGCCACGTCGGGCGCCACACCGAGGCCGCCGAAGCTCACCGTGCAGGTCAAAGACGCGCGCTTTTCCAACACCGATGCGAGCGGCGAGCTGACCGCGCTGTGGCACACCGGCCCGGGCGGCGGCGTCGCGCGCGACGGGCGCTTTCCGGGTCGGCTCGAACTCGACGCCAAGCTCGCGAATGGCGTTGCGGCGCGCACCTACCGCTACCTGCCGATGGGCCTGCCCCAAGGCACGCGCGAGTACCTCGAACACGCGATCCAGAGCGGCCGCATCGCGAGTGCGAACTTCCGTGTCAGTGGCGACCTCTGGGACTTTCCGTTCTTCGGCAGCAAGACCGGGCCGCAAGGCGGCAAGCTCGCCGCGAAGGACGGCGAATTTCGAATCAGCGCGAAGATCGAGAACGCCGGTTTCGCATTCGTGCCGACCACGCCGAACTACACCTCGCCGTGGCCGGCGCTCGCCAAGACCCACGTCGACCTGCTGCTCGACCACGGCACGCTCGAGTTGCGCAACGGCAGAACGCAGATCGGCGGCGTCGAGTTCCCGAAAGTGCAGGTCGCGATCCGCAACCTCGACACCGAGCCGGTGCTCACGCTCGACGGCACCGGCCGCGGACCGCTGGCCGAGATGCTGCGCTTCGTCAGCACCACGCCGATCAGCGGCTGGATCGACAAAGCGCTCGACCCGAGCACCGCGACCGGCGCGGCCGACCTGAAGCTCAACCTGACGATCCCGCTGAACAAGGTCGAGGCCACCGGCGTAAGAGGCAGCGTTGCGCTCACCGGCAACGATGTGCGCATCGGCGCCGGCAGCCCGCTGCTGGCCGACGCGAAAGGCCGCGTCGACTTCACCGAAAAAGGTTTCGCGGTCGTCGGCGCGAGCGCGAAGGTGTACGGCGGTGACGCCATGTTCGACGGCGGCTCGCAGCCTGATGGCACGCTGCGCTTCAACGGCGCCGGCACGGTCAGCGCCGACGGCCTGCGCCGCGCCACCGAGCTCGGCCAACTCGCGCGCGCCGCGGGTGCGTTGAGCGGCCAGGCAAGCTACCGCGTGAACCTGGGTTTCGTGCGCGGCCAGCCCGACCTGAACATCACCAGCAACCTCGTCGGCCTCGCGATCGACCTGCCCGCGCCGCTCGCCAAAGCGGCCGAGGCGCCGCTGGCAATGCGCTTTTCGACGACGGTCGATGCCGCTGCCGCGCAGGTATCTGGATCGGCGTCGGCATCGGTACCCGCGCTGCGCGACACGCTGCGCTTCGAGCTCGGCAACCTCGTGCAGGCGAGCTACCTGCGCGAGCTCGGCGGTGAGCAGCCACGCGTGCTGCGCGGCGGCGTCGGCGTGATGGAACCAGCGCCGCAACCGGCCAGCGGCGTCGCCGCGAGCATCACGCTGACCAGGCTCGCGACCGACGAATGGCAAGCCGCCGCCGACAAGCTCTTCGGCCCAGCCGACGCACGCGATGGACGTGATGGACGTGATGGACGTGATGCACGCGACGCGAGCGGCCCGTCGGCCTACATGCCCGATGCGATCGGCCTGCGCGTGCAGGAGCTCGTCACCGGGCAGCGGCGGCTCACGCGCGTGTCGGCCGGCTTGTCGCAAGAGGCCGGCGTTTGGCGCGCGAACGTCGACGCTGACCAGCTCAACGGCTATGTCGAGTACCGCGTTCCGACCCGCCGCGGTGGCGCGGCGACTGCCGGCGGGCGGGTGTACGCGCGGCTCTCGCGGCTCTCGCTGCCCAAAGGCGACGACGCGCAGGTCGAATCCCTGCTCGACCAGCAACCCGCGACCATGCCGGCGCTCGATGTGGTGGTCGAGAACTTCGAGCTGCACGACAAGAAGCTCGGCCGGGTCGAAATCGAGGCGCTGAACCGATCGGGTGCGCAGGGCCGCGATTGGCAACTGTCGAAGTTCAACATCACGACGCCCGAGGCGCAGCTCACGGCCACCGGCTCGTGGGGTGCGAGTGGCGCGGCGCCTGACCGTGGTGCCGCGGCATCGCGCCGCGCCGTGATGGACTTCAAGCTGCAGATCGCCGACAGCGGCGCGCTGCTCGACCGGCTCGGCACGCCCAAGGCGATCCGCGGCGGCAAAGGCCAGCTTTCAGGGCAGATCGGATGGGTCGGCTCGCCGTTCGGGCTCGACTATGCAAGCCTCGGCGGGCAAGTCAACGTGGCGATCGACGCTGGCCAGTTCCTCAAGGCCGACCCGGGCGCCGCGCGGCTGCTCGGCGTGCTCAGCCTGCAGTCGCTGCCGCGGCGCCTCTCGCTCGATTTTCGCGACCTGTTCCAGGAAGGCTTCGCGTTCGACAGCATCACCGGCGACGTGAAGATCGCGCAAGGCGTGGCCGTGACCAACAACCTGCGCATGCGCGGCGTGCAAGCGCTGGTGTTGATGGAAGGCAATGCCGACATCGCGCGCGAAACCCAAGACCTGCGCGCCATCGTCGTGCCCGAAATCAACGCCGGCACGGCCGCGCTCGCCTACGCCGTCATCAACCCGGCGATCGGCTTGGGCGCGTTCCTCGCGCAAGCGATCCTGAAGAAGCCGCTCACCGCCGCCGGCACGCGCGAGTTTCACGTCAGCGGGTCGTGGGCCGACCCGAAGGTCGAACGCGTCGAGCGCAAGTTCAGCGATGATGTTCCGTCGGCCGAAGAAGCCCCTTCGAGCCCGGCGAAAAAGTGAGGTTCAGCGCATGAAAATCGCCGCCCTGCAGATGGTTTCCACGACGAACGCCGAGGCGAACCTGGCCACCGCGCGCCGCCTGGTCGCGGCGGCCGCGCGCGACGGCGCCGAGCTCGTCGCGCTGCCCGAATATTTCTGCCTGATGGGTCGCACCGATCGAGACAAGCTCGCTATAGCCGAGGCGCCGAACGACGGGCCGATCCAGCAGATGCTGAGCGACGCGGCACGCGAGCACGGCGTGTGGCTGATTGGCGGCACCTTGCCGATCCGCTCGAACGACCCGGATCGCGTGCTGAACGCAAACTGCGTCTACGCGCCTGATGGCTCGCTCGCGACGCGCTACGACAAGATCCACCTGTTCCGCTACGACAACGGCAGCGAGCGATACGACGAGGGCCGCGCGATCGTGGCCGGCAGCACGCCGACGGCGATGCAGGCCGGTGCGCTGCGCATCGGCTTGAGCGTCTGCTACGACCTGCGGTTTCCGGAGCTGTACCGCGAGCTGAGCTTCACCGCTGGCCAGCCGCCGTGCGACTTGATTTCCGTGCCCGCCGCGTTCACTTACATCACCGGCCTCGCGCATTGGGAGCTGTTGCTGCGCGCACGTGCGGTCGAAAACCAGTGCTATGTGATTGCCGCGGCGCAAGGCGGTCGGCACGAGAACGGCCGCCGTACCTTCGGGCACAGCATGGTCGTCGACCCGTGGGGCGAAGTGCTCGCCGTCGTGCCCGAAGGTGAAGGCGTGGCGCTGGCCGAACTCGACCCGGCGCGCATCGCGTCGGTGCGGGCGCAGTTGCCGGCGCTCGAGCACCGCAGGCGGTGAGATTCTGCGAACGTTTTCGATTGACGCCCTCTCCCTTTGGGAGAGGGAACAATTCCAGGACAAGGCCCTCACGAGCCGTTAAAACCACATCGGGTCGAAGATTCGACTTGTGCGGTTGAAGTCGCGCTTCTAGTATTTGCGCACCGGGCCATAGAGCCCGGTTCTACGACGTCGAAGGAGACGCACAAACATGACCCGCTGGGCACAGCTGTCGACAAACGAACGGAGCGTGCTCGAAGGTGTGTTCTGGTCGCACGGGCCGTCGCGTGACGCGCTCTCGTTGCAGCTCGCGTTCTCGAAGACGCGCGCCAACGCGGTCGTTGCCGCGCTGATCGAACAGGGCTGGCTCGACGAGGTCGGCCAGCGCGCTTCTTCCGGCGGGCGCCGCGCCGAAACCCTGCAGCTGCACCGCGGCCTCGGCGTGTTGCTGTGCGTCGATCTGGGCGCGACCAGCGTCGAGGTCGCGGTGCTCGCGCCCGACTTGCAGGTGCTCGCGAGCCACGCCGAGCCGATCGACGTGCGCGACGGGCCGGCGGCCGTGCTGTCACGCATGCGCACGCTGATGCGCGAGCTGCTCGCGCGCAGCGGCATCAAGCCGAAGCAGGTGTTCGCGATCGGCGTCGGTGTGCCGGGGCCGGTCGACTTCGCGAGCGGGCAACTGGTCGAGCCGCCGCTGATGCCGCAGTGGGACAGTTATTCGATCCGCGACGACCTGCGCGCCGACTTCGCGGCACCGGTCTGGGTCGACAACGACGTGAACCTGATGGCGCTCGGCGAGCTCTGGGCATGCCAGCGCGCGCGAGCCAACTTTCTCGTCGTGAAGGTCGGCACCGGCATCGGCTGCGGTGTGGTTTGCCACGGCGAGGTGTACCGCGGCGCGAACGGCTCGGCCGGCGACGTGGGCCACATCTGCGTCGACCCCGACGGCCCGCGCTGCCACTGCGGCAACCTGGGCTGCGTCGAGACGATGGCCGCCGGCCCCGCGATCACGCGTGCCGCCACCGAGGCCGCGCAGACCGGCGCAAGCGCGATGCTGGCCGAGCGCCTGAACGCGACCGGCCACCTCACACCCGAAGACGTGGGCGATGCGAGCCGCGCCGGTGATGCCGCGGCCAACGCGATCGTGCAGGCCTCGGGCACGCTGATCGGGCAGATGCTCGCATCGGTCGTGAACTTCTTCAACCCGTCGCACGTGTTCGTCGGCGGTGGCGTCACGCGCATCGGGCCGCTGTTTCTCGCGTCGTTGCGGCAGAGCGTCTACCAGCGCTCGCTGGCGTTGTCGACGCGACATCTGGAGATTTCGTATTCGCCGCTCGGCGATCGATCGGGCCTGATCGGTGCGGGCGTGCTCGCGATGCAGGAGATGCTGCGCGGGCGCGGCAAGGTGTTGACCCCATGAGCGCTGCGGTTGCCTTCGACAACGTCGTCAAGTCGTTCGGCCCCGTCGAGGTGCTGCACGGCGTCAGCTTCGACCTCGCGCCGGGCCACGTGATCGGCCTGCTCGGCGAGAACGGTGCGGGCAAGAGCACGCTCATGAAAATCCTCGCCGGCTACGAAGGCTTGACTGGCGGTGAGCTGCGCATCGACGGTGCGGCCGTGCATTTCGACGGCCCGCGCGCGGCCGAGGCGTGCGGCATCGTGATGATCCACCAGGAGTTCGCGCTCGCGGATGACTTGACGATCGCGCAGAACATCTTCCTCGGTCACGAGATGAAGCGCGGCTGGTGGCTCGACGAAGCCGCGATGCGCGCCGAGACCGAGCGTGTGCTGCAGCAGGTTGGCCTCAAGGCCCACCCCGACACGCCGGTCAAGCGCTTGATCGTTGCCGAGAAGCAGCTGGTCGAAATTGCCAAAGCGCTGCAACGCAAAGCGCGCTTGCTGATCATGGACGAGCCGACCGCCACGCTCACGCCGGGCGAGACCGAGCGGCTGTTCGCGCTGATCGCGCAGCTCAAGGCCGATGGCGCGACGCTGATCTACATCTCGCACAAGCTCGACGAAGTCGAGCGCGTCACCGACGAGATCGTCGTGATGCGCGACGGCCGCTTCGTGGCGCGCGACGAAACCAAAAACGTGACGCGCCAACAAATGGCCAACCTGATGGTCGGGCGCGAGCTGAGCGATCTGTACCCGGCCAAAGATGCGCGGCCTGAACCTCACGCGCGCGCCGCGCCACTGCTGAAGGTGCGCGGGCTCAACGTGCCGGGCTGGGCACGCGACGTGAACTTCGAGGTCGCGCCGGGTGAAATCCTCGGCTTCGCGGGTTTGGTCGGCGCGGGTCGCACCGAGTTGTTCGAGGGGCTGCTCGGGCTGCGAGCGCACACCGTCGAGCGCATCGAACTCGGCGGCCACGAAGTGCGCTTGCGCAGCCCACGCGAGGCCGCTGACCTCGGCATCACCTACCTCAGCGAAGACCGCAAGGGCAAGGGCCTGCATGTCGACTTCGGCCTGCGCGAGAACCTGACGCTGATGGCCCTGAAGCGCTACGCCGCGCCATGGCTCAAGCCCGACGCCGAACGCGCCGCGCTGAAGACAGCCGTCGCCGACTTCGGCATCCGCACCGGCTCGCTCGACATCAAGGCGTCGGCACTGTCCGGCGGCAACCAGCAAAAGCTCGCGCTCGCGAAGGTGCTGCACCCGGGGCCGACCGTGATCGTGCTCGACGAGCCGACGCGCGGCGTCGATGTGGGTGCGAAGCGCGACATTTATTTGCTGATCCAGCGGCTCGCGCGCGAAGGCCGCGCCGTCGTCGTCGTCTCATCCGAACTGATGGAGCTGATCGGCATTTGCCACCGCATCGTCGTGATGCGCAGCGGTGCGCAGCAGGCCACGCTCGACGCCGCACAACTCACCGAAGAAACGTTGATCGCTTATGCCACAGGAACCAACTGAACGGGACCCCCATGCCGACGCGTTGCGTCGTCAGCTCCCCGGGGGGGTCGAGGAACCTTCGGGCGGCCGTGCGGTTCCTCGCTCGCACGAAATCGCACAGCCGTGGTGGTCGCGCCTGCACGGCGTCGGTCCGGTCCTCGGGCTGGCGCTGTTGTGCATCGCCGGCGCGCTGCTGAACCCCGATTTCGCGACGCAGGGCAACGGCATGAACGTGCTCACGCGCACCGCCTTCATCGGCATCATCGCGGTCGGCATGTGCTTCGTGATCATCAGCGGCGGCATCGATTTGTCGGTCGGCTCGATGGCCGCGTTGATCGCGGGTGGCGTGATCTTGTTGATGAATGCGCTCGCCGCGTGGGGCCTGAGCCGCGGCATCGCGCCAGCCGTGGCCGTCGTGCTCGGCGCCGGCTTCGCGGTGCTGCTCGGCGCAACGTTCGGCCTCGCGCACGGCCTGTTGATCACGAGAGGGCGGATCGAGCCGTTCATCGTCACGCTCGGCACGCTCGGCATCTTTCGCGCGGTGCTCACCTGGCTTTCGAACGGCGGCGCGATCACGCTCGACAACACCCTCGCCGATGCCTACGCGCCGGTCTACTACGGCGCGCTGCTCGGCGTGCCGATTCCGGTGTGGGTGTTCGCCGTTGTCGCGCTGCTCGGTGCGTTGATCCTGAACCGCACCGCCTACGGCCGCTACGTGCAGGCGATCGGCTCGAACGAGCAGGTGGCGCGCTACGCCGCCGTCGATGTCGACCGCATCAAGCTGCTCACCTACGTGCTGCTCGGCGTTTGCGTCGGCATCGCGACGCTGCTCTACGTGCCGCGCCTGGGCTCGGCCTCGCCGACGACCGGGCTGCTGTGGGAGCTGGAGGCGATCGCCGCGGTGATCGTCGGCGGCACGGCGCTCAAGGGCGGCGCGGGCAGCATCACCGGCACGGTCATCGGCGCGGTGCTGCTTTCGGTCATCAGCAACATCCTGAACCTCACCAGCATCATCAGCGTGTACCTGAACGCTGCCGTGCAGGGCATCGTGATCATCGTCGTGGCGTTCATGCAAAGGCGCCGCTAGACACGTTTTCCACCGCAGCGTCTGCTGCTTTTTGTCAAACCAAGACGGAGACATTCGACATGAAATTCATCACCCGCAGAGCCGTTCTCGCGCTGGCGCTCGCCGCCGGCAGCGCTGCCTCCTTCGCGCAGCAAAAGGTCAACCTCGGCGTCGCGATCCCTGCGGCGACGCACAGCTTCACGGCCGGCATCGTCTGGTGGGCCAACGAGGCCAAGAAGGAGCTCGAGAAAAAGCACCCGGGCCTGACCGTCACCATCAAGACCTCCGCCAATGCCGGCGAGCAGGCCAACCAGTTGCAAGACCTGCTGACGGTCACGAAGATCAACGCGTTGGTGATCTTTCCGTTCGAGTCGGCGGCGTTGACCAAGCCGGTCGCGCAGGTCAAGGGCAAGGGCGTGTACGTGACGGTGGTCGACCGTGGCCTGACCGACGAATCGGCGCAAGACGCGTACGTGGCCGGCGACAACACTGCGTTCGGCAAGATCCCGGCCGAGTTCATCGTCAAGCAACTCGGCGGCAAGGGCAACGTGGTGGCGCTGCGCGGCATCGCGACCACGCTCGACAACGAGCGCATGGACGCCTTCAACGCCGTGCTCAAGGGCTCGCCCGACATCAAGCTGCTCGACGCCAAATACGCGAACTGGAACCGCGACGATGCGTTCAAGGTGATGCAGGATTACCTCACCCGCTTCAAGCAGATCGATGCGGTGTGGGCTGCCGACGACGACATGGCGGTCGGCGTGCTCAAGGCGATCGACCAGGCCAAACGCACCGACATCAAGCTGGTGTTCGGCGGCGCCGGTGCGAAGGGCATGGTCAAGACCTTGATGGACGGCGCCGACCCGCGCATCCAGGCCAACGTGTCGTACTCGCCGAAGTTCATGTATGACGCGATCGTCATGACGGCCGAGGCGCGCCTGAAGGGCGAGAAGCTGCCGGCGAAGTCGATCATCCCGTCGGTGCTGATCACCAAAGCGACCGCGAAGAATTTCTACTTTCCCGACTCGCCGTTTTGATCTGAACAGGAGTTTTGAACATGGCCCGCCCCGTCACGCTTTTTACCGGCCAATGGGCCGATTTGCCCTTGGCCGAACTCGCGCCGCTCGCCAAACGCATGGGCTACGACGGCCTGGAGCTGGCGTGCTGGGGCGACCATTTCAATGTGCAGGAGGCGCTCACCTCGAAGCAATACGTGATCGACAAACGCGCGCTGCTGGCCGAATACGGGCTGCAGTGTTTCGCGATCGGCAACCACCTGGTCGGCCAGGCGGTGTGCGACCTGATCGACGCGCGCCACGAGGCCATTTTGCCGGCGCACGTGTGGGGCGACGGCGAGCCCGAGGCGGTGCGCCAGCGCGCGGCGCGCGAGTTGAAAGACACGGCGCGCGCGGCCGCCGCGTTCAGCGTGAAGACTGTCACGGGTTTCACCGGCTCGTCGATCTGGCATTCGGTCTATGCGTTCCCGCCGACGACGCAGGCGTTCTGGGATGCAGGCTTTGCCGACTTCGGCAAACGCTTCGGGCCGATCCTCGATGTGTTCGACGAGGTGGGCGTGAACTTCGCGCTCGAAGTGCACCCGACCGAGATCGCGTTCGACATCGCCACCGCCGAGCGTGCGATCGACGCGGTCGACGGCCACCCACGCTTCGGCTTCAACTTCGACCCGAGCCACTTGGGGTACCAAGGCGTCGACTACATCCGCTTCATTCGCACGTTCGGCCCGCGCATCTTCAACGCGCACATGAAAGACGTTTGGTGGGGCAAGGGCGACGGCACGGTCGGCACCTTCGGCGGCCACACCTCGTTCGGCGACGCGCGCCGCACCTGGGACTTTCGCAGCGTCGGCCGCGGCATGATCGATTTCGAGTCGCTGATCGTCGCGTTGAACGACGTGGGCTACGCCGGGCCGTTGTCGGTCGAATGGGAAGACAGCCGCATGGACCGCGTGCACGGCGCGACCGAAAGCGCGGCCTTTTGCAAGCGGCTCGATTTCGAGCCGGCGCAGGGTGCGTTCGATGCGGTGTTCGACAAGAAGAAGCAGGCGAGATGACGCGCGAACGCACGCATCGACGCCTGCGCTACGCGATGGTCGGCGGCGGCCGCGATGCCTTCATTGGTGCGGTGCACCGGCACGCGATGGCGCTCGACGGGCAGTACACGTTCGTCGCCGGTGCGCTGTCGTCGTCGCCCGGCAAAGCCCAGGCGTCGGGCCGCAACCTGGGCCTGGCCGACGCGCGCAACCACGGTTCGTGGCAGGCGCTGCTCGACGACGAACTGAAGCAGCCGATCGACGAGCGCATCGATGTCGTCAGCATCGTCACGCCGAACCACGTGCACTACGAGGTCGCGCGCGCCTTCGTCGACGCCGGCTTTCACGTCGTTTGCGACAAGCCGCTGGTACACACGAGCGCGCAGGCCGACGACCTCGTCGCGCGCGTCGCGCAGCAGGGCAACGTGTTCGCGGTGACCTACAACTACACCGGCTACCCGATGGTTCGCCAAGCGCGCGAGATGGTGCGGGCCGGCGTGATCGGCAGCGTCCGCAAGGTCATCGTCGAGTACCACCAGGGCTGGCTCACGACGCAGCTCGAAGGGGCGACGCAAGGGCCGGCCAACAAGCAGGCCGACTGGCGCACCGATCCCGCGCGCAGCGGCATCGCCGGCGCGATCGGCGACATCGGCTCGCACGCCGAGAACCTGATGGCAAGCGTCACCGGCCTGGAGATCGAGAGCCTGTGCGCCGACCTCACCACCTTCGTGCCCGGCCGCCGCCTCGACGACGACGGCAACCTGCTGCTGCGCTTCACGAGCGGCGCGCGCGGTGTGCTGATCGCGTCGCAGATCGAGGCCGGCTGCGAGAACGACATCCGCCTGCGCGTGTTCGGCGAGCGCGGCATGCTCGACTGGCGCCAGGAAGACCCGAACCACCTGGTGCACGCGCCGGTCGACGGCCCACGCACGATCCTGACGCGCAACGCGCCGTGGCTGAGCGATGCGGCCAAGCGCGCCTGCCGGCTGCCGGCGGGCCACCCGGAGGCGTTCATCGAGGCGTTCGCGAACCTGTACCTCGGCGTTGCCGCCGACATCCGCTCGCGGCTCGATCACGGTCGGCCGGCATCTCAGGAAGACGCCGACTACCCGCGCATCGAAGACGGTGCACGCGGCGTGCGCTTCATCGAGAAGACGGTCGAGTCGGCCGGCAGCGCGCAGAAGTGGACGGCGATGCGGTGAATCAACTCCCTCTCCCCCTGGGAGAGGGTTGGGGTGCGGGCGCGCAAGCGCTGCGGTGCCCGCAAAGATGCCTCAACCAGCCCCGCGCTACCGGTTCTTGTCGTCCGCCTTGCGCTGCTTGATCTGGCCTTCGACGTCGCGCAGCCGCGCGTCGATCACCGAGACATCGATGAAGTCGACCGGCCCGCCGCTGCGGGCGCGCCGTTGGCCGGCCTGCAAGCGGTCGGCCGCGCCCGTCAGGTCGCCGAGTGCAATGCGTGATTCGGCATCGGCACGCAACGCGCGCAGCGGTTGGCCGAGACGCTCCTCGATCTGGCCGAGCGCTGTCCACGCGAGCGCGTCGCCGGGCCGAGTCGTGACCCAGGTGCGCAGCAATTCGGCGCGCTGCTTCAGCACGATGCCGGCAGCCGAGCCGTCAACAGCTTGCGCCGGTGCCGCGGCGAGCACGGCCTGCGTCGACAGCAGCAACACCGGGCGCGAGCCGTCGGCTTTGTAGGGTTCGAGCGCGGCGGTGGCGCGGGTCAGGTCGCCGCGCGCTAGCTGCGACTGCGCGCTGAGCAGCACGACGGCGCGCTCGGTGCGCGCATCGCTCCTGGGGCTGCCTCGCACGAGCCCGAGCGCGACCGCGATCGATGCGTCGGCGCGGGCCCAGTCGCGCAAGAGCGTCGACGCGAGCGCGCTCGAATACGCGCTGAGCAGTTTGTCGGAAACGGTGGATGCGACACGGTCACCGTCGAGTGCCTGCCAGCGGCGCAGCGCGTCGTAGCGGGCATCCATCATCACGCGGGCACGGGCCTGCGCGGCGGTGTGTTCGAGCACGCTCACGGCCGGGGCCTGCGGCGCCGCGCCCATGCGCGCCCGCGCCTCGCCAATGCGCTCGCTCGTCAACGGGTGACTGCGCAAATACGGGTAGCCGCCGGCGTCGTTGAGGCGCGACGATTGGTCGAGCTTCTCGAACATCGACGCCATGCCGCCGGGTGAAAAACCGGCGCCGGTCATGACCTGCCAGCCGACGCGATCAGCCTCGCGCTCCATGTCGCGCGAGAAGTTGAGCTGGCCTTGCACGGCCAGCGCTTGGCTGCCGACGACGGCCGCCTGCGCCGCGTCGACACCGCTGTTGCCGGCCCGGCTCGCGACGACCAAACCAGCGAGCATCGCGGCCAGGCTCATCAGCGACTGGCGCTTGGCGTTACCGATGCTGCGCGCGATGTGGCGCTGCGTGATGTGCGACATCTCGTGCGCGAGCACCGAGGCGAGCTCGTCGCGCGTGGCCGTCATCGCGATCAGGCCGAGGTTGACGCCCACGTAGCCGCCCGGCAGCGCGAACGCGTTGACCTCTTTGTCGCGCACGAGAAACGGCTCCCAGGCGAGGCGCTGGTCGATGTCGGCACTCAGGTTGCCGCGCACGCGTGCCTGTGCGACCAGCGGCTGCCACAGCGACTGGATGTACTCGAGCAGGATCGGGTCGTCGAGGTAGTCGGGGTCGGCGCGAATCTCGCGCATGATTTCGGCGCCGAGCTGGTGCTCGGTCGCGATGCTGAAGTCGTCGGAGGCGGGGTCGCCGAGCGCAGGCAACTGGTTCTGCGCCCATGCCGACGGCAGCGCGCTCGGCACCAGCAGCGCGAGCGACACTACCAGCGCGGTGAACCGGCGCAGCAGCGGGAGCGTAGGCTTCGGGAGAGTTTTCACAGGGGCGCAGAGGTGGTGCGTGGCTATCATGCCGCACAAACGCAGCGGGGATGTTTCGACCAATGAGTTCAGCAGCCAAGCCTTCGTCGTCGCCGGCCTCTTCGCCTTTGACGCACTTCGATGCGCAAGGCCAGGCGCACATGGTCGATGTTTCGGCCAAGGCCGAAACGCACCGCGTCGCACGCGCCAGCGGCGTGATCCGCATGCTGCCGGCCACGCTGGCGCTGATCGAAGGCGGCACGGCGAAGAAGGGCGACGTGCTCGGCGTCGCGCGCATCGCGGCGATCCAGGCGGCCAAGCGCACGTCGGAGCTGATCCCGTTGTGCCACCCGCTGCCGATCACGCGCGTGGTGGTCGAGTTCGAGATCGACGCGGCTGCGAGCAGCGTGTGCTGCACCGCGCAGGTCGAGACGCTGGGCCGCACTGGCGTCGAAATGGAAGCGCTGACCGCGGTGCAGATCGGCCTGCTGACCATCTACGACATGTGCAAGGCCGCCGACCGCGGCATGGTGATGGGCGAGATTCGCGTGCTCGAGAAGCACGGGGGGAAGTCGGGGGATTGGGTCAGCGCGCCTGGGTCTTCGCAAAGTGTCGCACCGAAGGCAACTTAGCGAAGTGTGCGTCGCAGGTCAATACGTCGGCACCATGCGCATGCGCCGTGGCGTAGACAATCGCATCCGCGGTGGCGAGCTTGTGCTGGCGGCCGAGCTCGGCCGCCAGCAGTGCAATGGCGGTGTCCAGTGGAACGACGATGCACTTCAGGGTGTAAGCGACAACTTGGTCGGCTTTCTGCTCATCGGTTTCGCGCAGCAACCACTTCGAAAGCTCGAGCTGCACGATCGTGGGCACGATGCACTCGGCGCGAACCGGGATTTCTTTGGCGAGGATGAGGCCGAGCGCGCTGCCGGTGAACCATTCGATCCACGCCGACGTATCGACCACGCGCATCAGTACCGATCCTTTCGGTCCCGCACCCCATGGGTCTTCGCACCTTTGGCGATCCCCGCCAGCTGCTCGAGTTCGGGCACCGGCATCAGCAGCACGCCCTTGCCCTTGGGGATGAAGACGAACTCCTGGCCAGCTTGCCAGTGCTGTTCATCGCGAACCGCCTTGGGGATCGAGATTTGAAACTTGCCCGAAAGCGTGGCGACAGCGTTCACGTTGCTACCTCCTTTTGATCGATGGTCGGGTCGTAAGAATACGCCATCCGCGCGCCCACCGGACGCTACCGAAAATCCTCGTACCCGAACTCGCGCACCGGCGCCACGCACTGGAACGGCAGCGCCTTGCCAGCCTTGGGCGGCGCCGCGCACGGCGCGAAGAAATCGGCCGACTGGTCGTTCTTGAACTCGCGCAGGCGCTGTGCGATGTAGCGGGCGTGTTCGGTGTCGCCGGATTCGTCGAGCGCCTTGGCCCAGGCTTGCAGCAGGCGCGCATCGAGCAGGTAGTGGGGGGCGCCGAGAAAGGCCGGCATCACGTTGCCCGGGCGCTCGGCGGTGGTGGCGGCAGCGTAGTCGGCGTGGTGCGAGAAGAACACGCTGTTGCGACCACGCGCGATGCGCTCGGCGAGCGGCGGCGCGCCTTCGGCCGGCGCGAAGATGACGACCACGCGGCTGTAGTCGGCCAGCGACGCGAGCCCGCCCATCACGAGCAGCAACGACGCGACGACCAGCGGCCGCAACCGGCGCGCCGGCACGGCTGCAGTCAATGGCGGCGGCGGCGCAACGGCGGGCTCGACCAGACACAACCCGAATGCGAACGCCGCCGGCAGCAGGTAGTAGGCGTACCACAGCGGGTACTCGAGCAAGCTGTGCAGCAGGATCAGCAGCACCATCAGAAACGCCGCCGGGCGCAGCAACGTGTCGCCCGTCGCTGCGCCCGCGGGTATCGGCCTCAACGCGCCGCGCAGCGCCATCCACAACGCCCAGATCAGCAGGCCGGTCACCAGCAGACCGAGCGGGATGCCGAGCTCGACCAAAAACTGCAGCACGATGTTGTGCGTGTGGTCGAAGAACGCCACCGGGCGGCCGGGGAACGGCGTGAGCGTCCACGCGAAATTGAATTCGCCGAAGCCGACGCCTGCCCACGGGTGCATGCGGATCAGCGCGAGCGTGTTGGCCCAGATGCCGTAGCGCGAACTCGAAATGTCGCCCTTGCCGCTGAACCGCGTTTCACCGCCGAAGACGTGTTGCGTGGCATCGGCCCACACGCCGGTGCCGTACCAAAACGCGGCGTAGGCCAGTGGCGCGAGCACCAGCAACCACCGCGCATGGCGCGAGAGCCGCTTGTCGAGCACGCCCCACACCATCAGCAAGCCCATGCTCAACGCGCCGGTGCGCGAGGCGCTGAGCACGACGACGAAGACGAACAGCAGCGCCAGCAGCGTGCTGCCCCAGCGCTTGACCACGCGCGCCTCGCCGAGCCACACCGCCGCGACGATCGCCCACAGCAACAGGCTGCTGAGGTGGTTCGGCTGCCGCATGTTGCCGACCGCGCGGCCCTCGATGTAGCTGCGCGCGATCAGGTTGCCGTCGGCCAACGCAGGGATGAAAACCTGGACGATGCCGACGACGCTGCTGAGCACGCCGGCCACGACCATGCCGATGCAAAACGCGCGAAAAGCGGGGAGTGCCGAACCCCCGCGCGACACGCTTGCCGCCGTTTGCGCGGCGAGCGCAGCCGCACCGATGAGTGCGGCGGACGAGAGCGACAGCGACCACGGCAAATCGGCCCAGAGCGGCGACACGAGCGCGGCGGCGAGCAGCAACGCGAGCGCTGCCTGCAAGGCAGTCAGCCCGCCGGAACGCGGCGCGCGCGCGGGCGATTGCGCACCCGCCAGCAGCAGCAACCACGCGCCCCAGCCGATCAGCGCGGCGGCCTGGTTGAGGAAGGTGGACGACGGTGGCAGGTTGAAGGCCAACAGCATCGGGACGCTGATGGCCAAGCTGGCGAGAATCGGCCAGACGCCACCGTTTGCTTCAGGCGCGATCGAAGAGTTGGCGCCACGCATCAGAAAAAACTGTCGAACGGCAGATGTCCTACAACCTTGGCCCCCGGCGCCGCCACGATCGTGGCCCAGCTGGCTTGGCGGGACTGTAGCGGCAGGAAACGGAGGTCGGCGACTGACTGGTGCTCCGTCCTGGCGATAGCAATAAGTGCAGCTTCAGATTCTGGGTACTTGTCGACGAGCACCTGAACCGGTCGGGCCTTTGCCCAAACCGTGGCGCTCAGCGAGCTGTAGTCGCGCCAATTGGCGGGAACCATGGAGAGGTCGACACCCGCCAGGCCCAAGTCAATCGAGCGCAACTGCTCCTCCGGATTCACCGGCTTGATCGCCGCTAACAGCGTGGGCCCGAACCATGGGAGCGACCGGAACTCGGGGGCAGAATCACGGAGCGAACCCGGTTCGATGTCGGCGGCGGTAACCACGCGCATGCGGTCCACCTCGAATGCCAGATGAACAGGCCGCGCAACGGCAATCGTGTGCATGCCGTATGCAAACGCAGCCAGTTGAACGGCGACGATTACCGCGAGATCTCGCCGCAGTTCCGGAACGGGTTTTGTCGGACTGGCAGCGACTGCCGTCAACGCCGGACCCAGGATGACATCTACGCTGACCAGCAGCGTGAACAGGCTCAGCCCGCCGGCTACAGCCGAAAAGGGATACGGATACCAGATGCGTAACACCGCCACCGCGACGATGGCAGCCACTCCGACACTTGCTAGGAGGTGAAAGCCAGCCAACTTCAGGCGGCGCAGATCGTTGCGATTGGTTGTCATGGGCCAATGGATTGAAGGAGAACAGCAAATTCTGCCCGGTTGCTCTCATCTGTTTGATCAGATGGCACACGGTTCAGCGAAGTGACGTTGCTATCGAATAGATAAGGCTTGGGCCAGAGGAGTCAATCCGACTTGTCCGTCGTCGATGTGGTGTTGTAACTCACGCCTGAGGTTGGCGTACGTGCTTGGAGAATACATATGGCGGACGCTCTCGAACGAGCCAATCGCCTCAGGCAAACGCCCGTTCAGCGCGAGCATTTCGGCATATCGAGACAGTGACAAAGCGTATGGGTAGCGTTTGGTGATCGCTTCTGCCTCGTTGAGTTCCGTGGCGCTCATTCCAGAGCGCGGCTGCATCCTGGAGAATCGGAGAAAAGCTGTGAGCGTCGACAAGAACGGCGCGTCAGGCGCCGGCTCCTTTGCCCTCAACTCCCCAATTCTGAAGGTTTCAAATCGAAGCAACCTGGAGTCGTCTTCTACAGCGGCGTAGTCTTTGAGTACGCAGATGGTCAACGTCAGAGCAAGTGCCTGTGGCAGGAAGTTCCACTTCGCATTGATCGGGCCGAATGCTTTGAGCGAACTTTCGATCTGGCCTACCCACAGACCCGCCGGGATCAGGAAAAACGCGTAGTGGTGAGGCAATTCCACGAGTGCGTGAGCACCGAGAACACAAAGCGAAAGGAACGCCGCCACCGCTTCTTTGGTTCGTATTTTCGCTGCGCGGGTCGTGAACCAATAGAGTACCAAGCCGATCAGTGTGAGACCTAACGGCACGCCGCACCAGATGAGGAATTCAAGAAAAACATTGTGGCCGTGCAACCACATTTCACCGACCGGCGGATGATCTTTTGCGACCGCGAGTTCTGCGGCACCTACCTGTAGCCAGCCGTAGCCTTGCCAAGCAGATCGAGATACTGCGTCCAGCAGAATCTGCCAGATATGAAAACGTGCAGATTGAAGTGCTCGATCAGCCAGGGGCGCTGTGGCGTCCAGAAGCAACGTGGTCTGCACTGTCGGCCAATTCCACGCCACAACCCAATGGCCAACGCCGGCGACCAAGATCGCCAGCGGACTCGTCTTGAATTGGCAACCTCGCTTCGACGAAACCCAGACGCCGCAGGCGATGATTGGCGCGAATAGCAGTGCCACCCTCGACTGAGTCAGCCCCGCTGCCAGAACCAAGACGCAGAGCATCAACGCGGACGAGAGACTGCCCAAGCGTCTCTGCTCCCGCAATGTGAGCAGACCAATTGCACCGAACCCGAGCAAGGTCGCCAAGTTATTGGGTTGGGCCAAATTTGCAAATGCCCTGCCTCCAGGGGGCAGATTGGCGATCCACAGCCCGAGGCCACCCACATCCAATGCCTGGTTAAATGCCAAAGCACTCGAGATCAATGCACCGAGGACAACCGCAAGCGCCAGATGTGTCGCGGCCGTCCCGGGGTTCCGATTCGCCGCGGCGTGCCCAATGGATATCGACGAGGCGAACGCAATTATGTACAGAACCGAGACGAAGGCGTCACCGCTGAAGTCCAGCACGCCCGTTACCCACTGCGCAGCAGGTATCAATGCAACGGCACAAACCACCCAAACGGCAATCGGCGCCGCACGCTCAACGGTGGCACGCCCATTTGCCAGCGAGAAGAAAAGGAGAGCGAGTGCCGCGACCGCATCGCTGTAGACGGTGCTCCAAGGAGCATAGTGGTTGGGGACGAGCCATGCCAGCGCCAAAAGGACGACTGAAAGTACGTGAAACATCCGTCCGCTCGCGGAAGCCAGAGAAATTGAAAAAGGCGGCTTACGCCGCCCTTTCTTCTTACAACCTGCTGGACTCAGCCGCGGCACGAACCCGGGAGATACTTAGCCGTAATAGTCGTGCCGGTCCCGCCGCACTTCCATTGATAGACAGCGGCACCGATGGTGGGAGCAGCGCCAGCGCTCGACAGCGGAATTAGCGTCAAGAGCTTGCCGTCCACACCGGCGGAATCGATGCCGGTACCCGCAGTCACCGTAACTACGCCGGTGGCGCCAGTGGTTGCAATCAGGGCGACGTACTTGCTCGACAAGCTGGACTCACAGCCGTACCCGTTGTCCGCGGGGAACGAGCTTGCGGACTGGATGACTTCTGTAATCGTGGTACGGCAGGCCGATGCCGCCAAGATGATTTCAGACACCTTCGCACGCTTCGTGTAATCCTGATAAGCCGGCAGCGCAACCGCCGCCAAGATGCCGATGATCGCGACGACGATCATCAATTCGATGAGGGTAAAACCTGCTTGGACTTGACGTTTCATGGTGAATCTCTCCTGAGTGGTTGGGTGTGAAGACGGAGGTTCAGATGCAGAGCTTGTGCCACCGGGTTTCGCCCAGAAATCCGTGAGATTCCGCGTGAAAGCTGACACAAAGAGTCACGCACCCCGCTTTGGCCTGTTCTGCAGGCCTTTACAGGTGACACAAATGGTCACTGCAGCGCAGCAAAGATTGCCGTCCGGGCGAT
>ENA-OFCD01000307-OFCD01000307.1-metagenomes-genome-assembly--contig:-NODE-307-length-32961-cov-3.732177_pt1 | contig 32961 bp, 26 predicted proteins | sample MGYA00153392_OFCD01 | MGnify analysis MGYA00153392
CAAGCGCGACTTCGCGATGACCGAGACCGACAGTCCCCGTGTGACGCTTGGCACCTTCGTGGCGACGTATGACCGTGGCTTGTACAAAGGCCTGGGCAATGAGAGCGCGCTCACTGTCACAGTCAGCCGTCCGTCGTGCGGCAACAGCGTGGTCGTGTCCGCGCCGACTGGGTGTCAATTCACGCTGCGACCCGAGGAGAAGGAGGCGGCGGCGTTCTGGCAATACACACAGTCTGGATGAGACTGAGCACTAGTCAGCTGGCTACGTCCATTCATTGACTCAATCGATGGGAGGCAGCGCTCTTAGAATGGCGGTCTCCGAGCGCTCTCTCAAAGTGCGGTATAGCTTCGCCAAGACGACGCCCGCGACGATAGCCGCCAACGAGACCAACAATGCAGTCCTGATCACGTCGCTGCCTTGATTGACGACTTGGCCCTGTGCGTCCAGCGCCACCTCGTCTGCCGGCCACATCACCTTGGGCAATGCATTGCGGTGACTGAGCGCTAGCCAATCCATTAGCCCGGCGACGGTGATGTGCACCAAGAAGCCTTGATAGATGCTCTTGGTCTTCATGGATAAACTGCCTAGCGCGATGCCCGCGATGATCGCGCCGTTGGCTTCCAAGTAGGGCTTTCCGTAGTGGATCATGCAGTACGGAACTGCCATCGCGAAGATGGCGCCCGAGCCGAAGCTGCGTCGGAGTGCGCCGAGCCAGAAGCCGCGAAAGAACATCTCGAGCGCGAAGAACTGGACGAAATACATCGCCTCCCAAGCGAAGAAATCGAACCAGCTGCGCGAGGCCTGTTTGTAAAATGGGTAATACGAGCCGAAGTCCGGCTGCCGACTCACCATCCACATCGCCGGCAAGACGAACAGGAGGAACAACCCATAGATCCACTTGTGACGGAGGAAGCCCTTCGTGCGTAGTCCCAAGTCGAGCAGTGAGTCCTTGGGAAAGAAGAGCTTCCAGAGCGGAAATGGAATGAGCACATAACCGGTGACGCGCGTGGTCACCCACCAGCCGAAGCCGTAGAGCTCGTCGTACTTGAGCACGCGGAGGAGGTTGTCGTGGCGCGCGTCCCACACCAGCAGCGCCGGGTGAATGGCCTCTTCGAAGTAGCCGCGTCCGCCGTAGTACTCCTGCATCGTGAGAATGATGGCGCACAATACGAGCGCGACGATCGGCCGCCTGTCGACCTCGCCGCGCGCGACGGTCTCGCCTCGCCACTTCTGCGCGTCGAGATCCAGCTCGAGCCAAGTGCCACGAAAAAAAAGCGCGACCAGCGGCAGAATGAGCAGCAATCCCGGAATGGGGATGAGCGGCTTGGCCGCGTTGATGAACGCGTCGAAGCCAGACGGCGGCGGGTCCGTGAGCGGCAAGAGGAGAGTCGGGTTGAGCACGCTCAGCTTTTGTGGGGCATAGCGTGCAGCGCGGACTCGCCGAGCGACGCGCCGTGCGCGAGACGGTCGAGGGTGCGCGCCTTGCCCAACACGAACATCACGGCAAAGAGGCCGGGGCTCGCGCTGCGACCCGTGAGCGCCACCCGCGCGGGTTGAGCGATGTCTTTAATCTGCAATTGCTTTTCTGCGAGCCACGCGTGGACGCGTGTGTCCAGCTCTCGCTCCGTCCACGTGCTCAATTGCTCGAGCATCGCGGCCAACGAGCGCAGATTGGAGGCGTGCGCCGAGGTCAGGAATTTCGATTGAGCACTAACGTCAATCACCGGCGGGTCTCTGAAGAAGAAGTCCAAGCCGTCTGCCGCCTCGACGAACGTTCGCGAGCGCTCCCTCACTGTGCCAATGGTGTTTTGGACGTCGGACTTGGAGAGGGTATGCAGCCCGCGCAGACCCAAGAAAGGCGTCACGCGCTCGGTGTACTCCGCGTCGGGCGTGAGCGTCTGACTCTTCAAGTGCTCGTGTTGAATGGCGAGGAATTTCTTGGCGTCGAACTTTCCGTCGCCTTTTCCGCAGGCCTCCCAATTGAAGGCCTCGATCAATTGAGGGATCGAGAAGACCTCTTGGTCGCCATGAGACCAGCCGAAGCGAACGAGATAATTGAGTACGCCAGCGGGCGAATAGCCCTGGTCCCGATACTCGGTCACCGAGACGGTACCGTGACGCTTGCTGAGCTTCTCGCCGCTCGGCGCCAGCATCATGGGCAGGTGGGCGAACTCTGGGAGTTTGGCGCCGAACGCCTCGTAGAGCATGATTTGGGGCGGAGTATTCACCATGTGATCGCGCCCGCGCGCGACCAGCGTGATGCCCATCGAGGCGTCGTCCACGACGGCTCCGAAATTGTAGAGCGGCACTCCGTCCGAGCGGATCAACACGAAGTCTTGTTGTGCGTGATTGGGAGTCGTGACCTCGCCAAACACCTTGTCGACATAGGTGACGCTCCCCTCGTTGGGAGTCGCGAAGCGCACGACGTAAGGCAAATCAGGCTGGTCGGTACGATCGCGGCACGTCCGCGGATATCGGAAGTTCGCTTTGGGGTCTTTGGCTTTGAGCGCCTGGCGCTGCTCGTCCAGGATCTCTTTGGTGCAATAGCAGCGATACGCCTTCTTCTCAGAGATGAGGCGCTCGGCCCATTTCTTGTAAATGGAGAGTCGCTCCATCTGGAAATAGGGACCCGACGCGCCACCCACCTCGGGGCCTTCGTCCCAATCCAGGCCGAGCCACTTCATGGACTCGAAGATCATGCGGACGCTCTCGGGCGTGCTGCGCTCCTGGTCTGTGTCTTCGACGCGCAAGATGAACTTGCCGCCGGTCTTGCGGGCCCAGAGCCAATTGAACAGCGCCGTGCGCACTCCGCCGATGTGCAGGTATCCGGTGGGAGACGGCGCGAAGCGCACGCGAGGCTTGTCACTCATGAGGTGCACACGAGTAGCACGCAGGGAGCGCATGGCCGAAGAGAGAATGTGGAACAGAAAGGTCAAAAGATCAGGAAGTATGAGGATGGGCCCAGCCTGTTCCTCATCCTGATCTTCCCGATCTTTTTGTGAATCTCTCCGCAGCCAGCGGCCAAGCTGGCATCAGGCGCGAAACGTGTGCTCCATCTGGTGGGCGATGTTGGTCATCACCTCGTCGCCCATCAGATGGCGGACGGCGTAGAGTCCGGCGTCGATTCCGGCAGTCACTCCGCCGCTCGTGATGACTTGGCCGTCGTGCACGACTCGGCCGGGCGCCAAGGTCGCGCCGTATTCCGGGAGGCGGGCGATCGCTGACGCGTGAGTCGTCGCGCGCTTGCCTTGCAACCGTCCCATTGCGCCCAGCAGCAAAGCTCCCGTGCACACGCTCACCGCGAGACGATTGTTGGGGAACGTGCGCAGCCACTCAATCACGCCGATGTCCTTCTCGAGAGTGCGTGTGGCTTGCCCGCCGGGGATCACGAGCACGTCGTAGTGGCTCAAATCAGGGCGAACGAGGCTAGTATGTAGAGTAGCGCCGTCTACGCGAAAGACGTCTGCTTCTGCGTCACATACGATCGTGCAAGTGCAGGCATCGTCGAAGCCCATGCCACGGAGGCGCGAGATTGGGTCGTAGACGCCGACGAGGTCGAGCAGCGTCATGCCGCCGAAAGCGTAGAACGCGAAGCGCGTGCCTCGCACCTCGTCCGGGCGTGCGTCGAGCTCGTCCAATGTGCTCACCTCACGGATGGCATCGCGCTCGATCGGTCCGTGCACGTGCGGCATCGGGCCGCGCGGTGTGTCTGCGATGCGGACCTCCGCGGTCAGCCTGCGTGGGTCGATGCAGAGCACGAACAAGCGCTGATCGGGCTTGAAATACAGGCCCGCGCTCTCACGCACTGCGGCTTTGTACGAACAGTGAATGAAGCCTTCGGACGCGAGGGACGCCGGGGCGTAGTCGTCATTCGAGGGCGCGCGGGTCGTCAGGTGATAGAGCCATCGCATCGGCACTACCAGCGATTGCACGTGTGAGACGCGAGCACGGGAGCGACCCACGAGCTGCACTGGACGCGCACGGACTTGTGCATCCAAAGGAGACTGGGAGTCCATTTCTCGAACAGTCCCTGCGCGCCGCCCGCCTCCACGATGAAGAGGCGATCTTGGGAGACGTAGACCGTCACCCAATAGGTGTACGGCTTGCTCCCCTCGTCGTGACCGAATCGCAGCTGCTTGCCTTTGGTGCCGTCTCGCGAGGTGACGTCTCGACTGTCCGTGAGCGCGTAGCCTTGTACGTCTCGCATCTGCAGGGTCACGGCACGCGCCCAGAAGTCCAGGTCCGCGCCTTTGTCCGAGGGGGCTTCCTCCACCCTCATGGACATGACGACGCCCTCGGGCGTAGTGGCGCGGAAGTCATAACCCGTATTTTGCTGCTCGAGTTCTACGAAGCCCGGAGCGGTCTTTACGTCGAACGGACGCCCGCAGGCCAAAGCAAGTAGCGAGACTCCGATTAGCCAATAGCGATTCATGTCTTTGGCTCCTACAGGCTCAAGAGGCGTGGGAGGCCGAGCGCGTTGAGCCATGGAAACGGCAGGCGCAGCGGCATGTCGCGCACGGCGGCCTCACCACGCGCGGCGAACGTGACCGTGATCATGGAGAACGCGATCTTGTCTTTCAGCAGCTTGAGCTTGCCCTCCATGCTCTCGATCTCGCCCATCACGCGCTCCAGCTGGATCTCGATCTCGAGGGCCTCTTTCGTGTTCGCTTTCTTCAAGAGGTCTTGGAGGCGCTCGCGCATCGCCATCGCGTTCTTGAGGCGCGCGTCCATGTCGACGAACTGATCGGTGACGTCCTCTGCCGTGACCTCGCGGTGCACGACGTCGCCGGTCTTCTCGACCTGCGCGAGCGCGGCGGAGAACTTCTCGCGCGGGACGCGGATCGTGATTGAAGCGTCCGAGCGGACTGCCAAGTAGCCGTTCAGGTCTTTGGCGATCTTCTCGATCGCGTCGAGCGCGGGCGCTACTTGATAGACGGCCATCGTGAGGTTGGCGGTGTAGATGAGCATCGCAGGCTCATGCGGAGTCTCGACGGCGGCTTTGTTGTCTTGCTGTTGTTGCTTCTGGGTAGCCTGCGCTTGGGCGGGCACGGACCCCGGGGGTGGAACGGGAGGAGGTCCCACCGGCGCAGTCTTGGCGTCGGACCCTCCGCGCGTGGGCGTCGAGAAGGCCGAGGAACGGGCGTCCGCCGCCATCGAGTAGGACTCATCGCGAGCCATCGGGGCGGGAGAGGGCGCGGACATCGTCGCGACTTCGCCACCCGTGGCGCCGCGAAAGTCAGAAGAAGGAGGTGGGGATACCCCAGCGGATGGAGCGCCTCCACATGCGCAGAGCAACCAGAGCGAGAGCAGAAGTTTCTGCATGGCGCACACCCTACACGATGCTTGCGAAGAGCGGGTGGCGCTGCTAACAGCCGCATTCCTCAAGCCGCGCCAGTTATCTGGCGCACCCTCGTTGGAGTCACCTCATGAAGACCGTCATCAAGACCCCGCTCTCGATCGTCAAAGACAAATTCGGTGACAAGGCGAAGCTCGTCGCCGCCGTGGAGAAGCTCGCTGGCGAGGACCTCTGGGTCTCGCGCACCAACAAGGACAAGGGCCTCGCCCACGTGTCCAACAGCAAGCTGGTTCATCTGCACGAGGTCTTCTCGACCGTCAAAGAGAAGTTCGGTACGCGCGAGAAGCTGATCGCCGCAGTGCTCGAGGTGGAGAAGCGCACCAAGGACGAGGGCTACAAGACCCACCTATCGGCCTACCCCGTTCCGCGCCTGTTCGACCTCTACAAGTCCGCCTCCAAGCGCGCGAGCGTGGCGACGAAAGAGCCGAAAAAGGACGCTCCGAAGAAGGACGCTCCGAAGAAAGACGCTCCGAAGAAGGTAGCCGACGCCAAGCCGAAGAAGGCAGCCGCGCCCAAAAAGGCCTGACGAACTTCAAAGTTCACACAGATCCCAATCCGGCCTGGTAAGGGCTGAGCGATGAGGAGAGCGATGGGCAAGGACAAGAGCGCCGTACCGGTCGGACCGACTGGCTACCCCGAAATGCACGAGCTGTTCGTACCGAAGGCCATCTTCTTTACGAACGGAGTGGGCACGCACAAGGATCACCTCTCTTCATTTGAGCTCGCGCTGCGCGACGCCGGGATCGAGAAGGCGAACCTCGTGACCGTAAGCTCTATCTTTCCGCCGAAGTGCAAGGAGCTGAGCCGCAAAGAGGGCGAGAAGCTCATCAAGCCCGGGCAGATCGTCCACTGCGTGATGGCGCGCCAAGCGACCAACGAGCCGAACCGGCTGATCGCCGCCTCCATCGGCGTCGCGCGCCCCGCCGACCCGAACATGTACGGCTACCTCTCGGAGCACCACAGCTACGGCGAGACGAGCAAGATCGCGGGCGAGTACGCGGAAGACCTCGCGGCGACGATGCTCGCCACCACGCTCGGCATCGACATCGATCCTGAGAAGGCGTGGAGCGAGCGCGAGCAGGCGTACAAGTCACACGGCCTCATCCTTCGCACGCGCAACGTCGCGCAGAGCGCGGAGGGTCACAAGAAGGGCCAGTGGTCCACGGTCGTGGCGCTCGGAGTTTTCATCTTCTGACCTCGGGATCATGAAGAAGCGTTAATAGGGCGCTTTCACGGGTGCCAAACCCGCTTCGCGGTGCGACCTTTCCTCTGACTCGGCCCGGCTCGACCGGGTTCGAACAGACCTGAGGAGGTTTGCACTATGCACGCATCTCGCATCGCCGCTCTCATCACGCTTGGCTCGTCCCTCGCTCTGTTGCCCGCGTGCGGCAGCGCAACCACAGAACCCGCGCAGTCTGCGCAGAGCGGCGTGACGCGAGCTCCGTTGAGCGGGGCGGCGACGGCCAAGGGGCCCGCGAAGTGGATGGCCGAGGCGTTCGCCGACGTACCGCTGCACGCCGATCAGCGCGCGGAGATCGAGCAGATGTTCACCGACGCGATGGTGCGCCACGAGCCCGTGAAGAAGGCGCGCGCGGACCTGGCGTTGGCCGTCGCGGCGCAGGTGGACGCTGGCGCGATCGACAAGACTGCGCTGCAGCCGAAGATCGACGCGGTGGGCACCGAGATGTCGAAGGTGCAGGATGCCGACATCGCCGCGGTCGAGCGGCTGCACGCGATCCTCGATGCGACCCAGCGCACGGCGCTCGTGGACGCAGTCGAGGTGAAGTTCCTCGGGCGCGCGGCGGCTCGCGTGGGCGTGGCTCAGCTCGGCCCGCAGCACATCGACAGCGATCACGCGGGACCTCCGAGTCGGGGCGGGACGATGAAGCAATGGGCCGACGACCTGAAGCTCACGGACGAGCAGCGCGCGCAGATCACAGAAAAAATGCACACGCAGTTTGCGGCGCTTGCGGTCCCAGCTGAGCATGACGGGCCGGGCGGTCACGGCGAGCGCCACTTCGGTGAGATGAAAGAGCACCTCGAGAAGCTCAAGGCCGCCTTCGAGAGCGAGCACTTCGTCGTCACCGAGCTGATGCCCAAGAAGGACATGAACGAGCGAGCGCAGAAGTGGTCCGGCCATATCATCGACATGGTGAGCGCGGCGCTCCCCGTGTTGACGCCCGAGCAACGCATCCTCGCCGCGACCAAGATCCGCGAGCGCGCGAACGGCCAAGAAGAAGGCCCCTGAGGCCACGCGGCTCCTACAGATATTTTCCGTAGACGACGAGGTCGTCGCCTGTCCGATAGAAATCTCGGATCGTGGCGACGACCTCGAATTTAGTGCGATCGTAGAAGGCGCGCGTGGCGGCGTATGCAGGTTGGCCGCTCGTCTCCACGCGAACGAGTCGGGCGCCGCATGACCCGAGCTCGTGCATCATCTGATCGATGAGCCGCCGACCGACTCCGTGCTTTCGTGCCTGCTCGCGGACGGCGATCCAATAGAGATCCCATGTGCCCTCGGTCATGGGCGTGGGTCCGAAGCACACGTAGCCGAGGACCTCGTCGCCCTCTTCGCAGACGATGACGCGATAGTCGAGGCCGCCGGCCAGCGCCGCATCGACCAGATCAATCGCGACGACGCGCTCGTCCTCGGAGAACTCGTGTGTACTCTGCACTAATTGCGCGAGTGCCGCGCGATGCCTCGAAGCGGCGGGACCGAGCGAGATCACGTGCGCCTCAGCTTGGCCGTTGCGACCTGTGATTTGCCGACGCGAATGCGACGACCCTTGAGGCGCTTGCGCTTCTGCGCGTAATCCACGAGGAGGCGAACGAGCGAGCGATACTCGATGCCGACCGCCGCAGCAGCGCGCGCCAAGCCTGCGCTCGGGGACAGATCGCAGTTCGGGTTCACGTCGATCACGTAGGGCACTCCCGAGGCCGAGAGGCGCACGTCCACTCGTCCGTAGTCGCGAAGCCCTACGGCGCGGAATGCGTCCTGCGCCACGCGGCGAACCTTGGCGGCGACGGACGGAGCGAGATCGGGGTGGAGCACCGGGCGCGTGCCGAGATCCGCGACGGAGCCCGGCGACCACTTGGCCTCGTAAGAGACGATGCGCGGAACGCCCGGTGGGAGAGCGCCGAAATCGATCTCGCTGAGCGGAAGCACTCGCGCCACGGGATGACCGACGAGCGCCACGTTGAGCTCGCGCCCGTCCACGAACTCCTCGACGATGCACGGCTGATCGAACGCTCGGACCACGTGATCGACGCGCGCGCGCAGCTCCTGCTCGCACGACACGACGCTCGCGGGCGCGATGCCTGCAGAGCCGTCTTCGCGCACGGGCTTCACGATCACGGGGTAAGCCAGGGCGAATGGGTCCGTCGCGCGAGACATCACGCACGATGCAGGTGTGAGCACGCCGGCCTTGGAGAGGACGGCTTTCACGCGGTCCTTGTAGAGCGCGCAGCCCAGAGCCTCGGGCGACGAACCCGTGTACGCTACACCCATTAGCTCCAACACGAGCGCGACGGCGGACTCGAGCCGAGCGTCGCCTACGATCGACTCGCAGAGGTTGAACACGCAGTCAGGCGCGAGCTCTACGAGGCGATCGCGCATCGCGCAGAGGTCCGCATCGACGGGGACGAGGACGACCTCGTGAGCGGCGTCGTCGAGCGCCCTGCCGATCTCGTCCGCGACCTGCGCCACGTCCGCGCGCGCGGCGTGCCCGGGATCGTCCGCTACCGACGATTCACCGAAGTCGACGTTGTAGAGAACCGCAACGCGTGTCTTCATCATTGACGGCTGCCCACGACTGTTGTCCAAAGTTTCGCCGTGCGAGTAGTCTCGAAGCTCCTCGTGATTTCCACGTTACCGAGGCCACGATCAGCGTCAAGATGACTGAGCCCCGCAGAGCACTGGTGCCGCAAGATCGCGCGAAGCGGAATGACGGACCATGACCGAGCCTGGATTCGCGGCATCCACGTGGACGGTCCTCAAGAAGGACCTCACGATCGAGCTTCGTACGCGCGAGATCGTGACGACCGCCGGCTTCTTCGGTGTGCTCGTCGCGCTGATGGCCTCTGTGGCGTACTCGACGGGGAGCTCGACAACGGTCCGCGTGGCGCCCGGCACGCTCTGGTTGAGCGTCGCGTTCGCGAGCGTGCTCGCGCTCGGACGTACCTGGCAGAGAGAGCGCGAAGACTCTTGTTTCGTTGGCTTGTTGACTACGCCGCTGCCGCGCGGCGCTCTGTTCTTGGGCAAGGCAGCGGGCGTCTTCTTGTTCGTGACGGCGATCGAGCTCGTGGTGCTGCCCGTCGTCGCGCTCGTGCTCCACGTGGAGCTACTCGACGTCGGGCCTCAGATCGCGCTGCTGTTGATGCTCGGCACGGTTGGTGTGGCGGCGATGGGTACGCTCTTCGGCGCGATGACGGTCCGCACCCGCGCGCGCGACCTCGCCTTGGCGACCGTGCTGTTTCCGTTGCTCTCACCGACGCTCATCTCTGGAGTGGCGGCTACCCGCGAGATGTTGCAGGGCGCTGCGCTCGTAGAGGTCACGGACTACATCATCCTGCTGCTCGTGTTCGACGCGATCGCGCTCGTCGGCGGCCTCGTGATGTTCGGCTCACTCGTCGACGAGTGACGCGTCAAGCGTTCGTGATTGCGTTTGCCCTGCGGGCTCACTTCTCACGTCAAACGGCTCAAGTCCGCGGCTTTCGCCTTCGGACTTGGCACGGCATGTTCGTGATTGCGTTTGCCCTGCGGGCTCACTTCTCACGTCAAACGGCTCACGGCATGTTCATCGCGGCGAACACTTTGTCGGCGTCCGCCTCGATCGCCGCGAACGACAACGGGACGTTCGTCACTTCCCCGACGGCCCACACGCCCTCTCTAATCCGGCCGTTTTCGGCCACGACCACGAAGCCGCGCGGCTCGTGCGCGACCTTGGCTCCGAGCTGTTCGCAGAGCTCGTAGCTGGGCGCGCGAGGTGCGTCGATCAACACGGCGTCGCACTGGTGCGTCGCGCCACTCGCGAGCGTCACGCTCTTGACGCGGCTCGTCCCCGAAGCCTTCGTGGGCTCGCCCTTGACGACGCGCACGTCGACGGCATCCTTGCCCTTGAGCGCGCGTGCGTACGCCTCACCGAAGGGACCGCCGCCTTCCGCGACGACGACGATGATTCGCGAGCCGGGCACGACTCCCCAGCGGAGCATCACGCATGCGGCGCGCGCGCTCATGATGCCGGGGAGATCGTTCCCTTCGAACGCGAGCACGCCGTCGTGTGCGCCGGTCGCGACGACGACGTCGCGCGCGTGGAGGACGAGTGTCTCCTCGGGTGTGACGAGCAACAGATCGTCCCCGAACGCGCCGATGATGGTCGAGCGCAGATGCACGCGCACGCGATCGCGGATCGTCTCGAAGCGGCTCAAAACAGCCTCGAACGTGCGGCCTGGCAGCGCGCCCGCCGAGCCGCCGAAGCCGACGCCGTCGTCTACGAGCCACACCGAGCGCCCGGCCTCGGTCAACCGCGAGGCGATCGCTAGCCCGCTGGGGCCGCCGCCCACGACGAGCGCGTCTACCTCGATGCGCTTGGCCGCGCGCGGCGGTGCGGGCTCGTTCGGGAGCTTGCCGATCCCCGCGATCCGGCGCGCGAAGACCTGCATCACCTTCTGCACGCCGACGACTCCCGCGAAGAGCTCGTGGTGGTTGAAGCCCTCGGGGAAGAACCAGTCCGTCAATCGCAGCAGGTCCATGTTGCGGGGGCCGAGCGTGTTTTGTGACTCGACGACCTCGCCGCCTTCCGCCGCCGCCATGCACGTCATGACGTTCGGCGAGCCGTTCACGCGCGCGAGGCACCCGTCGCACGCGGAGCGGAAGCACGCGGGTCCGCGGGGGCGGTGGAACTTGGGGCTGCGCGCGATCGAGAGCGAGCCGGCGGCGATGATCGCACTCGCGAGCGGCTCACCGCGGACGGCGACGATCTCCTCGCCGTCGAACGTGAAGCGAACCTCGTCCTTGCGCTCTACGTCGTCGCGTCGGACTCGCGGCATGAGCAGAACCGTTACCACAGCCGGTGCCCTTTGACTTTGCCTGCGGTGGGTTAGACACTGTTCGGTGCTGCGATTGGTTCGTCATGAGAATTGGCTTTCTCGGTCCCTGCCTAGATCTGACTCGGCTCGAGCGCGCCGCGGACTTCTTGCTCGTGAGCGAGAAGGCTTCGCGTGTCATCTATCTCAGCGACGACGGCGCGCTCGATCGTTGCGTGGCGTCGTGGGCGACGCGCCTCGTGGGCGACGACCCGACGGACGAAGGCGCGTGGCGCCGGGCAGCGGACGTCGCGCTGTGGGGCGGGCCCGAGAAGATCGACGCGTACGTCGACGGCGAGCGCAAGCGCCTCTCGCTCCGCTCGCTCATGAGCTTGCCGGAGCGCGTGCTGCGTACGGTCGAGATGATCGGTGATCGCGTCGCGGTCATCACGTTCGACAAGGCGTCGCTGGACGAAGAGGACATCTTTGCCGCAAGGCTGGTGATCTACGGCAAGAGCCCCAACGCGCTCGTGAAGGCGATCGGCTCGCGCACGTTCCTCACGCCGGGGCCTCTCGGGGAGACCGGCGGCATCATGCTGCTTGCGGAGGGCGACGACATCGCGACCGTGACGATCTACGACACGGCCGAGCGCTCGATCCATCAAGCGCAACTCGCGCTCCCCAAGACCACGAAAATGCGGGTACAGAGCAGCTCGTGATCGTCGCGATCTTCGGAGGCAGCTTCAACCCACCGCACCTCTCGCACGTGCTGTGTGCGACCGTGGTGCTTGCGACGTACGAGATCGATCGGCTGCTCGTGGTGCCGACGTGGAAGCACCCGTTCGCGAAGAACCTCGAGAGCTACGAGGATCGCGTCGCGATGTGCGAGAGCGCTCTCGCGTGGCTGCCGCGCGTTTCGGTCTCGCGCGTGGAGGAGGAGCTGGGTGGCGAGAGCCTCACGCTGCGCACGCTCCTACACCTTCACGCGCAACACCCAGACTGGCAGATGCGCTTGGTGATCGGCGCAGACGTGCTCGGCGACGCGCCGAAGTGGCATCGCTACGACGACGTGGTCAAGCTCGCGCCGCCGATCGTGCTCGGGCGCGCGAACGTCCAGGTGGACGGCGCTCCCACGCCCATTTTGCCGGCCATTTCGAGCACGAACGTGCGCGCGATGATCGCAGCCGGCGAGTGGGATGCCCTTCGAGAGATCGTGCCGCGCGGCGTCCTCCAACAGATTGCCGCGAAGGGGTTGTATGGCGCCCCGCGCTGAGACGGTCTTCATCTTCGGCGCCGGGAAGGTCGGCCGCGCGCTCGCCAAGGCGCTGCGTGAGACGCGCCTCGAGGTCACCCTACGACCCGCGCGTGGAGGTCTGCCGAAGCGCATCGCGGCGAGCTTCGTCGTCTTGGCCGTGCGCGATCGCGAACTCGCGACCATCGTCGCCGCGATCGCCGAGCGAGGTCTGTTGCAGCCACGCGCCGTGGTCGTGCACGTCGCCGGTGCGCTCGACGCTTCGGTGCTCGCGCCGCTCCGCGCGCAATGCGACGGCGTCGCGCAGATGCACCCGATGATCTCCTTCGCGTCGACGACTTCGTTCCCTAGCCTCACGCGCGGCAACCTTCACATCCAGGGAGACAGGGCCGCGTGCTCCCGCGCGAGAGCAATCGGCAAGCGCCTCGGCATGACTCCGCGGACGATCCGCGGGCTCGACCCGATCGCCTATCATGCGGCCGCCGGGCTCGTCGCGAACGGTGCGGCGGCACTGGCGGCAATGGGCGCCGAGCTGCTCGCGGTCGCCAACGTCCCTCAAAATGTAGCCCCCAAGCTGCTCGGGCCCCTGCTGCGAAGTGTTGCGGACAACATCGAGTCCCTCGGCTTCCCTCGCGCGCTCACGGGACCTGTGCGACGCGGCGATGCTGGGGCGGTCGATCGCGCTTTCAGGCTGATTTCCGCCCGAGTCCCTCACGCAGCTGCGCTCTATGTCGCCGCGGTGAGCGCCCAAATCCCGCTGGCCGAGGCGCTCGGCGAGGCGCCTCCCGAGGCTTGGAAATCCTTGCGTGACTGGATCCGTGCGCGCTCAACGGAATGACGATATTCAGGGCCCCATCGCTTGCTGAGGGGGGTGGGCGACGGTACGCTCTCTCGATTGGTCTTTCCCGCGCTCTCCCACGATGCTTTGTTTCCGCCGCCGCTCGCCCGCGAGGTGTCTCGAGGGTTTGCTGCGCTCGATGAAGCGATCCTCGCCCGCACGGGCGTGCTCGTCGCGCGCGCCCCGTCCGTCGCCGCCGCCTATGCGTTGAGCGCGCATGTCGCCCGCAGAGCCACACTCGCCGGTTTGTCCTCGCTCCGCGCGGTCGGCGGCGAGGCGACGTCCATCTGGTCGGAGGTCGCCACTCGCCTCCACGCCCCGAAGCTCGAGGGAGATCCTGCACTCGCGGCCACACAGCTGTTGGACGCCGCGCGCGCACGCCAAGCAGTCGTGATCGCCCCGCTGCCTCCGCAGGGCTCTTGGGACCGCGCGGTCGCGATGGAGCTCGTACGTCTCGAGCCGTCGCCTTGCTTTTTGCTCGTCGCGCGGCCTGGTGACGCGATCGATGGGTTCGCCGAGGAAGCCTTCGACATCACCGCGTTGGACGACGCGGACCGCGCGCGCTTCTTCGCGGCGATCGCGGACGAGGCGCGCCGCACGCTGATCGAGTCGGATTTGGCCTCGCTCGAGGCCTGGTGGGTCGCCAGTCGCAGCATCGATCCCGCTGCCGTTGCTCCCCCGGTGGAGCTCGACGCCAGCGCGGCGCATGCGCTCATGGCCCTCACTCTTGCGGCGCGCGCATGGCCAGTCGGTCGTGCACGGGTCCTCGGCGTGAACCCGAACGTCGTGACTGTCGCGAGAGACGACGGCGGCTGGCTCGCAGTCGCTCCAACGTACTGTTCCGAAGGAGAGCGGCTCGCCGCGCAGGCGTCAGCTGAGACGATCACCACAGTCGCGAACGCTCTGTGCGAAGTGTTCCCCACGGACGCGCACGCGCTGCTGCGGTCGAGCGAGCTGTTGTTGCGCATCGGCTCGAATGGGCTCGCGGATGAGCGCTTCGGACGCGCTCTCGTCGCAACGAGCGACGTCTTCGTTCGCCGCGAGGTCGTGACTCGCTGGGCCCGCGCCGTCGATGGCGTTCCGGTCGAACACCAGCCCGCGCTGCGAATGGCCGCCGGAGAGCGCGCGCTCGCTGTCGGCGAAGCGGACGAAGCTTGCCGTTGGGCGAAGGTCGCGGCGCAGCAATCGCCCAAAGATCCGGCCGCCCGTTTGCTGCTGGGTCGCGCGTCAGTCGCGCTCGGAGATCTCGTCACCGCGAAGCTCGCGTTCGAGCACGGCGAGCAAGGCGCAACCGACGAAGAGACCCGCGCCCTCATCGCGAACGAGCTCGCGGAGATCGCGTACCTCACGGGAGACTTCGTCTCGGCCCGTGAAGGTGCTCGCGCGGTCCTCGCCCGCAAGCCGTCGGCGAGTTCCCAGCTTCGCGCGCGGAACACGCTTGGCAAGTTGATGCTCGCGGGCTCGCGCTGGAAAGAGGCGGAGACACACTTCGCAGAAGACGCGCTTCTGGCTTCCGCCGAGGGCGATCACACCGCGGAGCTCCGCGCCCGCGTGAACCGTGGCATTGCGCTCTTGTCGCAGGGTCGTGTCGATGAAGCGCGCTCCACCTTCGAGGCCGTGCTGCAAGAGGGTGAGTCGTCCACGGACGCGCGCGCCGCAGCGTTCGCGCTCGACAACTTGGCGGTCGTCGCGATGTGGCGCCACGAGTACGGCCTCGCCCTCGAGCTGCTCGAGCGCACGTTGAAGATTCGCCAGCGCCTCGGCGATCGGCTCTCGTCGGCGCGCATCCTCGCCAACCTCGCGGACCTCCGTCGCAAGCTTGGCCTCTACGAGCACGCAGACCACGCGATCGCATTCGGCCGGCGCCTGCTCGCACCCGGCATGCCCAACAACGTCTCGGAGCAGTTCGCCGTAGTTGCGGCTAGGCTCGCGCTCGCGCGTGGCAACTCGGCGCAGGCGCAGCGAGAGGTCGCCACCGCGCTGACGGACGGCTCTGCGATCGAGAACGCGTACCTGAGCGAAGACTATCGCGTCGCAGTTCGCGCGGCCCTGGACGACGGAGACCTCGCACGCGCCGAGACCTGCCTTACGAAAGCTCGCTCGCTCGCGACCACCGAAGAGGCCGTCGCGGAGGTCGCCGTCCTTCATCTCGCGTTGGCTCGCGCCTCGGGCACCGTGACTCTCGAGCTCGTCCACCAAGCGGTCACGGCCGCTCGCGGGTGTGGCGAGGAAGAGCTCACGCGCGAGGCGCACATGCTCGCGCACCACGTCCTCGCGAACATGGGTGAGCACGGTCAAGCGCGCATGCACCTCGATCAAGCCGTCGCGATGCGCGACATTGTCGCGGCCACCGTCTCGGGCGACGTTCGCGCCGCGTTCCTCTCGCGCGCTGACGTGGCGGAGCTCGCCAAGCTGGTCGCTCTCGTGCAGACCGTCACGCTCCGCCCCGAGGACGAAGATGGCCCACGCACCCAGCGCTCGCCGCGCGGCCCGCGCGTTCGCGAGATGGTCGGCGACGATCCGACGATTCGCGGCCTGAAGCTCGCCATTCGGCGCGTGGCCAAGGCCGACAGCACCGTGCTCATCCACGGCGAGAGCGGCACCGGCAAAGAGCTCGTCGCCGAGGCGATTCACCGCTCGAGCGATCGCGCACAGGGTCCGCTCGTCACCGTCAACTGTGGCGCGCTCGTCGAGACGCTGCTCTTGAGCGAGCTCTTCGGCCACGAGAAGGGCTCGTTTACCGGCGCCGTCGCGCGTCGGCGCGGTCGCTTCGAGATCGCCGAGGGCGGCACCTTGTTTCTCGACGAAATCGGCGACATCTCCCCGCGTACGCAGGTCGCGCTGCTCCGCGTGCTCCAAGAGCGCAGCTTCGAGCGCGTCGGTGGCACGACCAGCATCAAGGCGAACGTTCGCATCGTCTGCGCGACGCACCGTGATCTCAAGGGCATGGTCGAGCGCGGTGAGTTCCGCGAAGACCTCTACTACCGCCTGCGCGGCGTCACCCTCGAGGTGCCTGCGCTTCGCAGCCGTCTCGGCGACCTCACCCGCCTCTGCGATCACCTCCTCGAGCGCATCGCAGACGAGCGCGGCGAGACCAAGAAGTCACTCTCGGCGGACTCGCTCGAGCTCCTCGCCCGCCACCGCTGGCCCGGCAACGTGCGCGAGCTGGACAACGTGTTGCGAGCCGTATCGCTGTTCGCAGAGACCAGCACCATCGCGACCGCGGACCTCACGAACAACGTCGAAGAGCTCCGTGCGGTCGCCCACGTCTCACGCACGTTACCTCCCGCAGCGCCAAGCTCACTGGAGGCCGTGCAAGCCGACGACGAGGGCGAGACCGAAGTCGGCCCGCTCCCGGCTGGAGAAGCAGGTCCCACGGCCGTCGCCTATGCGTGCGTCCGCCAAGGCACCGTGTCTTTGTCGGACCTCAAACGCCAAATCGAGCGCGACTGCATCGCACGAGCTCTCGCAGACACTCGAGGAAACATCACGAAGGCGGCCGCCCTGTTGGGGATGAAGCGACCGCGACTCTCTCAGCTCGTCAAACAGTATGGTTTGGCAGCCGTAGCTACGGAGCACCAATGAAACGCGCACGTAAGACAGGACTCACGCTCTCTCTCCTCACCGCCTTGGCGCTGTCCTTCGGGGTCGGCTGCACGGCAACCGTCGCAGGTACGGAAGAGTCTGCCTCATCGGGCGCCCAGCTCTTGGTAGCGCCGAGTGACACGAGCGATCCGCAGCCCGACCCGACCAAGACCAAGAGCAAGAGCGGGACGACCAAGGTCAACCCTGGCGAAACGAACTCGGAGCCGCGTCCCAACCCGTGGACCGGCGACCTTCCCGGCGACGACCAAGGCGAACCGCGTCCCAACCCGTGGGACCCGACCGCCGTTGCACAGACCTCGTCCGCCAAATCGACCAAGTAGGACCGCGGTGTTTTTCGCCGATCCCGGCGCGATCCCGGCGTCGGGAATCGTCGCCGTACAGGAGTCCGGTTCCTCATCCGCTCCTAGGGCTCGCTTGGTCTCGACGAAAACCACTTCGGTCCTCGTCCGGTGAGCGAGCTTCGGCCTGTTTTGTTTTGTGCAGTGCTCGCGTTTGCGGACATCGCGCCTTGCTTGGTCTCGACGAAAACCACTAGGGGACTCGTTTGAGCGAGCTTCGGCCTAAGACTATTTTATTTTGTGCGGTGCTCGCGTTTGCGATCGCACTGTCGATGTTGCTGCGTGGGCGACGCCCCGTGCACTGGTTGTTTGCGGCCTTCGCGGCGGAGATCGCGCTTTGGTACGGCAGCCAGTCACTCTTCGGCCTCTTTCAGGCGCCGATCTGGGTGCGTGCTACGGCGGTGCTCACGGTGCTCTTGCCGCAGTTCGCGGTGCACTTGTTTCAGGCGATCGTGCCGCTCGAAGTCGGTGCGCCGCGGGCGAGGCTCCCGCGCATCGCCGCGTGGATTGGCGCGTTCATGTTGGCGCTCGAGCTGTCGCCGTACCATGAGGCACCGCTGTCGCTCGGCGTGGCGTATTTCTACGTATTCGGGCTCATTTCGGCCGCGCTGATCTCGCTCGCCCGACGTGGGCGGCGGAGCAAGTCCCGGGCGGTCCGCGATCGCGTGCGCTTCCTCGTCGTTGTTGGAGCGGCAGCCACCACGTTCACGCTCGCAGACTTCCTCTCGTTCTTGGGCGTCGTGCTGCCACCCATCGGCGCCGTGCTCGCAATCGTGTTCTTGTTCGTGCTCGCGGAATCGTTGACACGTCCGCGATTGGCGGACCTGTACGAAATGGCAGGGCGCTCGCTCGTGTCCACCGCGCTCGCGTTCTCGTTCGCGGGCATCTTCTACGTGTTCGTCACGTACGTGGGCCGCTTCAACACGATGTACTTGAACGGCGTCCTCGCGGCGATCGTGTTCTTGGTCCTCTTCGAGCCGCTGCAGGCCGAGGTCGAGCGGCGCATCCACCAGTTCTTCTTCCGCGAGCGCTTCGACCTCGAGACGAGCGTGGCGGATCTGCGCCGGCGGCTCTCGCACGTGCTCGAGCGCCAAGAGATGGTCGACGTGCTGCTCAGCGGCCTCGAGCGCTCTCGCCGTGTCACGAGCGCAGCGATCTACTTGCGTGACCAGGACGGCAACGGCTTCGATCTCGCAGGCAGCATCGGCGGCATCACCACCAACGACAAAGAGCCCTCTCCGCTGTTCGGGCGCATCCCCACGCGCCTCGAGACGCTCGCGGTGCGGCCACTGATCGACCGCTTGACCCAGCAATCTTCTGTAGCGCTGGAAGAGCTGTCTCGTGAGGGCAAGGACTCGGACGCGCCCGTGCTCACCTCGGCGAGCGCGCTCGGCGTCATGGACAGCGCGGTGCTGCTCGGCGTCCGCGGCGACGACGAGGAGTGCGTCGGCATCATCTGCGTCGCGGACGACCGCGTACGTGACGCGTTCACGCCCGAGGAGATCAAGGTGCTCGAGAACGTCGCGGCGCAGATTGGCGTCGCGATCGCCAACAGCCAGATCTACTCGCGCATGAAGGAGCGCGACCGCCTCGCCGCGCTCGGCGCAATGGCAGCCGGCTTGGCGCACGAAGTGAAGAACCCGCTCGGCGCGATCAAGGGGGCGGCGCAGCTGCTCGACGAGATGTCGACCTACGGCAGCAAAGAGGGACAAGAGTGGGTCGGCATCATCCTCGAAGAAGTGAACCGGCTCGACCGCGTCGTCGGTAGCTTCCTCGACTACGCGCGTCCTCACGCCGGCAACCCGATCCCGCTCGACCTGAACGGCGCCGTGCGACGCACCGTCCAGATCTGGAGCAGCCAGCAGCTCGAGGACGTCAACATCTCGCTGGAACTCGCAGACGGTCTGCCGCGCGCGAAGATCGATCCCGAGCAGTTCCGCCAAGTGCTCCTCAACCTCGTGCAGAACGCCGTGCAGGCAATGGACGGCCGCGGCCGCGTGTTCGTATCGACGCAGCGAAAGCGCATGGGGCGCCCGAGATCGTGGTCTGGGAGTGGTAACGACAAGGGGCCCGCGAGCACCGAGCCCGAGCTCGTCGAGGTCTCGGTACGCGATACGGGCCCGGGTATTTCGCAGAAGGTCTTGAAGAACCTCTTCATCCCGTTCTTCACCACCAAAGATCAGGGCACCGGCCTGGGCCTCGCGATCAGCCAGAGCATCGTGCAGAACGTAGGCGGCACGATCGAGGTCCAGTCGCAGCCCGGCGCCGGCACCACGTTCACGATCACTTTGCCGGTCGCGACGGACGCGCTCGTCACACCCGTTCCGACCGCGGCCGAGCCGACGGACACGAGCCCAGTCTCCACCAACGCTCGCCGCGAGCCTCAACCCGCCAAAGCATGATCGAGACCGCTAGTGTGGCGAGTCAGAAGTTCGCGGTCTTGATACATCCGCCAGATAGGCAAATTGTCGCCGCCTTCGGCGGACGACAACAGCTGAGTGGATTTGCCTCGCCAGCAACAATTCGGGGGGTGCGAATTTGCGGGTGAGTCGACGAGCGAAGCGAGGACAGGGCGAGAGCCCTCACTAGAATGTTTAGTGCCCTGAGCCGAGGGCCACGAAGCGGTCAGAATTTCGGTGACGAACTTTCTGGTTCAGGACACTAGGGCGTGTCCTCATATTCGAGAACGCGTTCTTGCCTCACGATATAGGACACGCCCTAGTCGTTTTGCATCAGGCCCTTGATCTTGCCGTCCGGTAGCAGGCGCACGTTCCACGCCGCGGGGGCCTTCGGGAGCCCTGGCATCGTCATCATGTCGCCAGTGAGCGGAACGAGGAAACCTGCGCCGGCGCTCAGACGCACCTCGCGCACACTCACGGTGAAGCCACTCGGTCGGCCCGCGCGCTTTGGATCGTCGCTCAACGAGAGCTGCGTCTTTGCCATGCAGATCGGGAGGCGGTCGTAGCCGAGCTCCGCGATGCGAGCGAGATCGGCGACGGCCTTGGACGCGAAGGTGACGCCGTCCGCGCCGTAGATGGTGCGAGCGATCTTGCCGATCTTCTCTTCCGCCGTGTCCGTGAGCTCGTAGACGTACTTGGCAGTCGGTGGCGACGCGTCCGTGGCGTCCGCGACCTCTACCACCGCGCGCGCGAGGTCCATTGCACCCTCACCGCCACGCGCGAACCCCTCGCATTTGGCGACGCGCGCGCCGAGCCTCGCGGCAGCCTTCTCGACGATCGCGAGCTCGTCGGCCGTGTCGTTCGGGAAGACGTTGATCGCCACGACCGGCGCGAGCCCGAAGGCCTTTGCGTTCTCTAGGTGCTTCTCGAGGTGCGCGACGCCCCTCTCGAGCGCCTCTGCGTTCGGCTCTCCCGCGACCTTCACCGCCGCGCCACCGTGCATCTTGAGCGCACGCAGCGTGGCGACGAGCACGACCGCGCGCGGCCACACCCCCATCTGGCGGCACTTGATGTCCAGGAACTTCTCGCCGCCGAGATCGAAGCCGAAGCCCGCCTCGGTGATCGCGTAGTCGCCGAGCCGCATCGCGAGCCTCGTCGCGAGCACGCTGCTGCACCCGTGCGCGACGTTGCCGAACGGTCCGCAGTGGACGATCGCTGGGCCTCCCTCTTCGGTCTGCACGAGGTTCGGTTTGAGCGCGTCGCGCAAGACCGCGGTCATCGCCCCCGCCGCGCCGACGTCTCCGGCGGTGACGGCCTTGCCTTCGTACGAGTTGCCGACGACGACGCGAGCGAGGCGCGTCTCGAGATCCGCCCAATCCGATGCGAGCGAGAGGATCGCCATGACTTCGCTGGAGGCGGTGATGTCGAAGCGCTCTTCGCGCGGAACGCCATGCGCCTTTCCGCCAAGACCGATCACCACACGACGCAAGAAGCGATCGTTCATGTCGAGCGCGCGACCCCACGTGATCTGGCGCGAGTCGAGCTCGCCCTTGCCCTTGTTCGGATCGCGGAAGTACATGGCGTTGTCGACGAGCGCCGAGAGCAGGTTGTGCGCCGTCGTGATCGCGTGGATGTCCCCCGTAAAGTGCAGGTTGATATCGTCTGCGGGGACGAGCGAGGCCTTGCCGCCACCGGTGCCGCCGCCCTTCACACCGAACACCGGGCCGAGCGACGGTTCGCGCAGCGCGAGCACCGCGTTCTTGCCGAGCCTGCGAAGCCCCATCGCGAGACCGATCGACGTCGTCGTCTTGCCCTCACCCGCGGGCGTCGGGTTGATCGCCGTGACGAGCACGAGGCGCCCCTTGCCGCGCGCCGACTTGCCGATCTCGTCGAGGGCGATCTTCGCCTTCCACTTTCCATGACTCTCGAGATTGTCGTCATCGATGCCAAGCTCGCGAGCGACGTCGACGATGGGTCGTATGGTCATTGGGATCCTCCTGCTCAATCGACGTTCGTACTACCGCTTCGGATGCTTTCCAGAATCGTGTCGCCGCGTGTGCCTAGCCGTAACGTTTCTCGAACAGCTCGCGCACCGCAGGCAGCTCACGCATCATCGCCAGCGAGTGCTTCGCGTGACCGTGCGCGTAGCCGTTGCCGATCATGAGGTCGACGTCCTTGCCGACTCCCTCCGCGCCGAGCGCCGCCTGAGTGAAGCTCGTCGACATCGCGAAGAAATAGGTCGTTCCGCGATCGCGCGTGCACATGATCGCGCTCATCTCGGCGCCGTCGACGTTCACGCACGAGAACGTGACGTCTGCCTCGCGCCCGCGGGTCGCGCGCGTGACCGCCGCGTACACGGCGACGGGATCACGTGCGTCAGCGTGAACGACGGCGTCGCATAGACCAAGCGACTCGAGGTCCGCGGCGTACGGCGCATGCGCCTCGACTCCCACGATCACGGCGCTCGGGCCTCCACGACGTCGAGCCTCCGCGGCGCACAGCACGCCGCTCTTTCCGCCCGCACCGAGCACGACGACGCAAGCGCCTTCTGTAACGAGGCGCGCGACTTGAGGTGCGGCTCCGGCGACGTCGAGCACCGCGAGAGCGAGACGCTCGGGCAGGTCGTCGGGCATGCGCGCATACGGAGACGACGCGAAGAGCACGGCCTCACCCTCGACGTCGAGCTGCGCGCTCGGCACGCGCACGGCCTTGACGCGATCCACTCGAAGCGGCGTGAGCGACAGTGACACGAGGGTCGCGACCCGGTCCCCGACCGCCACCTCGCCGAGATCGGACCGGTCTGCGCTCAGCTGCAGCACGCGTCCGAGGAGCATCCCCCCCGAGCCGGTGACGGGGTTGTGCTGTTTGCCCCGCGCCGCGACCGTGGCCAAAACGCGCTTCTCGACTCCGGCGTGGACGGGCTCGCCTTGCTTGGTGGCGTCCTCTTCCATCTGCCGAAAGCTCGCCGCATCGACGTTCAGTGTCTCGACCGCCAGGAGCATTTCTCCGCGAAACAGGCGCGAAAAGTCGTTGTCCAGGCGATGGGCGGGCTGAGGCAGGGCCCCCCTCGGCGAGAGCGAGCGATGCGTGCCGAAGACGTCCCCGAACTTCTGTTTGACCTCTCTTGGCTGCATGAGGCGCCGAAAACTACCACCTTCCCGCCTTTTGGCTGGGACCGATAAAACAGGACCGAAGCTTGACCATCGCGTCTTCCGGTCGCTACTCTTTTCGTGTTTGGCGGTACCTCCTCGCACACGGTCTGGGCTCACAGAGGCCGTTTCTGTCCCCGACCTGAAGTCCGAGGCTCAAGCCGCGCGAGAACTCTCCGACATGAATGACACGTCAGCCAAGGGACCGCCGGCGAAGGGACGCTCGTTCGTCCTTCGTTTCATCAGCGGCAAGTACCAAGGCGGCGAGTTTCCCGTCGTGCCTGGCAAGGAGATCATCGTCGGTCGCTCCAGCGATCTCGACATGGTCCTCGTCGAGGACATGGTCAGCCGCAAACACGCTCGCATCCAAATGACCGATGCCATCTGGATCGAGGACCTCGGCTCCACGAACGGAACGTTCGTCAACGGCGAGAAGATCAAGCGCGCGAAGCTGAAGGAGGGCGATCGCGTCCTCATCGGAACGAGCATCCTGAAGGTCATCGCCGCAGACGGTGCTGCACCCGAGAGCAGCACCACGGACGCGAAGCGCGGGCTCGAGAGCGTCGCGGCGCAGCGCCGTACAAGCCAAGCGCGCACGATGAGCGGCGCGATCGAAGAAGTGCCGCTCCCCGACTTGCTGCAGCTCTTCGGCACCTCGAAGAAGAACGGCGTGCTCGTCATTCGAACCGAAGACGACGTCGGCCGCATCTACTTGCGCAAGGGCAACATCTACTACGCGCAGATCAACGACATCGAAGAGGTCCCGCCCCTCAAGAGCTTGTTCCGCATGCTCACGTGGCAGAAAGGTCTCTTCGATCTAGACCCGCCCGACGAGCGCACGCACGCGAACGACATCGACGTCAGCGTCCAAGAAGTCTTGATGGAGGGCCTGCGACAGCTCGACGAGTTCGAGCAGATCCGCGGGGAGCTCCCCGATCTCAACGGGCGGCTCGCGATGGTGTCCCCGCTGATCCCGCCGCTACGCGACCTCAAAGCGGAGGAGCTGGACGTGTTGCAGCTCGCGCACAACTACGGTCATGTCGAGACAGTGCTCAACAAGAGCCTCGCGACGGATCTCGAGACCGTGCGCATCGTGCTCAAGCTCCTGAAGGCTTCGTACCTCCGCTCGGAGTGATCGCTTCAGGTTCAGTCCGCTGAACGACGGAGAATGCCGTACGGCGTCGCGGATTGTCAGCATGCTTACGGTTCGGTTCGGTCACGTCGAGACCGCTGAACGCGCGGAGACTGCGCACGGCATCTCGGATTGTCAGCATGCTTACAGTCCGGTTGGCCACTCCACAAAACACGAACGCCCCGATTCCTTTGGGGGAACCGGGGCGTCGAGGGTGAGTGCGACTAATTGTTATAGAGGATCGACAAGTGGCTGAGCGAGCGCGTCTGATCGAGGTTGGACACGTAGCCGGTCAGGATGTTCGCCTTGAGCGCATCCTTCGGACTCTTCATGTCATAGATCGGATACTTGAACCCGTCCGCATCTGCCGGCAGTGTGCCGGTCACGTTGTAGGCCTCGCCAGCGAGTTGATTGGCGTACTGAATCATGCGCGCACCGACGGTGCGTTCAGTCTTGCCGTTCTTCGCTTCGGAGATCGTATTGACGGTCTCTTTGCCATAGGAGCGGGCCGCGTAGACGATCCCAGAAATCGGATCGCGGAACCTGACCTGCTCGGCGGGCGAGATACTGACCGTTTCGCTTCCGCCAGGCGACCAGACTCGCATCTGACTCGCCCAATCGGTGGTGAGATTCGATGTGCCATAGATGAACGCCGAGATGAGGCCAGGGTACTGCGCTTCCCAACCCACGAGCGGAGCGAGAACGATGGCGCCCGCCGGATAGTCGAGTACCGGCTTGGTCTCGTCCCACTTGTCCCAAGCCGGGTATTGAACGTGGCCTGCGACACCGTTGGTGCCGCTGCCAGGCATCATGTACGCGCCGAGCCGCATCGGATCGAGGGTCATCGCGTTGGCGATGAGACGACGAACCTGATTGGGGTAGAGCGAGTAGAAGCTCAGGTTCTTGTAGCGGCCGTCGATGTAGTCCTCTTTCGAGTTGGCGATGAAGTGGTTGTTCGCCTCGAGGAGGTAATAGATGACGTTTTCCTTCTCGTACGACGTGCCCACTTGGGTCTGGTACTCCGACCACCAGTAGCCCTTCGAGTAGTCGTAGTCGTTGTGAATGAAGCGACCTTCACCTGAGCCAAGCGGGACGACGAAGTCACCGTTCGGGGTGTTGATCTGCCCGCCGAAGTCCTCGAGCTCTGCGTACGCCATTCCGTCGCGAGTCTGAGTTGCGTAGGGGCCCGGCTCTGGACGCGTGAGGACGCGCGCGAAGAGGTTGAACGCGTCTGCTGCGCCGAGGCTCAGCGGCATCAGATCGCCCGCGTCTTTCTGCGACGCCGAGGGATTCTGGGCGAAGCCGACGAGGAGCGCGAGGCTCTTCACCATGCCCTGAATCTTCTCGAAGTAGCGGCTATTGACGCGCTCGACTTGCGTATGCGTGTTGAACAGCGACTTGTCTCGACGGAAGTTGTCGAAGATGTAGCGGTTCTCGTACGTGGTCGTGAGGAACTGGATTTGCTCGTATGCGTCCGCACCCGCGTCGAAGCGGAACACCGGCACGTTGCCGAAGTCTGCGAACTCGTCGGAGCCGAACATGTACGGGTGACGCGTGCGTTGAGCGTTCCTCGGGTCCGTCTTGACGACGCCCATGAAGCTCACGAGGTCGGGACGAACGCCGAGGTAAGCTGCGCCGTACTTCGGCACGGTGGCCATGTCGCGCTGCGGGACGAACTCGAGCGGGTAGCCCGTGCACTTCGCGCTGAGCGGGTCGTTCGGGGTTCCGCCGGTGCACTTGCCGAGCGTGCCGAACTTGTCGTTGTACGTGCTGTAGTGGTAGCCGCCGATGGTGCGACCACCGATGCCGCCGAAGCCGTCGAGCGCTTGGAGCCAAGCGTCGCCTTTGGTCACGGGACCTTTGCCAGACGCGCTCTTGTACGCGGGGTCGTAGATGGCGTCTTTGTCGACGTCCACGACGTCGCCGTAGCAGAAGCGCATCGCGGCCTTGTCGTAGGCTCCGAGGTTGTTCATGTCCTGGGTCTGGTCGCCCGGGTAGTCCATGACGGTCGTGGAGCCCCACTTCCAAACGAGGTTGTTGACCTCGCTATCGGTGACGGGGTCAACCCAGCGGGGACCGACGCAGTCCTTGCCGTTGGTGTGCGGCGTGGTGGAGTCGAGCGGGAGGGTGCTCGAGAACGGGCCCTTCGTGCAGTAGTGCTCTTGGCCGTTCTGCGTGCGGAGCTGCCAGTACTCCTTGAAGTAGTTCAAGGCGTCGAGCGAGCCCGTGAAGTTGTGGCGGAGGCCCATCGAGTGACCCATCTCGTGCGCGATGACCGAGATGTGGAACTGCTCGCGGATCCACTGGTGGAGCGCTTGATCGCGCTTCGCCTTGAGGGCCGGGTAGTTCGCATCGTTCTTATCCGGAACCGGATAGAGGCGCTGCGCCTGGCGAGCCATGCCGACGAGCGCGTCGGGCTCCGGCTGCTCCACCTGACACGATGCGTGCTTCGCCATCATGACGTCGCGCTCGTGACGGAGCCACTTCTTCAGCTCCGGGTTTTGACCGCGTAGCGGCGAGACCTTCGCGAGCGTCTTGTCATCACCGGCGACGGGAGTTCCCGGGTTGAGGCCCGCGAGCTGGATGTTGTCCGGTGTAGCGAGCTTGGTCTCGAACGGCGTTCCGATGAGCGCCTGCCTACGCGACTCGAAGGTCGCGTCGAGCGAAGGGCCCATGTTCGTCGCGAGGTTCTTCGCCGCCTTCTCGTTGCGAATCTCCACGGGAAGGTTCGCGTCTGCCGGCGTCAGGCCGTTGATCTTGGAGAGGCTGGTGTCGATCGAGGCAAGACGATCATTGATCTCTTGGGTCGAGAGCGTCTGCGCTTGGTGGCCTGCGGTGCCGAGCTTGCTCGCGTTCACCCAGTCACGCAGATACGAGCCGCTCGCGATCTGTTGGTCGCTGATCTCGCCGTTGATCCAACGCAGGAGGTCTTCGGTTCCTTGCGACGCGATGTCGAGAACGTGGCCCCACTCGTTGACGCTCGTCGCGACCTTCTCGCCGGTGAGCGGGTCATCGGCGTCCACCATGATGCCCCACGGTGAAGGCTGCTGCGGGCTGCTGATGATGTTGACGCTGTTGTAGCGAAGGTCGCCGAGGCGAGCGACGAGCCCGGCCTTGCCGCACGCCGCCGGATCGCTGGCGATCACGGGGCTGTGGCAGAGCACGAAGACTTGCGAGATCGTCGGGGTGTCCGAGTTGGAGTCTGCCATCAGGGCATCCTCTTCGATCGAGTAGCCGCCGCTGCCGTCAGAGACGCCGATCCTCGAGGTGTCCGCGCTCACGCGATCGCCGTCGGCCTTCATGCCGATGAGCGCAGCGCGGTTGACGGCAACGTTCCAGGCATTGAGCGCGATGCGCGTGGAGGCGAAGAGGTCAGGCGCGCTGTCTCCCGAAAAGTACCAGGGGATCGTCTTGACCTTGCGCTCGTGGAGCGGAAGCGTGCACTTGTGTGAGAACTCGTCGCAACGCGAGCCTGGGTGCGAGACGTTTCCCGCAGCGTCGGCGAACGCGCACTCGGTCTCCGTGTAGCCATCCGCTGATTTGCGGTGGATGTCCGCGCCGACCGGCGTACCGGGGTACGGGCTGCCCTTCGCGTCTGCGATCGGGAGGCCTTGTCCGTCGAGGATGAAGTCGCCGTTGGAGGTGCTGCGATACTTGGCGATGTTGCCGTCTGCGTCGCGCCAGTAATCCAGCCCGCACTGCGAACCCTGGATGTGGCTCTTCTCCCAGATGTTGTACTTCGCCGCGAAGCGGTGCCAGCGCTCGTCCACGATTCCGTAGTTGCGGTCATAGCCGCGACGGTCCTGCGTGAACCAGCCGAACGCGTCCATCTTGTTGCCGTCCCAATCCGACGGCTCGTAGTCGCGATCGACGACCTTGCGGAACGACAGACGGAGCGTGACCTCCGTGGGGTTGCAGTTCGCGTACTGATTGCCGAAGAAGAAGCACGCCGGATAGGTTCCGTAGGGCGTCTCCACGAGCTGGGGCGTTGCGAACGCCTTGCTGGTGATGTCGAAGTAGCCCTCTTCGGGCACGATGACCGGAGCGTTCGGGCTGTTCGGATCCGACTCGTAGTACTTCATCGGATCGAACTTGACGCCACCGAAGAGGCCGAGCTGCGAGAGAGTGTCCACTTCGTAGCCGTCCGTGACCATGTTGGTCGACCAGTCGACGCGCATGAACTGGCGCTGGTACCAGGGGCGATCGGTGGTGTTCTCGCCGACGACGTTGAGCTCTTCCCCGGTGGAGGGGTTGTACTCACGGCGAACGTCGAAGTGGCTCGTGATGCGGAACATCGCGACGACTTGGCCGTTGTTGGTGGTCTTGGTGCCGTTGTGGTCCGTATTGGCGATGTGCTCGTGGGTCTGACGGCCGACGAGGTATCCCTCTTGGATCTCCCACTTCATACGGCTCAGCGGCTGAGCGTAGCTAGCGGTGAACAGGCCATCCTGCTCGGCGCCGAACGGGACGTCCACGACCGTGTTGCGCAAGTAGAACTCGGGGTCGTCCTTGGGGTCTTGCAGGTTCGCACCCACGAAGAAGGACTTGTCGAGCGCGCTGGGCTGAACGTGGTTGATCGGGTCACGCTCTTGCGCACACCCCACCGAACCACCCACCACGGCTCCTACGATTGCCGCAATTCCGAGTCGTCTTGTCCACTTCGGTTGCATCCCAGTCTCCTTCAAAGCCGCTTGAGCGGCTGACAGCCAACAGCCAAAACTAGAAACCACAAAATCGGGAATGTCCGCGCGCGGTGCGCAGCTCAGACCTTGAAAGCAAGCGCCGAACCATAGAGTAAAACTCAGAGATTACGAACGATTATCAAAAGTCCCGTCGTCGTTTGCACGGCATGTCCGCCCGGGCCTGTTAGTTTCGTGACTGCTCGTTGGGGAAACGAACCTCGACGGCCCGTGCGTGCCCTTCGAGGCCCTCGAGCCTCGCGAACGCGGTCACTGCCTCCGCCTGTTTCGCGAGCGCATCGGCCGTGTACGAGAGGATCGACGTGCGGTGGTAGAAGTCATAGACGCCGAGCGGTGACCCGAAACGAACGGTGCCCCCAGTGGGAAGGACGTGGGACGGGCCTGCGACATAGTCACCGACCGCTTCGGGCGTCAAGGCCCCGAGAAATGCGGCTCCCGCGGCGTCGATCTGGTCCAAAAGGGCTTCGGGAGAGCGGACCTGCAGGCTGAGGTGCTCGGCGGCGATGGCGTTGGCGACCTCCGCGGCGCGCGCAGGGGTGGAGACGACGAAGGCGGCGCCGTTCGTCGAGACCGAGGCTCGGGCTATGGCTTGACGTGGCAACCGTTGGAGCTGCTGCTCGATCTCGGTCGCTACCGCATGCGCCATCGACTCGGAGCTGCAGATCAGCAGCGGATACGCGGACTCGTCGTGCTCGGCCTGTGAGAGCAGATCGGCCGCCACGACGCGCGGATCGGCTTCGTCATCGGCGACCACGAGGATCTCGCTCGGGCCCGCGATGCCGTCGATGTCGACCGCGCCAAAGACCAGGCGCTTGGCGCACGCGACGTACGCGTTGCCGGGTCCCACGATCTTGTCGACGCGCGTCACGGACTTGGTTCCGTATGCCATCGCGGCGATGGCTTGTGCGCCGCCAGAGTCGAGGATCGCCGTCACGCCGGCGAGGTGCGCCGCGGCGAAGAGCGGCTCGTCCGTTTCGTCGCCCGCAAGCGGCGTCGCCAGCAAGATGTCTCGGACACCTGCGACGTGCGCGGGGATCGCGGACATGAGCACGCTCGACGGGTAGCGCGCCTTGCCGCCCGGCGCGTACACACCGACTCGCGCGAGCGGGCGCACGCGCGTACCGAGCGTCACTCCGTCCACCGTGTACCGAAAGCCGGGATCGCGTTGGTGCTCGTGAAACGCCATGATTCTAGCCGCGGCGAGCTCCATCGCTCCTCGCGCCGCGGAGGGCAGCTTGGCGAGCGCCTCGGCGCGCGGGAAGTCTCGGAGCACCAGCGGGTTCGGTGTGCGGTGGTCGAACTGCTGCGTGTAGCGGAGCACCGCCGCGTCCCCCTCCCGCGCGACGTCCTCGAGAATCGCTCGAACGACTGGCTCCACGCGCGCGTGATCGCTCTCGCCGCGTGCGGCGATGCGTGCGAGAGCCAGTGCGAAATCATCGGAGCCGTCGGTGTGGATGGCGAGCATGAGAGCGGTGATAGCCCGGCGCTCGTCCGGCCGAAACGGGCACGACCGCTGTGCTAGCGTCGCACGCGTGAGAGGGCTCCTCTTGGCCGCAGCGATCACCGCGTGTCTGTGCGCGTGCCCGAAGAGCGTCCCTCCGTGCGCCTACGTCGATCGCGGGCCGGACGCTGGACGCGTGGCGATCGTGAGCGGCGCGTGCTTCGAGCTCGCGTGCCCGATCGGCTCGGTGCCCACGCGCGCGGGTCGCTGCGAATGCAACGCGGGACTCTCTCCGCTCCTGGGTGCGTGCGTGAGCCAGGAGATGGGCGACGACTTCTGCGGCGCGTCAGCACGCTTCGCGAACGGTGCCTGCACGACCCATCCCTGCGCTCCAGACCAAGCGCTCGATCTCGAGTCTGGCGCGTGTCTCCCACGAGCGTCGGCGAACGCTGTGAGCAGGCTCAAGCTCGAGGACGACGAGCACGCGAGCTGTCACACGAGCGGTCGCGTCGCGGTGGCGAGTCACGGCGCTCTCCTGTGTATGCAGCCAGCGAGCCTATGCGGTCGTGGCGCTCGCGATGCTGCGTGCGCACCGGCGGCGTGCGAAGCGGGAGAGGTGGAGGACGAGAGCTCGGGGAGATGCGCGCGGATCGTGAAGGCCGTCCCGGAGGGCTACGTCGTCGATGTCGGCGCGTGGACTAGAGCCGTGCTCGGTCCCGACGGTGGAGCGGGTACGCGCGTGCTCTGCTCACCGCTCGTCGCTGCGGGCGAACAGCCGCTCGTCTATGGGCGGGTCGACTTCAGGGTCGACCTTTCTTTCCCAGACAACGACGTCTCTCTCGTCGCCCCCAATGTCGTCGTGCAGTCCAACGACGGGCGCGCGGTCCCTCAACCGCTCGCGACGAACGCCGTGCTGTCACTGGTGCGATCGCTGCGCATGTTGGGTGGCGTCGCCTCCGCAGGGGTCGTCTCTGCGCACGTCGTGTGCGATCTCGCGGCTCTCCAAACGACCATGGCAGCGCGCGAAGGAGACAGCGGCCTGCACTGACCTGCCTGGTATTTCGGCGGTGTCGGTACACTTCTCTCAGAGACGGAAACTTTGGGAGGTTCGAGATGACGACGCTTCGCACTTGGTTGAGCGGGATGGTGGTAGTGGGCGTGGTGATCGCGTGCGGAGGCAGCTCCGGAACCACGGTCACCGGGACCGGCCCCGGAAGTGGCCTCTGCGCGACCGTTGGAGCCTGCGGAAATCAGCAGTGCGACGCGACCCTTGGCTGCGTCGACTGCCTCTCCAACACGCAGTGTACGGGCGGCAACAAGGTCTGCTTCCAAGGCGGCTGTGTGGGCTGCGGGACGAACGCAGACTGCGGCGCGGCGAACCCCTCGTGCTGGAGCGATCGCCAGTGCCACGCTGCATGCAAGACCAACCAAGATTGCCCGAATCAGGCCCAGATCTGCAACACCGTGACGGGCGCATGTTTGCAATGCCAGGCCAACAAAGACTGCCCGCAGCAGCGTCCACTCTGCAACGTGCAGACGTCGCTCTGCGTCGCGTGCCTCAGCAACACCGATTGCGGCGCGAGCGCGCCAAGGTGCACGACGAGGGGGCAGTGCGTGCAGTGCACGTCCAACCTCGACTGCGGCGCCGCGACGCCGATCTGCGACCCCCAGGAGCTGCAGTGTCGCGCCGGCTGCAGTAGCAACGCGCAGTGTCCCAACAAGGACCGCGCCATCTGCGACGTGAAGAACTCCGATTGCGTGCAGTGCCTCACGAACACCGACTGCCCGCTCACGGCTCCGGTTTGCGGCAAGGACAATCGCTGCGGCAACTGCGCGAGCAACCAGGACTGCAAAAACCCGGCGGCGCCCTACTGCTTTCAAGACACGGCGTCCTGCGTGCAATGCAGCACCGACAAGCAGTGCCCGACGAATGCGCCTAATTGCCAAAAGAACGTCTGCATTCCCTGAAGGCGGAGCTTGTGGGGGGCGGTGGAGGGTGTAGGCTACCGACTCCGAGCGTTAGCTCGGATTTGGGGTAGAGGGCCACGTGGACAGCGATCTCGCGGACGCAGTAAACAGCCTAAAACAAGTGTTCGAGCGGCGGAAAATCCCCGCAACCTTCGGCAAAGCCAAGCCCGAGACCATCGAAGCACTGAAGAAGGCGCTCAAGATTCCCGCGCGTTTTCGCGGGTTCTTGGCGGCCGCCAACCCTGAGAACGTCGAGACGCAGACGCCGGTCGAGCGCATCAGGTTGATTCCGGCGGAGCTCCTGGCCAAGGCGCAGGCCGTCGGGACGACGCCCCCCGAAGGCGGCACGAGCGTTCCCTTGGATTGGAAGCCGGCGTGGGTGGTGATCGGGGAGAGCTCGCTCCTCGGAGACCCATACTTCCTGGACGTCTCCAAGCTCGATCCCGAGGGCGACTGTCCCGTGTATACTGCAATGATCGGCCAAGAGCGCTGGACGCCCACTCTCGCCGCGTCAAGCTTTGCTCAGTTCCTGCGTATCCTCGCGACCGCGATGGAAGTCGCGGACGGCTTCGGCGACGCGATCATGGACGACGAGGACGAGGACAGCTTCCGCGAAGCTCTCGGCCCCCGCGTCAAAGTCATCGACACCGCGGCCCTCCGCGCCGGCCACTGGACGTAGGAGTACGGCGTTTTTCGCCGATACCTTCGCGATCCCTTCGTCGGGAATCGTTGCCGTACAGGAGTACGGCGCCTCATC
>ENA-OFCD01000309-OFCD01000309.1-metagenomes-genome-assembly--contig:-NODE-309-length-32861-cov-6.811437_pt1 | contig 32861 bp, 30 predicted proteins | sample MGYA00153392_OFCD01 | MGnify analysis MGYA00153392
GTTGGTAATAATAATCCTATTAGAGTAGTTTTAACCAGAGATGGTAGCACAGGTCAAACTACTGAATATTTAAACGGGGTGCAACAATTGACGTTTACGGACTCCGCTAATTTAGCTACCTTTACTGCATCTAATAACATTATTAACTTTTTCCAAGATGACGCAGCTACAGCCGGACGTGAGGCCTCTGCGGGATTTGTGAGGAATATCGCTATTTATAATGGTGCATTATCTGCTTCAGAAGCCGCAGGTTTAGGTGGTTTCGGCACGGCTATTCCAGGAGCACCGACAGGAACCGCTGTCCCTGAACCATTTACAATTATCGGTACATTGGTCGGTGGTACAGCAGCTTTGAGAATGAGAAAAAACCTAAGAGCTACAGCTAAAAAGTAGACAGCAGTAATAAACTTAGAGATAGTTTAGAGTAGGGACAATTCATAAATTGCCCCTACTCTGTTTTGAGAGGTAAATTTTGAATCTGGGCGGAAAACCATAGAGCAGCGTTACCATTCTCATTATCCAATTGTATCTAGATTAAAAAAAACGCGCTCCTGTTCGTCGAGGTTTTCGATACGTTCTAAATATTCAGCCCAAGTGGCACTACGCCACGAACTAATTCTAGCTGGATCGATGATAATGGAAGTATTCATAGGAGATGACCTCTGAACGATGCGATGATTATCAAATATGTTGGTGCGTTATCGTACTTCGTTCTTGATGGGTTGACCCCCAAACTCCCTCTTATAAAGGAGGAGGCTCTAGATCCCTCCCCTTTATAAGGGGAGGGTTGGGGTGGGGTAAAAGACTACGCAGCGACTCAAATAACTATTTCCTAGATTGATACAGCCTGCGGAATTGTTGTTCTATTCTGCACTTCTAACCAAATCAATAAAGCATTGACATCGGAGGGATTGACACCACCGATACGGGTGGCTTGTCCGATTGTTGCAGGTTGAATTTGGGTTAATTTTTCTCGTGATTCTTTTGATAGGGTTTCGATCGCATGATAATCGATCCGCTCGGGTAATTTCCGATTTGAATGTTTACTCACTTGGTCGATTTGATGTTGTTGGCGACTCAAATATCCCGCATATTTGATCTCAATTTCGGCACCTTCTTGTTCGGCAAGATTTAGCTGTTCGTTACCCAGTTCAAATTCAATTAACTGCGGATAATGCAATCCAGGACGACGCAATAGTTCAGCCAGTGTAATCGAACCCTTGATAATTTCCCCCGTCGCAGCAGTAATCGCTTTTCCGGTCGGTTCTAGTTCCTTGACTCTGGTTTTTTCCAGGCGTTCTTTTTCAGCAACGATCTGAGCTTGTTTGCTCGTAAATAACTCCCACCGTCGATCTTCAATCAGCCCAATTTCTCGACCCAGTGGTGTCAATCTTTGGTCGGCATTGTCCGATCGCAATAATAGCCGATATTCCGATCGACTAGTCAACATCCGATACGGTTCGCGCAAATCTTTAGTACACAGATCGTCGATTAAAGTACCCAAATAACTCTGTTCGCGGGGAAAGACAATCATCTCCTGATGGTTGACAAATCGCGCCGCATTTACCCCCGCGACAAATCCCTGTCCCGCTGCTTCCTCATAGCCAGTCGTACCATTTACCTGTCCCGCACAAAATAACCCCTCAATCTTTTTGGTCATCATCGTGGGATAACATTGAGTCGCAGGGAGATAGTCATACTCCACCGCATAAGCCGGACGCAGCATCACGCATTGCTCCATTCCTGGGAGCGTTCGCAACATTTCCACCTGGAGACTTTCGGGTAAACCAGTCGAAAAACCTTGAATATACAGCTCAGGAATATCGCGCCCTTCCGGCTCGATAAATATCTGGTGACTTTCCTTATCAGCAAAGCGGACGATCTTGTCTTCGATACTCGGACAATATCTTGGCCCCTTGGCATCCACCCAACCGCCATAGACAGGCGACAGATGGAGATTTTCGCGAATCAGGCGATGGGTTTCGGGAGTCGTCCGCGTCAGATGACAGGGGATCTGTTCCTTCTCTACCCACACATCGGGATCGAAACTAAACCAGCGCACGCGATCGTCACCTGGCTGTGGTTCCATTTTACTGTAGTCTACCGATCGCTTATCCACCCGCGCAGGCGTACCAGTTTTCAGCCGCCCAGTTTCAAAACCCAATCTGTGCAATGTTTCTGTCAACCCCGTCGCGGCAAATTCTCCCGCGCGTCCAGCAGCCATCGACTTATTCCCTACCCAAATCGTCCCACCCAGGAACGTCCCCGTAGTCAGAATTACCGCTTGACATTCAAATGCCACGCCAAAATAAGTCTCAACGCCAATTACCTTATTATTCGCGTCCAAAACTAAATCCGTCACCATCCCTTCTCGAATGGTGAGATTGTCCTGATTTTCGACGATATTTTTCATCACGGCTGCATATTCGCGTTTGTCAGTCTGCGCGCGCAATGCCCACACAGCGGGGCCTCTAGTATCATTCAAGACGCGCTTCTGAAGATAGGTGCGATCGGCCATTTTACCAATTTCACCGCCCAGCGCATCGATTTCATGGGTGAGCTGGGACTTGGCTGGGCCACCTACGGCTGGATTGCAGGGTTGCCAGCCGATTTTGTCTAAGTTGAGGGTGAGGAGGAGGGTACGACAGCCTAATCGGGCGGTAGCTAGTGCGGCTTCACAGCCTGCATGTCCAGCACCGACAACGATGATATCAAAGCTATCTTGGAATTTAACGTCGGGATTCATAATTGATGGGGGAGGAGCTTAAAATTGTAACTTTTCCGCCCTGAGTTTTAGGTGCGATCGGGTCTATCTCTATTATATTCTGCTAATCGATCGACAGTATCAGACATTGGTGCATTACGGCTTGCGCCCAACACACCCTACATCAACCTACTCCCTTCCCAGTGTCAAATTAGACATCTAGCGTAGGGGGTGAATGGTGAATGGCTTGCACTGAGCGTAGCCGTTGGCGTTAGCCTGCCGTAGGCATAGTGTGGATGGTGAATCATGATGTTTATTTCTTGAGTGGGAAGGGAGTAGCTGATAATTTAGGATTGCTATCTGCTATCTACTCAATTATCGACTAATGCACCTTGTTCGCGGAGGATTAGTCGATCGCTTTTATAGACAAGTAGTGTATTATCGCTAGTTATTAAGTAACGATATGGCCCATTCCGAAACTCATAACCCAGCAAAGTATAACTGCGGCTATTATTAAGTGTTTTACCAGTTAGAAAAATAGATTTACCTGTCTTTAAAGATTTACCGACATAAGTAACTCGATCGCAACTCACATTACCTTCCTCACAATGTTGGGTAATCTTAATTTGGAAATTCTTAGTGACTAAGGTTTCAGCACCTGCAAGATCGGTAGAAGCTATGATTCCAGCAATTGGTAGGAGCAGCAAACTGATGACGGTATTACATTTTAACATTTGATTCGCTCCGGTGAATAAGTAATAAGTTCGTTTTTGAGACGGGTTTTGAATCCCTGTCTCAAAAAATATCACACTTTTAGGCGTATCTAAACCGTTGTTACTTGGTAAAGTTAGTGCAGATATTTATAGATACATTTCTGTATCAGCAATTACGGAATAGTTATTTTAGCGGCTCTCCTTAAATTTGATTTTATCATTTAGTGGCAACGATTCTGATACACCAACAATCTCACTAGTTTTCACCCCACTGTATTAGCCAGTTATTTAGGGCTTCTGGTAATTCCTTGCGCTTTCTACTCTGAGGATCGATAACTATGTGTTTAGTGATAGCTGTAGCTAATACTAATGAGCCAGTAGCTAATATCTGATATTTAATCTCAAATCTGTAGATATCGATCGAGCTAGGTATGAGTTCGATGATTACTCGATCGCCACAAAATAATGGTTTGTAAAAGTCAGCAGATACATGAATAATCGGTACTGCAAAATTAGGATTATCTACAAACAATTGAAGATTTACACCCGATTCGATTAATGAAGCTTCATAGACAACATGACAGATTGAAAGAATATTGGCAAAATATACAACTCCTGCTGCATCGGTATCTCGAAATTGAACTACATACTCATAACTAAAAGACATAATCTGCTTTCTTCAAGATTTCAAATACGATCTCGATCCCCACAACCGAAGATCGACTAGCCACTATCTACACTAACAACAATGGTTGACACTGACTGAGCGCGTGAGCTAATTTCTCGATTTTCACAGGCTTAGTTACATAACCGTGCATCCCAGCATCGAGACATTCTTGTTTATCACCTTCTAGAGCATTTGCTGTCATCGCAATAATTGTCGGGCAACGGTGCTCGGGGAATTCAATTAAAATTCGGCGTGTAGCCTCAATCCCATCCATTTTGGGCATGTGGAGATCCATTAACACCACATCATAAGCCTGACGATGTAATAATTCGAGTACCTCTAAACCATTGATAGCAATATCAGCTTGATAACCAATCCGCTTCAACATATGGATAGCTACTTTCTGGTTGACAATATTATCTTCAGCTAGCAAAATTCTTAATGGAAATGCAGCTCGATCTAGATTGTGACTGAACGATCTTGATTTTGGGGCGGCAAAAGATTTTGAAGAATTTTTGCCTAAAATATGAGCCAGCACATCTTGAAGTTGAAATTGTTTGATTGGTTTATTTAGGGTAGCTGCAAAATCGACTTGAGCTGCTTCAATTTCAATCCGACTGATACTGAGTGAACTGAGCATCAGTAATGGTAACTTTTGATATTCTGGAAACTCTCGAATTTTTTGGGCAAGTGTCAAACCATCCATCTCTGGCATATACATATCCAAAATTGCGAGATCGAAATGTCCACGTAAATCGAGTAATTTGAGAGCTTCGGTTCCAGATTTGGTAGGATGTGCAAACATCCCCCAAGACTGAGCTTGAAGTGCTAAGATTTTGCGATGAGTAGAATTATCCTCGACGATTAATAATCGTTTTCCTTTTAGTTCTTCAGGCTGATACTGCTCTTTTTGACAAGATTGGGCCGAAGCTGGAGCAGCTTTAGCAATAATGGTAAAGAAGAAATTTGAGCCACCTTCACCATTACTTTCGACCCACATTTTACCACCCATCAATTCAGTAAGTCGCCTGCTAATAATCAACCCTAAACCAGTACCGCCATAATTACGAGTAGTAGAAGAATCGACTTGACTAAAAGCTTTAAATAATCGATCGATCTTATCTTGGGGAATCCCAATTCCTGTATCTTTAACAACAAATCGTACCTCGTAAGTAGGCTCATTAGTGGTAAGAACTGGATCTGGATCGATCGGTGTGATTTTGCGTGCAGTTACGCCGACGATGACTTCACCAGAGTTAGTAAACTTCAAGCCATTACCAACTAAGTTGACCAAGATCTGGCGGACACGGGTAGCATCACCATACAGGCAACTGGGAGTATTTTTGTAGATGAGATAGGCAAGTTCTAAATTTTTTTCGGCAGCTTTGGGTGCGAGGAGATCGAGAGTTTCTTCGATACAGTCGCGAATATCAAAAGGCTGATAATCTAGTTCTAATTTACCCGATTCAATTTTAGAAAAATCGAGAATATCATTAATTAATGTGAGTAAGGCATCACCACTGTGGCGAATCGTACCAACAAACTCATGTTGTTGAGAGGTAAGTTCGGTATCTAACAACAATCCTGTCATCCCAATCACCCCATTCATGGGCGTACGGATCTCATGACTCATGGCAGCTAAAAAAGCACTCTTAGCTTTATTCGCCGATTCTGCGGCTTTTTTGGACTGTTCGAGGAGATGATTTTGGTGCTGAAGTTCGGCGGATTTTTGGCGCAGGGCGAGATTTGATGCTTCGAGCTGGCGATGTAGATGAGACTGATCCAATACTCGCTTGACTCTTTGGCGCAATACCGCCCAGTGAATGGGTTTGGTGATGTAGTCAGCAGCTCCTACGGCGTAGGCTCGATCGAGTGATGCGTTATCATCTAAGCCAGTAATCATTAATACTGGTGTCAGCTCCCCTCCAGGCAACTGTTGTAGATGTTCGCAACATTCAAATCCGTCCATCTCTGGCATCACCCCATCCATCAGTACCAAGTCTGGCTGGATCTCTTGATAAATGACGATCGCTTCTTCCCCATTTCGCGCAGTTCTCACCTGATAACCATCATGTTGTACTTGTTCGCACAACATCTGTCTGACTAGCTCGTCATCATCGACAATCAAGATTAGCGGTGGGTAATGAGGTGTTTTACCGATTGGCATAAGGGGGTACAAAATACAAGTTGTAGGTCGATCGGGAGTGGCTTGTTTTGATACTCTCTCTAGTATTTATCCCAAAAATTACCAAAAAACTGACGTTGCTTGCGAATCTATCCCTACTTGTTACCGCCACTTGCTACCGCATCGTAAAATATTACCAAACTTATTTGTCCGATCGCGGGCAACTAACAACGGTTGTGTGGTACCATCCAGTGTTATCTATAGCTGATTTAAGCATTAAGTCTAAATCAACGATCCAGGTCAGTCGCTATCAATAGATGGTTCGACCTGAGTGCAAAGCATAAGCTGTGCCAAGATTACCACTTTGTATCCGATCCTTTGCTCCCTTGACTGTAACTTCATGCAATTGCGAGATTCCCTCCGCCGAACTAAGATTGTTGCTACCATCGGCCCAGCGACTAGTAGCCCTGAAGTCCTGAAACAATTGATTCAAGCTGGAGCAACGACTCTGCGACTCAATTTTTCCCACGGTACTCACGACGATCATTTGGCAAATATTCGCCTGATTAGGCAAATATCTTTTGAATTAAATCAGCCAGTAGGTATATTACAGGATTTGCAGGGGCCAAAAATCCGATTGGGCAAATTTGCAGATGGCTCGATCGTCCTCAAAAATGGCGACCCGTTCACGCTGACGAGTAAAATCATTCCAGGGACGCAGACGATTAGTTCGGTGACTTACGATACTCTAGCGGAAGAAGTGCCCGTTGGTTCGACGATCCTCCTCGATGATGGTAAGGTCGAAATGGTCGTAACTGGAGTCGATCCTGTTACCAGTGAATTGCACTGTCAAGTAGTCGTCGGGGGAACGCTATCGAATAATAAAGGTGTCAACTTTCCTGGAGTCTACCTGTCAATCAAAGCTCTGACTGATAAAGACCGTCAGGATCTGATGTTTGGACTCGATCAAGGTGTAGACTGGGTTGCCCTTAGCTTTGTCCGCAATCCTGCCGATATCATCGAAATCAAAGAACTGATCGCCAATGCGGGTAAAGAAGTTCCAGTCATCGCTAAAATTGAGAAGCACGAAGCGATCGAGCAAATGGAAGCGATCCTCTCCCTCTGCGATGGAGTCATGGTAGCACGTGGCGATCTCGGCGTCGAAATGCCCGCCGAACAAGTCCCCAGAATCCAGAAACAACTGATTGCTACAGCCAACCGGATGGGAATTCCGATTATTACTGCTACCCAAATGTTGGATAGTATGGTGAATAATCCCCGTGGGACTCGCGCCGAAATTTCCGACGTTGCCAATGCGATCCTTGATGGTACCGACGCGGTGATGCTCTCCAATGAAACCGCTGTAGGTATTTATCCGATTGAAGCCGTCCAAACTATGGCGAGAATCGCGATCGAAACCGAGAAAGGAAAACTCTCCAAACGCTGGGAAGATAACAAACGATCGATTCCCAATGCCATCAGTGAAGCCGTCAGCAACATTGCCGAACAACTCGGAGCCGCCGCCATCATCCCCTTCACCAAAACCGGAGCTACCGCCCGCAGTGTCTCCAAATTCCGCCCATCCAAGCCGATTCTCGCCGTCACGCCCCACGTAGACGTCGCCCGTAGACTCCAGCTCGTATGGGGGGTTCAACCCATGCTCCTGCTCGATCTACCCAATGTCAGTGATAACTTCCAAGCCGCAATTAAGATGGCGCAGACGAGCAATCTCTTGCAAGAAGGGGATTTAGTTGTAATTATGTCTGGTACCCAAGGGGTGGCTGGTTCTACAGATCTAGTCAAAGTCGAAGTCGTCACATCCGTTTTAGGTGAAGGAATCGGCATGGGACATGGTTTAGTTACTGGAGCTGCTCATATTGCCAATTCGCCCAAGGATATCGCTCACTTTAATAAAGGGGATATTTTAGTGGTAAAGACGACGAATGCTGAGTACGTAGAAGCAATTCGCAAAGCTAGCGCAATTGTTGTCGAAGAGGAAGGTTTAACCTGTCATGCGGCGGTGTTAGGATTACGGTTGGATATTCCAGTTATTGTTGGTGTCAAGGGTGCTACCCAGAGCATTCGTGGTGGCACCGTAATTACCCTCGATGTCCAACGTGGGCTGATTTATTCTGGGGCAATTAGTTTCAATTAGCGGGTAGTGTTGAGCTGAAATAGTTGACAGTTGACAGTTGACAGTTGACAGTTATCAGATTGTTGTCAGAGTAAGGATTTAGACCACACTCTGACAGCAATCTGCCTAGAGGCGAGGGATTTAAACCTCTGATTTTCGTTAAATCTGCCCTCTCTGAATTTGTGATTGAGGGCAAAGAGATAATTCTGGTATTGTGTGCAATTACGCCTCTCCAAGCAGGTGCTGGGTTTTGGTTCCGGTTCAGAGCGGGGCAACTCATCTCGCAATTGAGCAACGATTGATATTTGTAGTAGGAAGTTGAGAGTGACGATGCTCCATCCGAGCAGTTCCGCCAACGAGCGCAAGAAATGGCTATCAGTGATCGGGATTGGTGAGTCGGGATTGTCCGAACTAAGTCCACTCGCACGCGGATTTGTCGATCGAGCATCACTCATCGTCGGTGGTAAACGTCATTTAGCCATGCTCGATGATTCTCTCCAACCTCGGCTAGTGTGGACATCGCCAATTGAAACATCGATCGAGTCAATCCTCACACATCGAGGTACCCCAGTCTGTATCCTGGCTAGCGGCGATCCGCTCTGTTATGGCATCGGGGTGACTTTGCTCAAGTATATCTCGATCCTTGAGATGACCATTATCCCCGCTCCATCTACATTTAGTCTAGCTTGCGCCCGATTAGGATGGTCGTTGACAGATGTAGAGACAATCAGTTTGTGCGGACGTGCTCCAGACTTTTTAGCGGCGATCCTCGCGCCAGATGCCAAGTTATTAATTTTGAGCGCGGGTGCAGATACGCCGCAGATTGTGGCAGATTTATTGACGCAACGTGGCTACGGGGATAGTCAAATTACCGTATTAGAACACTTGGGTGGACGAGAAAGAGTAATTTCAGCTACTGCCAGAGCGTGGTCGAAACCGGATGTAGCGGCTCTCAATGCGATCGCCGTCGAATGCCGAATCGATCCAAATACAACCCCCTTAAATCGCCTCCCAGGACTGCCTGAGAGTGCCTATCATCACGATGGACAACTGACAAAGCGCGAAGTCCGCGCGATAACTCTAGCCGCACTCGCACCAATGCCAGGGGAATTACTGTGGGATGTGGGTGCTGGCTGTGGTTCGATTGGGATTGAATGGCTGCGGAGTCATCCTCGGTGTCGAGCGATCGCGATCGAGCAACACTCCCATCGGTTACAATTTATCGCCGATAATATGGCAGCTTTGGGTACCCCACACCTCCAACTCGTGCAGGGAAAAGCACCAGCAGCTTTGACAGATTTACCGACTCCCGATGCTATTTTCATCGGTGGTGGCGTTACAGCTCCAGGATTATTAGCTACCTGTTGGACGGCATTGCGATCGGGTGGTAGATTGGTGGCTAATGCTGTGACAGTAGAGAGCGAATTGCAGTTATTACAGTTGCATCAACAAGTCGGTGGCGAACTGACTCGGATCGCGATTCAACGGACTCAGATGATTGGTGGCTTTCTCGGCTGGAAACCGCTGATTCCGGTGACGCAGTTGGTAGTAGTCAAGAGTAAAGAGTAGTATAGGGAATCGATCGTGCTAAAAACCTGTCGATCGTTCAGCATAATTACTGATTTCAACTAGTTAGGTATTGATAATAGATATCAATAGTGTTATTCTACAGTTTGGTTAGAACCAACAAAAACAGGTAGGTGCTAGAAAAGAGCGAAGGTCTAGTGCTAAGAAATTTTAGCGTTTAGACGATCGACCTTTAACAGCATCTACCCACAAACAAATAATATCTATTCCCATTCTCTCATGAAAAATTCGATCCCTTCATTTGTCGTTGCTGGACTAGCTGCGATTGGTTTTGCTGGTTCAGCATCTGCTGTACCTGTCGGAGCGACTGGTAGCATTCCCACCACCTGCGCCATCCAGAATGTGATCCCTGGGGTACTCGGCCCCAACCGGACAAACGCCAACGAACTTTCCACTAAATATACAGGTGGTATTCCAGCAGCAGTGAATATACTGTGCAATACAACTACCAGCACAGTCACAATCACACCTGATGTCGCCGCAAGTGTGCTGCCCCCAGGCGGATTTCTCGAATATCAAATTCGGAAGGTTTCTGCTAGTACTGGTATCTATGCGAATTTAGATACTCCTAACTTCAAACAACCTGAGCAAGCTAGTTACACTACTCCACCTGCGGGAGCTGCGACTGGATCTCGTGGCGATATTCTAAGGATTGACACTGAAGTTGTCGCACCTGGCGTCATGCCTCCTGGTACTTACAGCACTGTGCTTGATGTCACTGTAACTCCATAATTCTAGGACTTCGATCCTCGAATCTGAAGATAGAAGAGCATAGTCGAAGGTCATATTACCATTTTGACTATGCTCTTTTGAGTTGGAGCAGACAAATTATCGGTTAATAGTTCTCAATTCAGTCAAATATAGTTATGTTCGATTCTCTGTGGAAGCAAGTAAGAATTGTAAGTCTTGCTGCGGTAATTGGGTTAGGATTGCCAGTACGGGATGCGATCGCTCAATCAGTAAGTATCAGTCCATTAGTAACGATCGAACAGTTGCAAGGGTCGCAAAATAAAACGACAGTTACGGTTAGCAATAATAGCGATAAACCGCTGCGCGCGCGAATTGTGACGACAGACTTTACTTACGATCGCGAAACTGGATTTATATCTATCCCGACTCACGCTAAAAGTGCGGTACCTTATCTGCAATTTTCACCGCGAGAATTTGTCGTACCGCCCGGTGTATCCAGAACTGTTAGAGTTGGCTTTACTATCCCACCGAGTTTGCCAGATGGGGAATATAGCGTAGCTTTATATATAGAAGGATTGCAAGAGCAGAAAATCACCCAAACAGTTGGCGGACAGCAATCGATTACAACACTTAGACCTCGGATTGCATCGATTTTCTTTGTCAATAAAGGTGTCGGAAACTCAAAAATATCAGTAGCTAGTGCCCAGTGGAATAATGCAAGTAAAGAACCAGTAGTAATCTTGAATAATCAAGGTACAGCTTCAGCTTATCCCAATTTGAATTGGAAAATATCCAAAGGTGGTAGTGCTGTTACCGAAGGGAAACTAGAAGGGATCGTTTTAGTTGCTGGAAAAGAACGCTCGATGCCGATTAAAATTTCGGCACTTAGTCCTGGTAGTTACTTATTTAGTGGTGAAATTATTAGCCGAAGTGCTGGTACCCCAGTCAAGTTTGAGACTCAATTAATTATTCCCGATCGTTAGGATTGAAAGTGAAATTAATTCAGTCTCAAAATAAGTTATTACTAATAGTGTTAGTAACTCTTACGCACTGGCTCTGTCTGACATCAGTCGCTACTGCTCAAAGTAATTTACAGAAAGGATCGGATTCCGATAAAGATATAAGTCAACAATTACCTCCTCCAGTTGTCCCAGCACCAATTAAGATTGGTGCGCCACCGCTACCTGTGGGATTAATCCTCAACGATAAAAGTGTACTTGAGGGAATTAATATTCGCGGAGCTGAAGATGGCGAAAAAGCGCTCGGGTTCGAGCGGTGGTTAGTCCCCTTTGATGAATTGATGAAAGCATTAGGAATTAAAATCAAGGAAATAGGTGCCGATACAGTTGAATTAAGTTCGTCAAGTTTTCGATTAAATTTTGATACTCAAAAATTGATAGACGATCCAGCTTTAGGTCGATCGATTTCGATTGTCGATCTTCAATCGATTGGTGGCATCAAAGCTAAATTCGATCTGTACAAATATGCGATCGCGATTACTATTCCCACACGATCGTCTACAGGTGCTAGTATCGCCAGCGACATGCCGATCGATCTAGATGGTTTACCAATTGTCTCGGCGGGTAAAATTGGGATGGGGGCGATCCAACAACGATCGAATGTATCTGGAGCGACTAAAGATCCCACTCGGACATCAGGAGAACTTAGAGCTGTTGGCAATATAGGATCTGGTAGCTGGCAAGTGCGGATCGAACAGCCTACTTTAGAGAGGATAGATAATTGGAATCTCAACGCAGCCACCGTTTTATTCCAAAATAAGACCACCGATTTGGCGATCGGTTCTCAGCAACCCTTTTGGGGACAATCGTTCGGTCAGGGTGGCTCTTACTGGGGCGTGACGACTATTTCCCGCTCTGGGTTTGTCCCGCCCATCGGCACTACCAACAGTGATTTTAGCGTATCCGATCGATTGCAGTCGAGCCGCGTCGGGCGGAGTATTATCGGACAAGCTGCACCAGGTACGGTAGTTCAACTAGTCCGCAGCCTGAATACTGAAGTAGTCAAAGAGGTATTAGTCGATAGTAGTGGCACTTTTCGGTTCGAGAATATTATCGTCGGTAGTGTGGGCGAAGATATCCTCGGTCGAGATTATCGCCTATTGCTGTACCCACGCGGTCAATTGACAGCTAGTCCCGAAATTCGTGATGTTCAATTTACCACGTTGCTCGGACAACTACCGAGCGGGGCATCGGCTTGGGTGGCTTCTGTTGGGGGGAATCGGATGACATCGGGACAGTTTGGCAATTTTGATGCAGCTCAAGGGGGCGTTTTGTACCGTCGCGGCTTGAATGAATCTCTAACTGTCGGTGTGGGGTCGATTTACGATCGCGGTGTTAGAGGTTTAGGAGAGGTACTATTTCAGCCCACTGGAGTCCCGCTAGAGCTGGCTGGATCGATAATTACGGGCGCGAACCCGATCGTGCTGGGGCGGTTAAGTTATCAACCATCTTCCCAATTTAATTTGACGGCAAATGTCGATCGGTTGTCAGTTCGGAGCGATGCCAACTGGAGATTATCGCCAGGATTTGCGGCTGTGGCTAGTTACGATAGTCAGACTGGGGCAAAGATTGGGGGTGAGTTTAGTGCCCGCAATCTGCGTAATGCTACCTCGATTCGCGCCACGATCGACAATCGTAGCCGCCTCAATTGGAATGCTCGGCAAACCTTTGACAAATTGCAATTTAGCTATCAGGCGAATGATGTCTCCAGTCTGGCAGAAATTAGCTACCGCATTCCGATCGATCGAGAAGAGAATGGCGAACATCAGATCGGTGCAGCCTACCAGACGAACAATTCACAGCAAACTACTACCTTTGCCAGTTTGAGTTGGAAATATCGATCTCCAGCGCGAAATAGTAGTGGGCGTTCTCTGTGGCAAAGCGAACTCGGCTATGGCAAGAGCTTATTTGGGAGTGGGATCGTCGCTGGGATCGACTATAGTATCGCTCCTGGTTGGCAAGTGCGCGGACGTTATCGCGGCGCGTCAGAATCTACCAGTGGCAGCGATTTCGCACTGGATCTGACGACAACGCTCCAAACTCAAGGGGCGATGAGCGGAACAGATCGATCGATCGAGGAGTTGGCTACCTTTGGGCAAGTCAGAATCGTCCCATTTTTCGATCGCGATGGCAACAGTCGTCAAGATCCAGGCGAAGAAGGTTATTTCGATCCGCTCTTAATAGAAATTAATCGCAAGTCCTTGAGAGATCTATATGCTCGGACGAATGGCGTAATTTCCACAGTCCAACTAGCTCCAGGTAGTTATCGTCTCGATCTCAATCCGGCTGGATACCCGATTAATTATCGGAGTAAAGCTAGTGCCCTACACATCGACGTAGTTGCGGGCACCACAACTGAAATTCCCGTGCCGCTGATTCCGGCTTATGCCATCACCGGAACAGTCAAAAATAGCGCGGGTGAACCAATCATCGGTGGGCGTGTCGAAGCAGTTTCGATCGTCAATGGCGAGCGATATACCTCGATTACTAATGATAGTGGCATATACTACATGGAGGGGCTAGAACAAGGTGAATATCGAATTATGGTGAGTGGATTAGCAACGAAGATTGCCGATTGCACATCGACTTGCAACGACCGAATCCGCATTAGCTCGACAACCAATCCCGTGCAAGAACTCAACCTAATTCCCCAACAGCCAACTCCAGCTAATCCTACCAGTTTCCATCATGTTTCCGGTCATCATCTGGCAACAAGGATCGATATCTCAATTAATTATTAAAGGAGAAAACCGATGACAAACGAATCGCCCATTACTGTGACTCCGCTCCGAGAATTGCCCAAATCCTCAGATTTAACTCAAGTTTGTATCTATGGATTGAGCTTTTTGTCAGCGGGCTTATTTCTGTTTTTACCCTTTGTTAATTTACTCCATCCTAGCCCGTGGCAGCGAAGTATCGGTACCATTCATGCGGTGGCGGCACTTCTTTGCACAGTAGTGGTTGCTTATACCGGACACCTTGCCTTTCCGCTGATGCGGGGATCTAATAAGATTCTCCCCCAACTGCGAACTCTGATTTTTTGGTCTACACTGCTAAGTTTTTTAGGTATTGTTTCAGGCAATTGGGCATATATGCGATATCGGGCAGGAATCGAGCATGGCGGAGCTAGTGCTTGGCTAAAAGAAAACTCTCCCTTAACTCATTATGTCTTGGCGCAATATCACGAATTTAGCACGTTATTTACCATTCCCCTGGGAGTCGCCTGTACCTGGATTTTGTGGAGCTACGGGGATAGTATCCTCGAAAAACAACATCGAGCCGTCTTATCTGCTACGAGTATCGCATTGATGGTGTTGATGTTTCTCGCAATGGGCGGGATGGTGAGCGGATTGGGGATTGCGAAGATTCACTCCCTGTAATTAGGGCATCAGGGCATTGACATACTCCCTTCCCGATCGAGAAATAGACATCATGATTCACCATTCACACTGTGCCTACGGCAGGCTAACGCCAACAGTGCAAGCCATTCACCATTCACCTTCTACACTAAATGTCTAATTTGACACTGGGAAGCGAATAGGCTTTATCGATATTTTTTAAACCAAGCTGCTTGTCCATATGGATCGCCATTACTGGTAAATAGATTCCAGATTGTCACGTCCAATATCTCAAACTCTGTGCCAGTCTTACTAATCCGCATCCCACTATATCCACTGATATAGTTTAGCAACTTTACTCGTTCCATAGCTGCTAATCTTGTCGCTCGATCGACTGGCTTTGCTGTATCTTGAGAGTGCATAGTTGTCAATTGTGCCCAGGAAATTTCCCAGAGTTTTAACACGCGATCGTTACCATAATTCAAAATTGGATCTGCTGTACAATCGTGACTCAAAATATAAAAATCTGCATTAAATACTTGCTCTCCTAGAGTCTCCTCTGAAAATCCATACTCTTCGATTAAATCGTAGGATGTCCATCTCTTTAAGTTTTCTAGTACGATCGAGAGATGATCTCGGTAGTAGTTATTACTAGCATCAGGCGGCGGTATCGATCGAATCATTTATTGCTATGGTGATATATAGCAATCCTAAATGAAAAGCTATGTGGATGTAGGGTGTGTTAGGCTTCAGCCGTAACGCACCAGTATCGATACCCAAGGATCTGATTTAGGACTGGTTCTGGCTCGGAAGCACAGTTAGGGATTGCGATCGTTGGCGTATACTGTCAGGCTATCACCTGCCGTAGACACAGCTACCCTGGTGCGTTACGGCTAATGCCTAACACACCATACACGAACCTACTCAAAAGTTCTTCCGCATCGAGCTACTCCATAGCGAGTGCTCGCGATCGCACCAATGCCGATTTATACGACAATAAATAAGTGGGAGCTTCTGTGCTAAAGAAGTTGCATCGCCGCTGACTATAGTTAAATTAAGTTAAATGTATATTGCTTTAAATTGGTTAAAAGAACTAGTAGACTGCGAACTCGCGCCTGAAGAGTTGGCCAAAACCCTGACTCTGGCTGGATTTGAGGTTGAATCGATCGAGGATCGGAGTACTTGGGCTGATGGGGTAGTTGTCGGGCGAGTGCTGACGCGGATTCAACACCCTAATGCTGATAAATTGAGTGTCTGTACTGTCGATGTCGGTGGTGAGGAACCGCTGCAAATCGTCTGTGGAGCGGCAAATGTCCGCGCGGGAATTCTGGTGGCGGTAGCTACAGTGGGTACCTATCTCCCCAAAGTCGATCTCAAAATCAAACCTGCTAAACTGCGGGGCGAAAAGTCCGAGGGAATGATCTGTTCGCTCTCAGAATTGGGGCTAACTAAGGATTCAGAAGGGATTTATATCTTCGGTGACGAGGATTCCGACGTACCCGCGATTGGTACTGATGTCCGATCGCTCTTGGGATTAGATGATGTCATCCTCGATCTATCTTCCACCGCCAATCGCGCTGACGCTCTGAGTATGGTAGGAATTGCTAGAGAAGTGGCGGCTTTAACTGGGGGAACGTTGAAGTTACCCACTGTGGATATGGCAACTATTCCCGCTCAACCACAATTAACCGTCAGTGTCAGTGAAGCTCAAGCTTGCAATATTTACGTGGCGACATCGATCGAAGGTGTCGAAATTGCCCCGTCGCCTGAATGGCTGCAACGTCGCCTCCAAGCAGCCGGAATTCGCCCGATTAATAATGTCGTGGATGTGACTAACTACATCCTGCTAGAGTGGGGACAACCTTTACACGCTTTTGATGCGGACAAATTGCAAGCAGTCAGTGGTAGTGAAACCATTCAGATGGGTGTCCGGTATGCCGAAAAGCAAGGCGAGACACTCAAAACTCTAGATGGGCAATCACGACAATTGCAGGCTCAAAACCTCCTAATTACCGCTCATAATGTCCCTGTCGCCCTCGCAGGTGTCATGGGTGGTGAAAATACAGAGGTATCTACAGGCACCCAAAACATCATTTTAGAAGCAGCGATTTTCGATCCGGTGGCGGTACGAAAATCAGCCCGCAGTCAAGGTGGGCTACGATCGGAAGCATCGACTCGCTACGAGCGCGGGGTAAACTTAGCAGAACTGGAAACAGCTACCCATCGCGCGATCGAGTTAATCGTGCAACTGGCTGGTGGTAAGATTAGCTCTCAGGCTGTAGTAGATCGTCGCCCCGATTTGACTCTCCAACCTCGGACGATTAAGCTGCGATTGGAACGGTTAAATCAGATTTTAGGGCCGATCGATGATGATGGCGAACCTGGGGAAATGAGCACCGAAGATGTCGAGCGGACGCTGACAGCATTGGGATGTCAGTTGGTAGTCACTGAAGGCGAGATCGAGGAAACTGTCTGGAATGTCGTAGTACCACCCTATCGTTACCGCGATTTGGAACGGGAAATTGACTTAATTGAAGAAGTCGCCAGATTGTATGGTTACGATCGATTCATGGATACGCTCCCATCAGAATCTACGGCGGGTTTTCTGTCACTAGATGAGGAACTATTACGGCGAATTCGAGCGGCTTTCCGCGCTGTCGGCTTAAACGAAGTGATTCAGTATTCCTATGCACTAGAAAAACTTAATAATGGTTCGCAAGTAGAAATCGTCAACCCGATGTTTACTGAATACTCTACCTTGCGATCGGAATTAATCTCTGGTTTAATTCAAAGCTTCCAAACTAATCTCGCCCAAGGTAACGGCTCACTCCAAGGCTTTGAAATCAGTAAAATCTTCGGACGCGACGAGACGGGACTAATCGAAACCGACGTATTAGCCGGAATCATCGGCGGCGATCCTGGGATCGGCCGCTGGACGACTGGTGGTAAGCCTCAACCCCTCTCCTGGTTTGAAGCCAAGGGGATACTAGAAAGCGTCTGTCACAGCCTCAAAATACCTGTAGAATATCAAGCCGATCGATCCGATCCCAAGCTGCATCCAGGGCGTACAGCCTCATTATGGTTGCAGGGACAAAAAATGGGTTACTTCGGGCAATTACATCCCCAACTGCGTCAGGAAAAAGATCTCCCCGCTGCGGTATATGTCTTCCAACTCAACCTCGATCCGATTCTCAATTATCTTGCAGCAGAAGAGCGGTTAGTGCCAGTATTTAAAAACTATTCTACCTTTCCCGCATCCGATCGAGATATTGCTTTCTTTGCATCTGTAGATTTATCTTTAGCCGACATTCAGAAGTCGATTACCAAGGCTGGCGGGGAGTTATTAGAAGCGGTAGAAGTCTTCGATGAATATCGCGGTGCTAATGTCCCAGATGGACAACGGAGTTTAGCAATTCGATCGATCTATCGGGCACTCGATCGAACTTTGACTGATGCAGATGTGGAGCCATTACAACAGAAGATCCGAGACGTTTTAGTCGAGAAGTTTCGGGTAACTTTACGGAGTTAAATAGTTGACAGCGGGGACGTTCTAGGCGAGATTTGGGTAACTCGATGGAGTTAATCATTCGAGCGGCTAGTTCTGTCCCGTGATGTCGCGATCGTCAGCTCAAATTTTCGGTTTAATTCATCGAATCGCTGCTCGATTTTTAGCTCCAGTCGATCGATTCGCGCCTCCAATCGTTGATAAAGCTTTTCCGCTGGAGTATCAACGATTTGATTCATCTGGTCTTCAAGTGCATCGATCTCATCATACACATGGTCGAAAGAAGAATTTACTTCTCTACCTGTCAATTGAGTATCTTCAAGCCTAGTTAGTCGTCTTTCTAGCACTCGAAACTGTCGAGCTAGAGAGTGAGATCGATCGTGATGTTGGTTGGTTTGCGTCATGAGGCTTAGATCCTAAATTTTTGGTTGGGGTAATCTCGTTAGTTAGTCACTAGCGTGGGTACTCTTATTTTATAGTCATTCCCATCCCCTATTTGTTCTGTATGAAACGGCTACAACGTTACCTCGTTTTCACAACTATCGTTGCTGTCGTTATCATCGGGATTCGGTTTACTCAACAGCTAGAAGACTGGAGTAAACTACTGACATATCAACCGCCTTCAGAGATTGCCAGACTAGCGACAACTACGACGATGACGGATACCGCTCGTCAATTATTCTATGTCAATCAACCGACGATCGAAACTAGAAAATCATCCCTCAATCTCTGCAAGAGTTCCGAACATACGATTGTGCTGGGTTGCTATGTCGTCAGGAAAGGCATTTTTCTGCAAGCGGTACCCGATCCTCGGTTGCAAGGAGTAATGGAAGTCACGGCAGCTCATGAGATGCTGCATGTAGCTTATCAAAGAATGTCCCTATTCGAGCAATCACAAATCAACAAGCAGCTCCAAGCAGTATTAAAGCAACTTCAAAATCCCCGCATTCTCAAGCTAGTTGAGACATATAATGACCAAGATCCGCGATCGGTAGATAATGAGCTACACTCGATTTTGGGTACGGAGGTGCGAAATCTCAGTCCTGAATTAGAAGCACATTACCGGACATATTTTACAGATCGATCGACGATAGTAGCATTATCAGAACGGTATGAAGGGGTGTTTACGACGCTACGAGATAAGGAAAAGACTCTGAGCCAACAGTTGCTGACGCGGAAATCAACACTAGAGCAACTCTCAGCACAGGTAAAACAGGAGGCTGAAACGGTAGAATCAGAACGATCGAATCTCCAAAGTTCGATCCTCAGTAACCCCAACAGTGATTATAGTTTCCGCGTCTCCAGTTTTAACGATCGAGTCCGAAACTACAATCAATTAGTCTCCCAACTCAGAGAGCAAACCGACGCTTACAATCAACTAGTAACCGAGCATAACACTCTTGCACTGGAGGAAAAATCTCTAGTCGAATCCCTAGAAAACAAATCAACGCAGCAAGTTGCGAGATAATTGTACACACAATTCGGCTAGACTTCGGTTGAGGTTAATTTACCCCCCAACCCCCTTATCAAGGTAGGTAGATCTATTGAAAAGAGGGTTGGGGTGGGGTAAAAAACTACGCAGCAACTCTAACCCTTCCCCAACCCCTAAAAATATTGAATCGCCTGAATATTATCGCCCAACAATTTGCTGCATCTAGACTGATTACCAATGTTCGTGCCTTTGGAAGTGGCAATATCAATGATACCTTCCTCGTCACGGTGGTAGATGCAGCCGAACCACATTTTGTACTGCAACGAATCAATACTCATGTCTTTCAACAACCTGCGCTGGTGATGCAGAATATGCGAATCTTCACTCAGCATGTATGTGACAAATTACAACATGAAGTGAATATAGATCGTCGCTGGGTAGTACCACGAGTATTATTAACGATAGACGATCGCGACCATTGGGTCGAACCTGACGGTACATATTGGCGAGCAATTAGCTTTATCGATGGTTCGGCATCGCTCGATCTTATCCAAGATCTCCAACATGGGCGGGAAGTTGGCTATGCTTTAGGGCGATTTCATCACCTGATTAGCGATTTAGATCCCGCACAACTGGCTGATACACTGGAGGGGTTTCATATTACGCCCCAATATCTGGAATATTACCAGCAGGTGCTACCGACATATACTGGCGCGATCGATCTAGAAGTAGATTATTGTCTCAAGTTCATCCAGGAGCGGCAAGAATGGGCACGAGTGCTAGAAGATGCTAAAAGTGATGGTAAGCTCCCCTTGCGTCCGATCCACGGCGATCCCAAGGTGAATAACGTGATGATTTGTACCACTACCCAACAGGCGATCGGGATTATCGATCTAGATACGGTCAAGCCAGGACTGGTACACTATGATATCGGTGATTGTTTGCGATCGGGTTGCAACCCGCTGGGTGAAGAGACGACAGCATGGGAGCAGGTACAATTTGACACGCAGATGTGTCGGGCGATGCTGGAGGGATATCTCTCCCAGGCGAGCGGTTTTCTCACCAGCGATGACTATGAATATCTATTCGATGCAATTCGATTAATTGCCTTTGAATTAGGATTGCGATTTTTTACCGATTACTTGGCGGGAAATGTTTATTTTAAAGTCAAGTATCCAAATCACAATCTCGATCGAGCATTAGTTCAATTTAAACTGACTGAGAGTATTGAAGCGCAAGAAACAGCGATTCGATCGATTATTGAGGATTTACGATGAGTAATTTTAGCCTTATTCCTTTTGCGTCAGATGCCTTACCAACGATTGAAATTGTTGGTAATATCGATCGAGCCGATAATATCCTCTCGATCGAGTATCAACTCCTCGGCAATCTGGATTCTGTAGCAATTGCATCACCCGCAGTCGCACCCAGCCGCAAGTTTGCACTCTGGGAAGCTACCTGTTTCGAGTTCTTTATCGGAGTGCTGGGCGATCGTAATTATTGGGAATTTAATCTCTCACCTAGTGGCGATTGGAATGTGTTTCACCTCGATGATTATCGCCAGGGATTGCGAAATGAAACAGCATTTACAACGCTACCATTTGATGTCGATCGATCTGCAAATTCTTTGACACTAAAATTAGCAGTAGATCTGAGTCAAATTATCTCAATCGATCGTCAGCTAGAAGTCTCAGTCACGACTGTGATTAGATCCGCCCAAGATGAACTTAGTTATTGGGCATTGACACATATTGGTGAAGAAGCTGATTTTCATTTACGGGATAGCTTTGTAATTAAAATCTAATTTTATGTATATTTTCGGTTTGTTATCACATCAGCATAACGCACCCTGAAAAATCTAGATGTTGGGCACCTCCCACCCTGAAAATATACAAATCTTACGAATTAAATAAAATCATATGAAAGATTATCAAACATTGGTAAATAGTCAAACCTATCAAAAGATAAGTTCTTATCTAGAAAAGCTCAAATCTGGAGCTATTTGTGGTAGATATCTGCAAGATCGATTGCTACACCTAAATTTGTCTGAACTGACAATTATTGAATTCATTGAAGTTCTGATGAGAACCAAGCGTCCCCAGATTTTTGCAGAATTTGAAGTTTATGGTAATGGGACTGATTGGAATCAGGAAGAACTAGCGATTTTAGGGGATATCAGTATCGTTACGCCAGTTACTATCTATGACAACGGCAAGCATCGCCATCCCACTGTTCATGAAGTGCCGTTTCTAGCTACTTTAATTTTCACCCCAGGGGCATTATTACGCAATGGTAATAATATTACGCCTGTTGATTGGGAAGAAGTTACTGACAATGGAGCATTGAGTAAAACTAAATATTACCAACTCTATGAACGGAGATTGTTACCAGCATTTATTTATGCTAACGATCGAGCCAAGCTAAATGGGAAGATGGCACTCATTACCATTCCTGGCATGGGTTGTGGACAGTTTGCAGGTGTATTTAGAGGACAGTTAGGGACAGAATTAAAAGATGCACTAATTACTTTCTTGTCAACGCACGGTCATAAGTTCCCAAATATTAAAGTTGTCTATTACGATCCTTACCAAGAGTGTGAGAACGAAAGATTTGAGATCGATGGTATTAGTTTATTAGTCAGACCATTAACCAAAGGTAACACTAATAAGCCCCAACTATGCGAGCCACAAGTTTATGAAGAAGCGGGCGATGATTTTACAAATTATCAACTATTTAGTTTTGTCGCTTGGGATCATGTTTCATGGCCGGGTAATGATTTTTATCTAGGTGCTCGATCTACAGATGATGGTGTCAAAGCTGCGGCAACTAATTTGATGGAAGTGATGACTGGTATTAAAGGCAGATACGATTGTCAAACCTATAAGTATCATCCACCTACTACCTATAACACCTGGAAAGAGGTAATCATCAGAAATAAGATTAAACTAGAAGTTGTCGATAATCTCACGGTCTTACCACCGTTAAATTAATTAAGGGATGAGAATTTAATCATGTGCATATCTACTCTCGTTCCAACCTTTCGTAGGGGCAATTCATGAATTGCCCCTACGAAAGGAGGAATTACTATTTCACCCAAGCTTGCTCCCATCCAGCACCACCTACCTCCAAACCAGCATTAATACTATTCGCTTTGATAATTTGTTTACCCTGACGAGTACGCAGATCGATCGACAATACACCTTTGAGCGTATCCCGACAACACATTACCAAACCCTGTTCTGTCGGCGTACTTACCATCGTACCAGCAGAGTCAGTCGTACCGATTAGTTCTACCTGAAAATCGCTGTTTGTAGCTTGAATTTTCCATTCTCCCCACGGTTGAATCTGCCAACTCATCTGCGAATTCCACGGTGCAAATTCATAAAACCTATCGCGATAATGAATGCCAATCATCCCAACTTCTTCCGTCGCCCACAATACTTTGCGTCGCCCACCACCTGCGGTAATCGCTAAACCAACTGTCTCCTCAAAGCTATTACAATTCACCCAAAACCACTTCTGGGGAAAAGAGCGTCCCCAATTTTTTTCACTATAAGCTGGCGCATTGGTAAAATCATAGCGTTTGCCCCGCCACTCGATCCAACCTGTCGCCAAGCCATGCGCCATCAGCATCTGCCATCCTGGCTCAAATATCGGCAAGTACGATAACAACCCAGCAGTGGCTTGTTGCGTCTGCTGGGGCTGTCCCCAGCCATATACAGGGACGGTATGATAACACCAGCGACAGTCTTGTGCGGGTAATGCGCCTTGATGCAAAGTAGCGGTAACTTGATAACCCTCAGTAATTTGACGATCGAATTCTGCAACTGACAATAATTGCGGAGAAATAGCTAATTTATCTCCCCAATGTCCTAATGCCAGCTCGTCTTTTGCTGCCCAAAACTTATGAGGATCTGGAAAAGACGAGCGTAAATATTGCTCATCAATCCCTAACATTTGCACTGTACCACCACTACCATCGCTTTTGCCTAAAGGATCTTCGATCGAATACATAAAAGCAAAAGATTCCCTCAATTTAGGCAAAGTCACCCGAAAATACCACCCCTCAAAAAAATCTGGATCTACACCATTCCAATGATATCCACTATGAGGTACCCGCAAAATCTATCCTCCCAAATACTACTAATACCCAACCCCTAAACCCTAAACCCTAACCTCTAAAACCTAAAGCCTAAAGCCCAAAACCTAAAACCTAATTAACAAAGCAAGCGATCGGAAAAACCAGATACTCCCAGAAAAATAATTTCCAGATAAATTGATAGAACTCAGCGATCGATTCTTTTTTGTCTAAATCTACATCCCTACTATACCACCACAATAAGCCCAATAATCCAGTATGCGAAATAACTAAAATCCAAGTATTAATGGATGAAGAAATAAATATCCCCGCTCCAATTGTGCCCAAATAAGCAATAGTGATTGCCCACCGAGTCAAGTTAAATACAGTAGTTTTACCCAAGACTAGCGTGAAAGTCTGAATCTGATATTGACGATCGCCTTCAAGATCTGGCACATCTTTAAAAATCGCAATCGCAATCGTAAATATGACAATAAATAGGGTCAGCACCCAAATAGTTGGGGGGATAACATCCGTACCTGTAAAAACTCGATTGAAGTGGGAAAAAATACCTAAATTAACAATCCCGCCCCGAACTGTCAAAATGCAAAAAGCAGCGAGTAATGGATATTGTTTAAACCTAATCGGCGGTAAAGAATAAGCCGTACCGATCGCCAAACTGAGGGCAACTGTTACCAGCAGCCATTTACCTAATAATGCCGCGATCGCGATCGCTAAAATACCTGTCACCCCAACGATCCACTTGCCTTGACTAATTGATAATTTACCACTAGCCAATGGTAAATCGGGCTTATTAATCCGATCGATCTCGACATCATACAGTTGATTTAGTCCGACAATATAGACATTGCCTGATAGACAAGCGATCCAAGTTCCTAATAGTTGAATGATACTTATCGAAGAAATCGAGCTATGCGTTGTGGCGATCGCGATCGTATAGAGTGCGAATACACTTAGAGTAGTACCAATAATCGTATGCGGACGCGAAAATTTCCAAAGCTGTGATAAATACATTAGGCGTAGATCGGATGGGATAGAAGAAGTGTGTAATCTAAGTAGAGGTATATTTCTGGAGTTTAGACTAACTAGAGCATAAAAGGTAGCTACCGCAATTCTCCAGATCGCCTGTTGAGATTGCCAGTCAGGATATCCGAAATCAGCACCCATCATCGATCGGTAGTCAGAAATGTCACAATAATATTAGTTCCAAAAGTCTCTCAAATTATTGTGCCGATCGCAATTGAGTCTACCTCTATCCCTACCAAAACAAAACTCTGGATGCCAGAGCAGGTATTGTTTACACCTGCTGCCATCCAAGAACCCTGGGGACAACAAATATTAGCGCGAGTCGAGTCTCTACATTTACCCATTGAAATCCTGCCTCACAACCGTCTAACCGGACTGCGTGGAGAGAATGAGCGCGAAACCTATCAAATCTCCAAGCGCACTTTAGCCGTCGTCACAGCTCCCCCCAGTAGTTTCAAACTCAGCCCCATTCCCCCTTCTGCTGACTGGCAATTTCACCTCGCCGAAGGTTGCCCAGCTCACTGTCAGTACTGCTACCTCGCAGGTAGTCTTCAAGGGCCACCAGTAATTCGTGCCTTCGCCAATCTCCCACAGACTTTAGTAAATCTGGGAGGCTACGAACGTGTAGGTGAAGCAACCAGTTTTGAAGTTAGTTGTTACACCGATCCTCTAGGGATCGAGCATCTCACAGGCAGTTTAGCAGAGTGTATCCGCTACTTTGGTACCCGCAAAGATGGATATTTGCGCTGGGTTTCCAAATTCGATGCCGTCGATGCCCTGTTAGATTTGCCTCACAACGGACATACCCGCTGTCGGGTGAGTGTCAATGCTGCGCCTGCTTCAATGCGCTTTGAGGGCGGTACAGCTCCCGTTGCTGCCAGGTTACAGGCATTGCGAAAGTTGGCTTTACCGCGCACTCGCGGTGGTGGTGGCTACCCAGTTGGGGTGGTAATCGCGCCGATTATGCCGATAGCAGATTGGGAGTTGCACTATACTCAGTTGCTCGACTCGATCTCTACAGCTTTAGATTTTGATTGCGATCTGACATTCGAGCTGATTACCCATCGCTTTACGCCTGGTTCCAAGGAAACTCTATTAGAGTGGTATCCTCAAACCAAACTAGAGATGGATGAGTCTACCCGCAAGGTTAAGCGCAATAAATTTGGGGGTACTAAGTACGTTTATGAGACGGATATCATGAAAGAGCTTCGCAGCTTTTTCGTGCGAGAATTGTCGCGCCGATTCCCCCAAGCCAAGCTCCTGTACTGGACATAATAGACCCAGCAGAGGGTAGAGGGTAGGTTCATGTGGTGTGTCAGGCATCAGCCGTAGCACCAGGGTTAACAGTTCATGTAGGGTATGTTGAGCGACAGCCGTAACGCACCAGGGTTATGGCTGTCGCCCAACACATCCTACAACAGTGCAGATCGTCGCCTGAGTCAATCTCTCTCAAATGGATGATGGATACCTCCCTCCTTAGAATGAGCAAACTCGGCTGAAACCTTTGTAGGCTGTTTGGTAATCATCTATCGATCGGGAATTTAGAATCATGGCTAGCGAAAGACAGATCCAAGACAAGCGCGAATCAACTCAAGAGGACTCGATCGAGAATGGAGCAGCACAGCAGGAATCAGCCGATCGATCTAAAGACAAGAAAAAAGCCGAAAAATCTTCTAAATCGGCAACCTCAGAATCAAAAGATGAGATCCAACCTGCACAAAAGCTAGAATCACTTTCCGCAGCACTCCAAGGCGAACTTGGCTCGATCGATCCTGATGCTGCTTTGAAAATGATTGATGAGTTACATGGATTGGTTCATCAATCCAAGCAACCCGAAGCTAAAGAAATTGCGACTGGGCTGAAAGAATTGCAGAAACAATTAAAGCGCAAAGAGCCGAGCGGACACGAGCTAGGCGAACTAATCGGTCATCTGGGCGAGCAAACTAGCGAGATCGCGGATGAAGCTGAAAAAGAACTCAAAGCACCTCTCCAACGCTTAGGGAAGCAACTTGTCAAAGTCGGTCGCTCCCTAGCTAAAGCTGAAGATCTACATCATCTCGAAGGTTTAGATGCAGTAGTAGATATATTGGAGCAAGATCCTAGCAAGAGCGATCCCAAATCCGCAGTCGGTGAGATCGATCGCTGGTACGATCTGCTACACAAATCTGAAGATGAGGGCCTCAAAGCACTCGCCACCGAACTCAAGCAGCTCAAGCAGCTCCTCAAAGCAAGTAAAACAAAAGGTGCAGATCTTAGTGAGAAACTGATCGAGATCGGCGAGCAGACAACCGCCGCCGCCGCCAATGCTGGCAGAGGTTTTAAAGGAGTCATCCAAAAGTTGGGGAAAGTGCTGACAACATTTGGCAAATCCTTGTCATAGGTTGTCGATCGGCATTCGACACCCAAACATCGATTTCCTTTCCCAGCGTCAAATTGCGGAGTTCGTCCGGTCGGGTTTCCCGACCATGGAACGAACCCAAGTTAGACATCTAGGGTAGGGGGTGAATGGTGAATGGTGGATAGTGGATGGTGGATAGTGAATTATGGTGTCTATTTCTTGAGTGAAAAGGGAGTAACTGCCAATTTCACCAGTTTTTAAAAACTTTAGAGTGCTCATCCCAAAGATAGATCCTGTATATCTATCCTTAGAGGGATGAGCTATTTTTATATATATTTTATCTTTAATAAAGATTCATTAAATACATAATGAACGAGCACAAGCAAGGAGAATAAAATGTCTATAACTCTTGATGATTCAAAACGTACAGCAATTGCTTGTAAGCTAGCTGGAATCAAAGAAATTCAAAAACTACTAATTGCTACTGACGAAAAACTTATTTCCGCTAGTGGCGACCAGGATGTTCGCGATCGCCTGAGCAAAATGTTAGACGATGACAGAAAAAATCTAGGCGTTTTGGATACCATTATCGTCCAGTACGGTGTCAAAGGCGAGCCAAAAGAATCCATCACGATGATGGTTGAAGAGATTACCAAGTTGATGGATGGACCGGAGCTGACAATATACGAAAAAGTCGCCCAGCACGAGGCACTAAAGCACGAGCAATTCATGGCTGGATATCTGCTTCATAAAGCTGCTCAAGTCATCGGTGCAGATGTAGAAGCCGCATTAACTCCACTCAACACGGTCAACTTTGAGAACCGCGCTCATGAAGAGCAACTCAAAGGTGTCATCGAATTAGTAGGTGTTCGGGAACTAACTGGACAAGAACCAAAGCAAGGTCTGTGGGCGCGGGTGCAAGATTCCGTAGCAGCATTTTCCGGTGTTGTCGGTAGTGTTGTCACCCATAATACCGATAAATCTGACATGAATATTCAAGATGTGATTCGGATGGATCACAGCAAAGTCAGTATCCTATTTACGGAGATTGAAAATACCAACGATCCCAAAAAGATCGAAGAATATTTCGCCCAAATCTATAAAGATTTGTCCGTTCATTCAGAAGCTGAAGAGCAAGTTGTTTATCCAGTAGTTCGTCCATTTTATGAACAGACTCAAGAACTCTATGACGATCAAGCTGAAATGAAAGTCATGTTAGAAGAAATCAAATCGATGAATGCTTCTGACAGCAACTTCAAAGCTAAAGTAGAGCGACTCAAAATTGCAGTCAAAGAACATGTTACCCAAGAAGAAAACACCATGTTTGCAGCGATCCGCAACAACTGTAGCGATGAACAGCGCGAACAATTAGCTACTCAGTTCAAGAGTGCCAAAGCTAAACTTCAAGAGCAACTTGCAGCAACTGCTAAATAGATAACTATTTTCTAGATGTCAATATTTTCACACTTAATTTAAATTTTAGGACTAGTTGGGAATGCTCCCAACAGTCCTTATTTTTTAGCTTCAATCCCAGAGGGCAGGCATGAAGCTGACCCTACAGTTAATGTAGGGTGTGTTGGGCTGCTGCCGCATGAGCACCAGTATTCGATACCAAGGATCTGATTTAGGATCGCATTAATATTCGAGTCGATTTTGGATCGAGATTGCTAGTAATTGCGGAGCAGTGTCTGCCTGAACTTCAATAATTAGAGCCTCACTGGGAGCGGGTGCTTCTAGAGTTGCTAACTGACTGCACAGCATAGTAGCCTGCATAAAATGCCCCTGTCGCTGCTCCAGCCGCGCCTGAAGTAACTCTGGTGATACTTGGAGATAGACAAATCGTACAGACTGCGAATCTACTGAAGTAAGCTGCACTCGATAGGATTTTTTGAGCGCGGAGCAAGCTAAAATCATCTGCTCACCACGAGCTATTTTTACCGCAATTAGCGTCTCCAACACATTCAGCCACGATCCGCGATCTGCATCGCTCAATGGCTCACCACGAGACATCTTAGCAATGTTCGCTGGTGAATGATAATCATCTGCATCTACAAACAACCAGCCTGTCAGCTTACTTAATGCTTCACCGATCGTGGTTTTGCCACTGCCACTAACACCAATTAAGACGATGACCATGCTGTTAGTTGTGCCTAAATTGAGGTCTACTTTTTAAATCATAATCTCTCAACCAATTTTTATTTGTATGTCTTTGGATAGAGAGCTAATTAGTACCGATCTGGAGCAGCTATTAATGAGCGATCGAGAGCTAAATTTCTCGATTCAAATATTTCAAAAGATAGATGGTAGGCAAACAAACAGTTGTTAGATTATAAAACAGTAGATATCCACAAATTGATGAGGTAGTAGATCGTGTCAAATAAATCAGATAGCTTTAAAGCAGGCGATAAGGTTGAATGGGAAAGTTCGCAAGGGACGATCGAAGGCACTGTCGAAAAAAAATTGACTGAGCCGATCGATATCAAAAAGCATCATGTAGACGCGTCTCCAGATGAACCACAATATTTAGTCAAAAGCGACAAAACGGGTAAGGAAGCAGCGCATAAGCCCGAATCATTGCACGATCGGGAGGCGTAAACTGTGACCGACGAGCGCGATTCAATTATTAAAAATTTCCAGCAGGCGGTGAATATGAGTCCCCAGCAATTAACGAGCTGGTTGGAGACGGAGGATTCGCAGGCGGTGGGACAGAAGGACGGTGGGGACGAATCAATCGGACATCAATCTGGGCGAAAGATTGTGACATTGTTGGGACAACAGAAGTCTGAGTATAGCGATCGCGATCTAGCGCACATGCGGAAGGTTGTAGGTTATGTGCGACGGCATTTGGCAGAGCGACCACAAGGCGACATCAAGAATACGCGGTGGCGGTTTTCGTTGATGAATTGGGGTCACGATCCTGTGACCGAAACATAGCTGGATCGTCAGTGCGATCGCGATCGAGACACCCTTTACTCTTTGCCTTTTACCCGATTGTGAATAAAAATCCGATCGCAGCACAGGACGCAAATAAGTGAAAATTGACCTGGGGATCGTGACGAGGATCGACGATCGCCAACTCAAAGGCGATCCAGCTCAAAAACAAAAAGATCGATCGCAAATCGCTTGCTCTACCAATTTATTTAGAACGACATCTACCGATCGACTAGCCTCGATCGATCCCCTGAATGTATTAAGTTACATCACTCTATCAAAAGATATAAATATTGCTAAAATTTACTATTTAATATCTGCAAATGAGACTGTAAGAACGCGGGTTAAATTCAATCTAGGACTCTCGATCTCGACGTAATTCAGTAAATTTATGTAAGAGTTATTGGACGATCGATAACTCTTGACTTTTGACAGAGTTAGTTATAAGATTTATTAAATAAATTGAGACATATCAGGAATGTTAATTTTACTTGACACAGTGCTGTAATTGCTTGTGAAGTAACTACACATTAGTTTGACAGATGACCGATAGACTTTATGAGGACTTTTAAATGGCTGGACAACTATGTTGGCTTCCGAAATTGGGATCTAATGGCAAACTAGCTCTACATCTTCGATTAGAACCCTATCATCCCTGGAAGCCTCACACAGCATTCCCTCATCTGTGCAGTGCCGACTATCCGATTCCTAACGGCTCCAAAGGCTGGGCAACTTGCCAAAAACTGATTGCATCTGGATGGACGGTAATCCCCACCAACCAAGCGCGGAAATCCTTTGACGTACCCGTCCGCAGCTTAATCAGTTTAGCTAGCGATTCAAATTTCAATTAATCGCCGATCGACAGTATTGTGAGTACATCACCACAATCGAATTTGGAGCAAAGATCCAATGACAAATATTCAAATTCCAGCCACCCCCGCAGAGCGGAAAATTCGCTATGCAGTCGTAGGTTTGGGGTGGTTTGCCCAAGCAGCAGCTTTACCTGCCTTTGCTAGTGCTGAAAATTCCGAGCTGGTGGCATTAGTTTCTGACAATCCGACCAAACGTATTGAAGTCGCCAAGAAGTATGGGATCGAAGACACTTATACATACGCCCAATATGATGAATTATTGAGTAATGGGACGATCGATGCTGTCTACATCGCCTTACCCAATCACATGCACTGTGAATATACTGTCAGAGCGGCTCAAGCGGGGATTCATGTACTGTGTGAAAAGCCAATGGCAGTCACCGTTGCCGAGTGTGAGCAAATGATCGCCGCTGCAAAGGAAAATCAGATTAAGCTGATGATTGCTTATCGCCTCCACTTGGAGGCAGCTAATATGGAAGCAGTGGAGATCGTCAAATCGGGTCAAATTGGCGAACCCCGATTCTTTAACTCGATCTTTGCCCAGCAAACCGAACAAAACAATAGCCGGATGAAGGCAGCATCTGGCGGTGGGACGCTCGAAGATATCGGGATCTATTGTATCAATGCCGCTCGTTATATCTTCCAAGCCGAGCCGATCTCCGTCTTTGCCACAAGTGCCAGCAAAGATGAGGAACGCTTTCGGGAAGTGGCGGAGATGACTAGTGCGATCCTGCATTTTCCAGGCGATCGATTGGCGACTTTTACCTGTAGCTTTGGGGCTGCCAAGATTTCCAGCTATCAAGTTATGGGCACCGGAGGCAACCTACATGTAGAGCCAGCTTATGCGGCTCAGGGACACATCAAGCACGTACTGTCGATCGATGATGAAGCCAAACAAGAGCGCAGCTTTGAACCACGCGATCAGCTTGCGGCAGTATTTGTTTACTTTTCTGACTGTATTTTGGACGACAAAGAGCCAGAACCATCGGGACAAGAAGGGTTAATCGATATCAAAATTATCCGCGCTCTAGCTGAGTCGATCGAGACTGGTAGTTTTGTCTCACTTGAAGGGATCGAACAGCGTCAACAACGCCCTACTGCGGCGCAAACGATCGAACGTCCTCCAGTCAAGCAGCCCGAACTAGTTGATGCTGCCGATCCTGCTGGCAAATCTTAGCCGTTAAATCATCGCCCAAACTTAATCTCAAGGTAATTTGAATCTTTAGAGTTTTGGAAATTGACTCGATCGAGTTAGCCGCTAGAATGGCAGAGGATCCCAGTCGAAATCGGCTCGATCGATGCAGCAGCCCAAGACACAATCGCTGTCTCGATCGCCTTGGTGGTTGCTATAATAGCTTAACACTCGATCGAGTGGAAGCTCTAGGCGAGGATTTATTAGACTTTACCCAGATGGAAGATTTGACTAATTGGTTAGATAACGATTCTCTAAATGAGACGGTACGCTAACAAGTATAAAAATAAATTTAATCGATCTATAGTTATAGAGTTTAAGTGGTGGTCAATGTCTACCCTAATTATCTGTACATTTGTCTGGGATGTTATCTGTCAATCTTCAGCCAGTGGGGTGGGCAGTTCCCACCCTCTAGGTTTCATAATTCTAGATAGATCGTGTAAAGCGAGATTAGCCTTGTTTAGTAGGCGTTGATGGTACTGGTTTCAA
>ENA-OFCD01000310-OFCD01000310.1-metagenomes-genome-assembly--contig:-NODE-310-length-32832-cov-7.119047_pt1 | contig 32832 bp, 27 predicted proteins | sample MGYA00153392_OFCD01 | MGnify analysis MGYA00153392
GGTCGTCGTTATGATGCCCAATGCGACGTTGTTTGCGATGGCGGTGTGGTTTGCGCTGCTGATTGCATTTGCGTACAAATTCATATGGCCGCCGTTAATGACGGCCATTGATACCCGCAACAAAAAAATCGCCGAAGGTTTAGCCGAAGCCGAAAAAGGCAAAGCCGCGCTCGCCGAAGGTGAAAAGCAAAAAGATGCGCTGATGAAAGAGGCCCGTCAAACCGCGACTGAAATGAAGGCGCTGAATGATAAGCAGGCGCAAGCGATGATCAACGAAGCCAGGGTACAAGCCAAGGTGGAAGCGGATCGTATTATTGCGGCGGCGCATGCTCAAATCGAGATGGAAAAGCAAAAAGCCAAAGAGCAGCTTCGTGAACAAGTGGCGGCCTTGGCAATTGCTGGAGCTGAGAAAATCCTCAAGCGCGAAGTGGATGCCAAAGTACACGCAGACATGTTGAGCCAACTGAAAGCGCAGCTGTAATGGCTGAGTTGACCACCGTTGCCCGCCCTTACGCCGAAGCGGTTTTTCGCTCAGCGGTGGACGCCAATGACGTTGCAGGTTTTGGTGCCAAACTGAAATCGCTGGGTGCGATTGCCGCGAATCCGCAAATGGCGTCTCTGGTCGGTAATCCCAATGTGAGCGCGGCTGAAAAAGCCAATCTGATGAGTAGTGTAGCGGGCGGCAATGTGCCGGTTGCTCTGGCGAATGCCGTGCTGTTGCTGATTGGTAACGGCAAGGCTTCGTTGTTACCGTTTATCACCGAGCATTTTGAGCGTTTGCAGCGTGAGCGCGATGGTGTGGTGAAGGCGACCATTACCAGCGCCTTTCCGATGTCGGACGCCGACAAAGCGGGTATGTTGGACGCGCTGGCGAAGAAATACGGTAAGCGTGTCGAAGCGGTTGTGATTGTGGATGAATCGCTGATTGGTGGTGCGCGTGTGCAAGTGGGCGATGACGTGGTGCACGCCTCGGTTCGTGACACATTAAACAAAATGGCTCAAGCTCTTGTGCAATAAGGCACGCGAGCAAAAACAGAATTCAGAATTTAAGTATCGGAGTTTTAAATGCAAATCAATGCCGCCGAAATCAGCGAACTGATTAAGTCGAAAATTCAAGCCATGCCAACGGCCGCCGAGAAGCGTTCGGAAGGCACCGTTATCTCAGTGACTGACGGTATTTGCCGCGTTCACGGCCTGGCTGATGCCATGCAGGGCGAAATGCTGGAATTCCCAGGTGGCACATTCGGCCTCGCCCTTAACCTTGAGCGCGACTCGGTTGGTGCGGTGGTTTTGGGTGAATACCAACATATTTCCGAAGGCGATACGGTCAAGTGTACGGGCCGCATTCTGGACGTGCCCGTCGGCCCTGAGCTCAAAGGCCGCGTGGTTAACGCGCTGGGTCAGCCCATTGACGGCAAAGGCCCGATCAACGCCAAAATGACCGATATTATCGAGAAGGTAGCGCCCGGCGTTATTGCCCGCAAATCGGTTTCGCAGCCGCTGCAAACCGGTTTGAAATCCATTGACGCGATGGTGCCAGTCGGCCGCGGTCAGCGCGAATTGATTATTGGGGACCGTCAAACCGGTAAAACAGCGGTCGCGATTGACGCGATCATTAACCAAAAAGGCAAAGACGTTACCTGCGTTTATGTCGCAGTGGGTCAAAAAGCTTCGACCATTGCCAACGTGGTGCGCAAGCTCGAAGAGCACGGCGCAATGAGCTATACGATTGTGGTGGCATCGTCCGCGTCTGAATCGGCTGCGATGCAATTTGTGGCACCGTATTCGGGCTGCACGATGGGCGAATATTTCCGTGATCGCGGTGAAGATGCACTAATTGTTTATGACGATCTTTCCAAGCAGGCGGTGGCTTATCGTCAAATTTCGCTGTTGCTGCGCCGCCCACCGGGCCGCGAAGCCTACCCGGGCGACGTGTTCTATTTGCACTCGCGTTTGTTGGAGCGTTCTGCACGCGTGAACGAAGAATACGTTGAAAGATTCACCAACGGCGCGGTCAAAGGCAAAACCGGTTCACTGACTGCATTGCCGATTATTGAAACTCAAGCCGGTGATGTGTCGGCATTTGTGCCAACCAATGTGATCTCGATTACCGACGGCCAGATTTTCCTGGAAACTGATTTGTTTAATGCCGGTATTCGCCCGGCCATTAACGCCGGTGTATCCGTATCTCGCGTGGGCGGTGCCGCGCAAACAAAAATTATGAAGCGTAAAGACACCGGTGCCGGTGTGCGTTTGGCGCTGGCGCAGTATCGTGAACTGGCCGCGTTTGCGCAGTTCGCATCTGATCTTGATGAAGCCACCCGCAAGCAGCTTGAGCGCGGCAAAATGGTGACAGAATTGATGAAGCAGGGCCAATATTCACCCATGCAAGTTTGGGAAATGGCGCTGATTTTGTTCGCGGTAAACAATAACTACATGGATGATGTAGAAGTGGGCAAAGCGCTTGCATTTGAAAAATCATTGCGTGATTTTGTGAAATCGAAATACGCATCACTGATTGAGTCTATCGACAAAGTTAATAATTTGTCTGAGGCAGATGAAAAAGCATTGCATGCGGCGGTGGCAGATTTTAAGAAAACAGGCGCTTACTAAATTGATCAAATAACTGCTGCGTCGGCGACAACAAATTGTTCTGATTACGCAGCTAGATTTGGTAGAGGGTATTGAATGGCAGGCTCAAAAGAAATTCGCACCAAGATCAAGAGCGTAGAAAATACGCGCAAGATCACCAAAGCTATGGAGATGGTCGCGGCAGCCAAGATGCGCAAGGCGCAGGAACGGATGCGTGCAGCTCGTCCGTACGGCGAAAAAATTCGCAGTGTCGCCGCCAACCTGTCGCACGCGAATCCGGATTACAAGCATCCTTTTTTGATGAAGCGCGATTCGGTTCGTAACGTTGGCGTCATCATGGTCACCTCGGACAAGGGCCTGTGCGGTGGTTTGAATACCAATGTGATGCGCTTGGTGGTGAACAAGGTTAAAGAGTGGGAAGGCGGCAATGCCAAGGTGCAGGGCACCGCAATTGGTACCAAAGGTTTTTCGTTTTTGCAGCGTTATGGGATTCCGGTGGTGTCGCATGTTTTAGGTCTGGGCGATAAGCCACATCTGGACAAAATGATCGGTCCCGTCAAGATTCAGCTCGACGCGTTTAGCGAAGGCAAAATTGACGCGCTCTATCTTTGTTATACGAAGTTCATCAACACCATGCGCCAGGAGCCGGTTTGTGAACAGCTGTTGCCATTGACCGGTGAAAAGCTGGGTGCGCCAGATTCATCGTGGGACTATATTTACGAGCCTGATCCAAAAGTTGTTCTGGATGAATTGCTGGTGCGTTACGTTGAGGCGATTGTTTATCAGGCGGTCTCTGAAAATATCGCGTCTGAACAGTCGGCTAGGATGGTGGCGATGAAGTCAGCCACTGATAACGCGAAAAAAGTGATTGGTGACTTGAAGCTAACCTACAACAAGGCGCGTCAGGCGGCGATTACCAAAGAATTGTCAGAAATCGTTGGCGGCGCTGCGGCTGTTTAGCCGCAAGCATTTGCCAATTACAGAATTCGAATTAAATTTAGTTTAGGAATTGATCATGAGCCAAGGAACAGTCGTTCAATGTATCGGTGCGGTGGTAGACATTCAGTTTCCCCACGGTTCCATCCCGAAAGTCTACGAAGCGCTAACGCTGCAAGACAGCGATCAAGCCAGTTTTGCTGAAAAAGGCCTGACCTTTGAAGTTGAGCAGCAGCTTGGCGACGGCGTGGTACGTTGCATTGCGATGGGCTCATCTGACGGTATTCGTCGCGGCATGAAGGTGAATGGAACGGGTGCAGGAATTCGCGTCCCTGTGGGGCTCGGCACACTTGGCCGAATTATGGACGTGCTGGGTCGCCCAATCGATGAGCAGGGCCCGATCCAATGCGACGAGCGCCGTGAGATTCATCAAGCTGCGCCTAAATTTGATGAATTATCACCTTCGGTTGACTTGCTTGAGACCGGCATCAAGGTCATCGACCTGATTTGTCCGTTCGCCAAAGGTGGCAAGGTCGGATTGTTCGGCGGCGCGGGTGTGGGCAAGACCGTGAACATGCTGGAACTCATTAACAATATCGCCAAGGAGCACTCGGGTTTATCGGTGTTTGCCGGCGTGGGTGAACGTACTCGTGAAGGTAACGACTTTTATCACGAGATGACGGATGCAGGCGTTATCAATAAAGATGACCTCTCAAAATCCAAAGTGGCGATGGTGTTCGGTCAGATGAATGAGCCACCGGGCAACCGTTTGCGGGTGGCACTTTCTGGCCTAACGATGGCGGAGAAATTCCGTGACGAAGGCCGCGATATTCTGTTTTTCGTTGATAATATTTACCGCTACACCTTGGCAGGCACAGAAGTGTCGGCGCTTTTGGGTCGTATGCCTTCTGCGGTGGGTTATCAGCCAACACTGGCCGAAGAAATGGGTGTGCTGCAGGAGCGTATTACCTCCACCAAGACCGGTTCGATCACCTCAATTCAAGCGGTGTATGTGCCAGCCGATGACTTGACCGATCCATCACCTGCCACTACCTTTGCGCACTTGGATGCCACCGTGGTGTTGTCGCGTGATATCGCCTCGCTCGGTATTTATCCTGCGGTGGATCCACTTGACTCGACATCACGCCAGATTGATCCGAACGTGATCGGCGAAGAGCATTACAGCATCACCCGCCGCGTGCAGGCAACGTTGCAACGCTATAAAGAATTGCGCGATATTATTGCGATTTTGGGTATGGATGAGTTGTCGCCGGAAGATAAATTGGCGGTTGCGCGGGCGCGTAAAATCCAGCGTTTCTTGTCGCAACCGTTCCACGTCGCCGAAGTTTTTACTGGCTCGCCGGGCAAATATGTGTCGCTGAAAGAAACCATCCGTGGTTTCAAAATGATTGTGGATGGCGAATGCGATGCGCTGCCTGAGCAAGCGTTTTACATGGTCGGTGGCATTGATGAAGCGTTCGAAAAAGCAAAAAAAATGAACTAGTCAAATCGAGAAAAGTGCACCCCTACTTTTGTCGAGCTCAATTTGTAAAAACGACTGGCCGAGCCCAATCGTTTTTTGGTAAACGGAAAACCGTCAAACCGAAAGCAACCGGAAATTAGTATGGCAACTTTGCAAGTAAATATCGTTTCTGCTGAACAGGCCATCTTTTCGGGTGAAGCCGAAATGGTGGTCGCTCCAGGTGAAGCAGGCGAGCTTGGTATTTTGCCGGGCCACACGCCATTGATGACACGCATTCGTCCGGGCACCGTCAAAGTAAAGTTGGCGGGTCAGGATAAGGAGGAAATTGTTTACGTTTCAGGCGGCATTATGGAGGTCCAGCCAAAGACATTGACCATCCTGGCCGACACCTCAATTCGTGCTCATGACCTCGATGAAGCCAAAGTTATGGAAGCTAAACGACAAGCTGAGGAAGCGCTTGCTAACCGTGCAACCGGTCAAGACAGGGCCCTTGTGGTTGCTGAGCTGGCACAATTGGCCGCACAGCTCCAAGCCATCAGAAAATTACGCAAATAATTATTTTTTTGCTATAATTCAGTGTAACGGTTTAGAGGCGCAACACAATATTGGCAGCGGAGTATTATTCCGCTGCCTTTTTTTTCGTCAAAGTATTACTAACCTAGTGTGCGCGATTCATTGGCATATAAATGTTTGTCGCCATATCACGACTAATGTCAAACAGCGTGATGAGCGAGCGATGTTTTCGAACACGCATGCTTAGAACCGTGTTCAACGTGCATAAATGCGCAACCATCCCGGGTGTTACCATCCATCGAACGCTGAACCAGATCTCATGCGACATTATGATTTCACGTATTTGACGTATTTGCCGAATTCGCCCTCAACCGCCGGACACTCGCAGCCATGAAAAATAATCTTAATATCATTGTTCTTGCGGCGGGCCAAGGTAAACGCATGAAATCCGCGCTTCCAAAAGTATTGCACCCGATCGCGGGCAAACCCATGCTTCAGCACGTGCTCGCGACTGCGCAAACGCTTGATCCTTCGTCAATATGCGTTGTTTATGGCCACGGCGGAGAACAGGTGCGCGCTCAAGCTTCGATCGCCTCGTCCAAGCCAGAATTACACTGGGCGAAGCAAGAGCCCCAACTGGGTACAGGGCATGCCGTACAGCAAGCTTTACCGTATTTACCGGCGGACGGTGTGGCGCTTATTCTGTACGGCGATGTGCCGCTTATTTCTGCAGCAACACTTTTTGCATTAGTGGGTGCCGCTAATGAAAACAAGCTGGCTTGGTTGACGATGACAGTCGCCAATGCGGACGGCTTGGGACGCATTTTGCGCGATGAACATCATCGCGTGAAAGCGATCATCGAGCACAAGGATGCTTCTGACGAGCAACGTAAGATCAAGGAAATTAATACCGGCTTCCTCGCCTGTCCGGTGGCGTGGTTATCCAGCTGGTTGCCAAAACTACAAAATGCCAATGCCCAGGGCGAATATTATTTAACCGATATTCTTGCCATGGCCGTGGCCGATGGCGTTGCGGTAGAAACCCATTCACCCGCTGCAGAATGGGAAGTAACGGGCATTAACAGTAAACATCAACTGGCCCAATTAGAGCGAACCTATCAGCACGAAATAGCGAAGCAGTTGATGGCAGACGGAACCTCTCTCGCCGATCCAGCCCGTATTGATGTACGCGGTGCTCTCACTTGCGGCGATGGCATCACTAATGATGTTTTTATTGACGTGAACTGCCTGTTTGAAGGCACTGTGCACTTAGCATCAAGTGTCAGAATTGGTGCGAACTGCATTCTAAAAGATTGCAACATCGGTGAAAATACTGAAATATTACCTTTTTCATCGGTTGATGGTGCGACGATTGGCAAAGGTGCGCGGATTGGCCCCTATGCACGAGTTCGCCCTGCCACCACGCTCGCGGACAATACCCATATCGGTAATTTTGTCGAAGTGAAAGCCAGCGAAATAGGCGAGGGCAGCAAAGCCAATCATCTCAGCTACATCGGTGACACCACCATCGGTGCCCATGTCAACGTGGGTGCTGGCACTATTACCTGCAATTACGATGGCGCAAACAAGCATCGCACCATCATTGAAGATAATGTTCAGATCGGTTCAGACGTACAGCTTATAGCGCCCGTCACCATCGGTAAAGGAGCGACTATCGGCGCCGGCACCACCGTCTGGAAAAATGCGCCAGCGGCCACCTTGACGCTAAACCGAAAAGAACAAACCACCCTTGCCGGCTGGACGCGACCGGTCAAGAAAAACTAAACGCGGGTCACGCCGCTGAAACCGTTGGAGAATCCACTGCCATCGCGCGATAATGGTCACTCAATCAAGGTATTGGAGAATTCTCATGTGCGGCATCGTCGGTGGCATCGCCAATCGCAATATCGTTCCCGTCCTTACAGAAGGTCTGCGCCGCCTCGAATATCGTGGCTATGATTCTGCAGGTGTGGCCGTGGTCAACGACGGTATCAAGCGAGTGCGCCGCGTCGGCCGCGTGGCTGAGATGGAAGCGGGTATCGCTGCAGAAGGCCTCACAGGTGTCTTGGGCATTGGTCACACCCGCTGGGCCACGCATGGCGGCGTGACCGAGCTGAATGCGCATCCCCATGTATCGAATGACGAAATTGCCGTGGTGCATAACGGCATTATCGAAAACCACGAAGAGCAGCGCGAACGACTCAAACGCCTAGGCTATGGTTTCGATTCGCAGACCGATACCGAAGTCATCGCCCATCTCATTCATCATTATTTCAAAGAGTCGGGTGATTTATTTACCGCCACCCAGCGCGCGGTGCGTGATCTGCATGGCGCATACGCAATTGGGGTGGTGACGTTAAATGATCTCAACACGATGACGTGCGCCCGCATTGGTTGCCCGTTATTGATCGGTTTGGGCGACGAAGAAAATTTTATTGCCTCCGATGTTTCGGCTATCTTGCCGGTCACGCGCCGCGTCATGTATCTCGACGAGGGCGATGTCGCCGCGCTGCGTCGCGATGGCGTAACCGTTGTTGATAGCAGCGGTAAGATTGTCGAGCGCGCGGTTCATATCTCGGAAGTGGCCGATGATGCAAGCGATCTGGGCCCGTATCAACATTTCATGCAGAAAGAAATCCACGAGCAGCCACGCGCAATCTCTGACACGCTCGAAGCGATCCTCGCCGATGGCATCAACAGCAGTTTGTTTGGCGACGGCGCAGCCGAGGTTTTCAAGCAAATCGATAGCGTATTGATTCTCGCCTCCGGCACCAGCTCCTACGCGAGCATGGTCGGCAAACAATGGATTGAAAGCGTTGCGAAATTGCCCTGTAATGTCGAGCTCGGTCACGAATATCGTTATCGCGATTCCATTCCCAACCCGCGTCAGCTCATTGTCACGCTCTCACAATCCGGCGAAACGCTGGACACGATGGAAGCGCTCAAGCGCGCCAAAGAGCTCGGCCACACCCACACACTCAGCATTTGCAATGTGCGCGAAAGCGCCATTCCACGCGCCTCCAAGCTGGTGTTCTACACCCGTGCCGGCAAAGAAATTGGTGTCGCCTCGACCAAGGCGTTCACCACCCAACTCATCGCGCTGTTCGCCCTCGCCCTCACGCTCGCCAAAGAACATGGTCGGTTGACGTTGCAGCAGGAAGGCGATTTCATCGAACAGCTGCGCTACGTGCCGGGCAGTGTCCAGCACGCATTAAATCTTGAGCCACAAATTAAAGCGTGGGCGCAAAAATTTGCCGAGAAAGAGCACGCGCTATTTTTAGGTCGCGGCCTGCATTACCCCATCGCCCTCGAAGGCGCGTTAAAACTTAAAGAAATCTCCTACATTCACGCCGAAGCTTATCCGGCGGGCGAGCTCAAACACGGCCCGCTGGCATTAGTCGATAGCGACATGCCGGTGGTGGTGATTGCACCGAACGACGCCTTGCTTGAAAAAGTGAAATCCAACATGCAGGAAGTCAGCGCGCGCGGCGGCGAATTATTCGTCTTTACCGACCTTGATTCCAACTTCAAAGAATCGGCGGGCGTTCATGTTATTCGCGCCCCGCGACACTCAGGTTTACTGTCGCCGATTGTGCATGCGATCCCAGTGCAGTTGCTCGCCTATCACGCCGCATTGGTGAAGGGCACTGATGTGGATAAGCCCCGCAATCTGGCGAAATCGGTGACCGTGGAATAGAAAAAACTAGCATTGGCGTGCGTTTCGGGCATTTTTTGCTCGGTGATGCCCGCCAATGACCGGGTTTAAGTTTTTTTATCCTGCGCGTCGTGACGAATCTGCTTTTTGGTCGAACGTCCTCAACCCTTACAGCAGAACCCGCATTAAACCGACTCGGGATGACATCGTTGAAGATCGTAGTGCTCCCCGTAATATGCCTTTACGTGCCATCTGGTCGAATATTGATAAAATTAAAGCATGAACTTAGCCACTGATTTCAGCCGTCGTTTCACGCTCGATAAACTCGATATTCGCGGTCAAGTCGTTCGCCTCTCCAGCGCCTGGCAGAGCCTAATGCTGGGGCGCGATTACCCGCCTGATGTCACAGCGCATTTAGGCGAGATGGCGTGCGTGGCGGTGGTGATTGGTGCGGGACTTAAACACAACGGCCGCGCTACCCTGCAAATTCAGGGCGGTGCGTTCGCAAAGCTGGCGGTCATCGATTGCACCAACGACCTTGGGATTCGTGGCATGGCTTCATTCGAGCCGCAGGACAGTCCGGTCAGTTTTGCAGACTGGGTCAGCGGCGGACGAGTTGCATTAACCGTGTCGCAATTTGATAGCGGGCAAATGTACCAAAGTATTGTGCCTGTATCTGGCCTGACGGTGGCTGAATGCTTCGAGCATTATTTTGATCAGTCAGAACAATTGCCGACGCATTTGTGGATTGCCGCCAATGCGAAGGGCGCAGGGGCGCTGTTGCTGCAAAAGCTGCCGAAAGCGGATGAAAAAGACGCCGATGGTTGGGCACGGGTCGAGCAGCTTGCGGCGTCGGTTACCGCCGATGAGCTCACGAATCTGGATGCAGAAACCATGCTCACGCGCTTGTTTCACGAAGAAGATATACGGCTTTACGAGCCAAAAGGCGTGTTTTGCGATTGCAAACGCGATGAAGAAAAAGTCAAAAATATGCTCCGTAGTCTGGGCCGCGAAGAGCTTGACGCCACCTTGAAACAGTTAGGTGAAATCATTGTTAAAGACGATATGTGCAACGAAGAATACCGGTTCGATCCGGCGGCAGTAGACGCGCTATTTTCGGCATGACACCATTTCGCCCGACGAGGTGGGTCAGCGGTGCGAGTCATGTCCAGGCAATGGGCGTACAAAAATGAACCTGCTGTCAGGTGGCAAAGGGGGCGTTTCCGATGCTTCGCGTGTTCTGGTTATTTTGTCCAATCAATCCGTTCAGAACATAAATCAATGGTTGATTTGAGGAAACGTAGTGGGAAGCGCAGTGTCTGAAAAAGCCCCCCCATATTGCGATTCTGGACGATGATCCTGACCAGTTGCTCGCCTTGAGTGAATGGCTCCGCGAGGCAGGTTTTGAGACCTCAACCCATGATCGGGGCGCTGCATTCCTCACGGCCCTACAGGATGTCAGCATTGACGCAGCAATCGTCGATTGGGGGCTACCGGATATGTCGGGCCTGGCGGTGATCCAAAACATGCGGGATGAGCTTAGGCTAGATATTCCCATCATCCTCATTACCGCTCGCAACGCGGAGGAGGATATTGTCGAGGGCCTCGAAGCGGGTGCCGATGACTATCTGGTCAAGCCTGCGCGTCATCTTGAATGTGTGGCCCGCGTGGAGTCTGCGCTGCGCCGTGCCAACAGTCTGCGTGTGGATAAGTCGCTTAAAAACAAGCCGGTTTTTTTCGGCGCTTATCACTTTGATGTCAGTGCACGCGAAGTTTCGTTTGACACCCAGAAAGTGCTGCTGACTGAAAAAGAGCTTCAGCTGATCCTGCTGCTATTTAGCGAATTGGGCGATATCGTCGCCCGAAACGCGATCTGGAGCAGTGTCTGGGGAATCGTTTCCAATCAAATGTCTTCGCGAACCATCGATACGCATATTTATCGTTTGCGTAGCAAGCTTCAATTAGAGGGTCAGCACGGGTATTTGCTTAAAACGCTGCATGGCAAGGGCTACCGGCTGTCTATGGTCACGACTGGCGATTGATTGGCCAGCGCATCCTGCTATATGCAGTTGGGCGCACTAACCATGTCGGCGGCCTTGTAAATTATTGGGCTTGGCAGAGTGCGCATAGAAATCGTTTTGAGTGTGTTGGATCTGAGTGAGCGTGTCGAACCTAAGCTGCGGCGGCCAAAGAATGTACCAAGCTATTCACGGCACGATCAATCAGCGACGATTCTTCGATCAGGCGAGCTTGGCCACGGCGAAATTGACTTTCAAGCACTTCAGGCGTGATGGAAAGCGCCTCGCTGGCACCCGGGTTGGTAAATAAATAAACGCCTTTTAGAGGGCTTATCCAGGTCAGCTTTGAACGGGTTTTGCTGCCACTGGCTGGAGTGAATTCTACCCACGCACCGCGTTTGAGCACCGGTATCGGCTGGTTGAGATTAAAAGCTGCCGCATCATCAGGCTCAGTTTCGTCAGCCATTTCCTGGCCGACCATGATGCCGCGAGCCATAATTTCTTCAATCTCCACACCCGTATCAGTGAACTGAATGCGCGCAATCCCGGAGCGATTAATATTTTTTAGCGTCGCTTCACGCACTTTTTCTTCATTGATTAATTTCTCGAACAATGGTGCGGTCTCTACCGTGGCGAGCGAACCCTGGATAAGTGGCGTCACGCTCTCGCCGCGCAGACCCGCCTTGACCGCAGCCGCATGACAATCCACCAAGGCGGCAAAGAAGCGATCGCGTTCCTGATGTTCAACAGCGGCGATTTCCATGCCCTCTTGCAGCCGTTTTAGCAATGCTGGCAGCATCGAGACCAGGCGCTTACGCTCGCCTTGATCCAGTTTTGGCGTCACGCTCCAGATTAAATTGTCAGCCGCCTCGATGTATTCCACAAAATGTTCGGTTCGTCCACCATCGCGGATATAAACGCGTTCCAGCACCCGTGCCCACGGCCCGCGCAACATCGCACTGACCGTGATCGGCAGGTCAGTGTCGGCAGAATTCGCGCGGCGATCTATTTCGTCAATCGCGATCATGCGCGCCATTTCGCGTTTTTCACTCTCGTAAAGTGCGCGGGCAGATTGCTCGGCGCGGCTGGCGCTGGCGGTGTCGCGTGCGACTAAAAATGTTTCGAACTGATCCAGCATGGTGGAAAAGATGGTGATGTCGGTGGTGAATTGATCATGAATCCGGTCTACCACGGACTCGATCTGCTGATATAGCGGATCTTCTTTGCTCGCTTGGCCCGCGAAGCAGATTGAAGCCTCGGCCAATACATCCAGCAGGCGGCGCGCGGGATGGGTTTTTAATGAGAAAAATGACTTGTCAATAATCGCGACCTTCAGCACCGGGATTTGTAGTTTGGCCAGTAATGCCTTGACCGAATCTGGGATCGACTTGTCTTCGAAAACGTAATCAAACAGCATCGCGATGATGTCGATTGTCATCGCATCAACCTGGTTGCTGCCGGTGGCGACAGCCTGCTGCTTAATGTCCCGCAGAAAATTAAGCGATGCGGTGGGTGTTTCGCCGGGTACAAAATTATGCAGATTCATCATCGCCGCAAACTGGGCAGTTTCGGCGCGACCTGCAATCAGCTGCCGCTGAATATCGGTTAAAGCGGAGACCAAGCCGGTGCTGGTGATTGCGCCCAAGTCCGGCAGCCCGCCGGTGCTGCCAACACTACTACCATTGGCTTGAGGCGCCCTGACGAACGGGGCGAGACGGGCGCTGTTGCTGGACAGGTTGGCGGCATTGCTGGCGATGCCACCCGCGATAAGCTGTTGAAGCGTGGCGAATAAATCGTGTGCCGCTTGCGGAGAGGTACTCGCCGCGGCTGTTGCAGTTGCGGTCGCGGGTGCGGCGGCGCTGCTAGGGGCCGCGGGTGCGGTTCGCGAACCGGATGCTTGTGGCTTGTGATAAGTCCGGCGAATTTGTGGCAGCACTTGGCGTGAGATCAAATGGGTGTTGATATCGCGGTAGACGCCAACCATTTCTTTGGCCATGCCCGCTTCCACCATCCGCATAACGGTCAATTTCGCTTGATAGCCCGAGGTCATTTGCTGACAGGCCACTTGTAAAGCTTTCACAATCGTATCCGGCGAAATCGGGTTTGCCTCGTCCTGTAATTCTGGCTCTGACATCAAAAATCCCATGCGTTGTGAAACCGCACGCAATTCTTCGTCGCAGTTGTTGTTGAGACGCTTGGCGATGGCCTCGACCGCCAGCTTTTCTTCCAGATCGTCATCCTCGACCAACGAAAGTTCCAGTCCGCTGAAGCTGCTGGCTAATGATTTCTTGCTATCGTCATTGCCGTTCATCTTCTTTTCGAAAAAATTCAGAAATTGCTTTTTGAAGGCGACTTCAATTGCGCCACGCTTTTCGCGCGCCTGCGCACGCGCATCGAGATAAATATTCTGCGCGCGACGATCAACCGATTTTTCGGCCAGTTCGAATAACTCATCTTCGATTGTGTCGAAGGTTTTGGACAACACTTCCACGATGCGTTTCAAGGCAATATCGCGGCAATCATTGATGAGGCTGACCGATTCCGGTTTCACAATGCGCCGCCGCGTTTGACCAGACGGGAATGGAAAGACATTGGCATTTGCTGCGCCATGGTCCAAAAAATGCGTGTCGATATTTGTTGCCATACTCAAGTCCTTATCCGATCGAAACATCGGAAAAACAAGTGACGCAAAAGGCGGCTCTACTCGATCAAAAGTCGATGTCGCGTTGCCACCGGACTAAAACCCGGTGCAATAGCGAACAGGTGGGCGAAGATAACAAGGGAGTGGTGTGCGAACGATACGTTTGTGGCCCGCTCTAGGCAGAGCGTGGAGGTACAAACTTCGCGGTTGGCCGGAAAACTGGCCCGATGATGGAAATATCCCATGATTCGACTCTCTGGTAATCCCGCTATCCTGAGGCGATATTGCCCGTTAGACCGGAGACTTTGCGTCGTCGCTTTTCAGCGAGTTTGCCGTGTTTCAGAATGCATTTCGAAGCGCTTGATTCAAATTACAAAATACAAAATGTGATGTATCTCACAAGTTGATTTGATTAAAGCCTTCGAAATGCAAGCTGTCAAGGCTCGTCTGTGAACTAATGCACAATATTCTTTTGTTATTGATTACAAATGAATTTAAACGACCAAGCTGACAGGAAACGGTTTGCAAATCGGATGCGGGTGGCGGGGAACCGCTTAGATTTTCCTCAGCCGAGATTAAGCGCCGCCCAACAAGGCGCTTGGGCGCGGCGGTATAATCCAGTGAATAGATTAGCAAGATCGTTTACAAAAATCCCGACTGCCATTTCCACTCTCTATCCACTAACTTCTCATTAGGCTATTCATGTCCGTTCTTGTTTGCGGTTCCATCGCGTACGACACCATCATGGTTTTTCACGGTCAGTTCAAGGATCACATCCTGCCGGATCAGATTCATATTCTGAACGTGGCGTTTCTGGTGCCTGATATGCGCCGCGAGTTTGGCGGCACTGCCGGCAATATCGGCTACAACATGAAGCTGCTCGGCGAAGAGCCATTATTGATGGCCACGGTGGGCGATGATTTTGGCCCTTATCAAGCCAGGCTGGATGCTTTAGGAATAGCACGTACTCACATCAAGCAAATTGCAGGTGCCTTTGTGCCGCAGGCGTTTATCACCACCGACCTCAATTCGAACCAGATTACGGCTTTTCATCCGGGCGCGATGTCGTCGTCGTATATCAACAAAGTGGCCGATGCAAAAGGCGTGAAATTGGGCATTCTGGCGCCGGATTCGCGCGATGGCATGATGCAGCATGCTGAACAATTCCACGATCTGAAAATTCCGTTTATTTTTGATCCGGGTCAGGCCATGCCGATGTTTAATGGCGACGAGCTGCGCCATTTCGTAGAACTTGCAGACTACGTGGCCGTCAATGATTACGAGGCCCGGGTATTGGAAGAATTGACCGGTGAATCTATCGAAACCTTGGCCAAGCGCGTAAAAGCGTTTTTTGTGACTAAGGGTGGCGAAGGTTCGGTAATCCACGTTGACGGCCAACAGATTTTTATTCCGAGCGTCAGCGAAAAAAGGCGGGTTGACCCGACCGGCTGTGGCGACGCGTACCGGGCAGGGCTGTTATACGGTATTCAACGTGGCTGGGCGTGGGAAAAGACCGGCCGATTGGCGAATACGATCGGGAGTCTGAAAATTGAGCACCGTGGCCCGCAAGGCCATCAGCCCACCCGCGACGATATTGCGGCAAGGTACGAGAATGCCTTTAATGAGGCGCTTTGGTAAACGGGATTGATTAACTTTTGGGTAAAAGTAATGAGGAGAACAGCATGATCAGGAGAATTTTGGCGTTGAGTGCCGTTGCGGCGAGCTTGTTGATGGCGGGCTGCGCAAGCCCCGGTGTGGGCGGCGGTAACTACACTCGCGCGCAAACACGCGGTGAGCAAGCGGTGCGTTTGGGCACGGTTGAAAGCGTTAGAGATGTGATTATTGATGCCGATAACACGGGCACCGGCAGCTTGGCAGGCGTTGCCATTGGCGGTATTGCAGGCTCCACCGTGGGCGGTGGTTATCGCGCCAATGCGGCGGGTGCCATTGTGGGTGCGGTGGTCGGCGGTTTGATCGGCAATGCAGTGGAGAAAAACAACAATGACCGCCAGGGCATTGAAGTGACGGTACGCCTCGAGGGCGGTAAAATTATCGCCGTCACGCAAGGGAAAGATGAAGACTTCAGAGCCGGTGACCGCGTCAAAATTATGTCAGGTCAAGGTGCCACACGAGTATCACGGCTTTAAATTTTCAGCAATTCAAGTTTCAATAAAAAGGCGCCTTCGGACGCCTTTTTGTTTTTATAGACATATTTCTGCAGCGTATTCTGCTTGAGCCTGAGCCACGCTGACTTTCGCCGAATGCCACGTTGTAATAGCCCTGAAACACGTTAGACTCTTGCCTATGCTTCTGCCTGAATCCGTCCTCCACCAACCTGCCGCACCCGGCATAGCGCCTAAATTGCGCGTTCCCGACACCCGTAAATTTATTCGCGCAATCCGCTGGACACGCCTGTTCATTCATGTTGGCTGGGCGTTGGTACTCGCAGCAGCGGTGTTTCCGCGCGTCTCGACAGCCACTCGCGCCCGCCTCACCCAGCGCTGGTCGGCCAAGCTATTACGTATTCTCAATATCGTCTTATCGGTTCACGGTGCACGGCCCGCCGAGGATGCGCGTAATCTGATCGTCGCCGCAAACCACGTCTCGTGGCTCGATATATTCGTCATCAATTCAGCGCAACCCGCGCTCTTTGTGGCGAAATCCGAAATCCGCGATTGGCCGCTGGCGGGCTGGCTGTGTGAACGATCCGGCACTATTTTTGTACGGCGCGCCAAGCGCAGCGATACCGGCCGTATCAATATCGAAATGCGCGATACCTTAGCCACCGGGGCGACGATCGGCCTGTTTCCCGAAGGCACCACCACCGCAGGCGACCGATTATTGAAGTTTCATTCCTCGTTGTTTGAGCCTGCCGTCGTGTATGCGGCTACCGTCGCGCCGGTGGCAGTTCGCTATCTGAGCAGCGAGGGCGAGCCCGATGATGCGGCGGCTTATTACGGCGATATTAGTTTTTCAGATTCCATTCGCCAAATCATTGGCCAAAAGTCCATGATCGCCGACATCACCTTCGCCCCCTCCATTTACGCAGGCGGGATCACCCGTCGTGTGCTGGCGCAAAAAAGTGAAGCCGCGATTGCGGCGATCCTAAATGTGCCGCTGCCGGATGAGCATCAGCGGTTTGGGGCGGGAGACGAGTAAACCAAGGTGACACGCAGCGCGTGGCGGTTAACTCAACGCATCGTTACTGGCTGCCATCTGCCTGAATCCGGTGTAACACTCGCCCCGTTACCCGGTGGGTATCATCAATCATCACCGATAGATCCACCCGATAGCCCCACGTATCCTGATAGCGATAATCCCAGGCGGTAGCGTGCAGATTTTCGAAGCGCACCCGCGCAAACGGCGGTCCAATCGCCGCCAGCACCTCGTCGCCGGTCGAGCCTGCGGTCAAGGTTTGAATCTGATCATCTGTCAGTACATTGCGCACCCGCGTCACCACCCCGTCGCGATTAATACTGACGGCCATCGTCGTGGTGCCCAGCGGGCCAGAGGGATAAAACCATTGCACGCCTTCACCGGTTTGAATAATTAGCGCGGGCTCGCCGAGCTTTTCACGTACATCTGGCACCAGCATGCCCGGCTGCGGCATCGACGCGCAGCCGCTGATCACGCCGAGCAGTACGCCGAATATAGAAAAAGTACAAAACAGACGAAATTTATGGGGGAGCGAAATCATGTTCAAGGCCTTTCCTGATGAAAGCAATAGCTGTTGAGAGCGCGGACACTGGCGTCGAAAAGCTGGACACTTACAGAAAGGAGCTTGAATCGCCTCACGCCATAAATACGATTATTCTATACAAAACAACAGCTTAGCTTGTTGGCACAACGCTTGCTGATGTGGAAGCAGAACTAAAGACATAGACGACCGACTTCGATGAAAGTTACCGCTCAAATTGCCATGGCGATTGAGCAGGCCGTCAAAATATCAAACTTAAAAGCACCGCGCACACTTACCCTAGTATTTACCGGAGATGGCAGACATGACAACCCCCATGAAATTAATGAAAAATCAGCAATCGGGCTTCACGCTGGTTGAGATCGCCATTGTGCTGGTTATTATCGGCCTGTTGCTCGGCGGTATTTTAAAGGGCCAAGAGCTGATCAATAGCGCAAAAGTAAAGAATCTGGCGCAGGATTTTAAGAGTGTGGAACTTTATATTTATGGCTATCAAGATCGTTATAAAGCGCTACCTGGGGACGATAATCGCGCCGAAGCAAATTTACCTTCTGGGACCTCGCCAGCGCCATCGACGACTGATAACGGGAACGGCAACGGCGTAATTGATGGTGCGTGGGACGCGACTACGGGAGAATCATGGCAGTTTTGGCGTCACGTTCGTGCAACCAATTTCGCGCCTGGCTCAGCAGATTCGACAGATACCTCACCTACAGGTACATACTGGCCGAAAAATGTGGAGGGTGGGCGAGTGGGTATTACTAATGGCCAAGGAGCGAACACGCCAATTACAACGATGACGGGCACATACATATTTTGTTCCGCCGGGATTCTGGGGAAATTTGCCAAGCAGCTAGATACGACACTTGATGACGGCAATACAGCGACGGGGTCCATAAGGGTACGTGCGACCAGTACGACTCTACAAGCAGCAGCAGTGCCTACATCAGGGGCGGGCGGGATTGACGATGCGGTGTCGTACACCGTATGTAAGTCGTTCTGATGCTGTTGAGTTAGTCTAATGAAAAAGCCCGCATCAGCGGGCTTTTTTTACGTTTTTAAAATATGAAACCCCAGCACTGGCGAGCCGTTCCAATCAAAATTTCTCCAAACGCCGCTCTCTAATTGGTTGTAGGTCAGGTTGCGAAGCTACCTGACATCGGTTTCCGCGGATCGAAATTGTCAGGTAGCTGCGCAACCTGACCTACAAAGTCTCGGCATGACGACGTCGTTATTTATGAAAGTCAAAATCAAACCGTCTACCCCTGCAATAACCGCATCTCTGCTTTCGCCAATGCCTCTGGCGTCCCGGCCAATATCAGCACATCGTCAACGTCGAGACGCATTTCCGGTGAGGGGCTGGCATCGCGCACGCCGCGTCGCCGTAGCGCGGTGACATCCACCCCCAACTCGTCGAGTTTGAGCGCTTCCAAGCGCCTGCCGACCGCCGCCGCGCCACTATCGATCATCACTGACTGCAAGCGCGGCTGCAATGCATCAAGCGCGCCGTCATCCACGTCGGTCGCGCCGGTAAAAAATCCGCGCATCAGCTGATAGCGCTCACCGCGCACCGTGCGCAACCGTAACAACACCTTGTTCAGCGGCACGCCCATCAGCAGCATGGTTTGCGTGGCCAGCATCAGCGAGCCTTCGATCACCTCGGCGACAATCTCGGCGGCTCCAGCGGCTTTGAGCTTTTCCACGTCGGTATCGTCAAAGGTACGCACGATCACCGGCACGTCCGGTCGCAGCTCGCGCGCATGGGCCAGGATGGTCATCGCCGCATGGGTATCGGCAAAGCTGACCACCACGGCAGATGCGCGCGCCAGCCCGGCTGCGGTCAATACTTCTTTGCGCGCAGCGTCGCCAAACATCACCGAATCGCCGGCGGCGGCGGCCTGCTTCACACGCATCGGATCGGCATCAAGCGCGATGATGGAAATTTTCTCCTGCTCCAAAAATCGCGCCAGACTCTGGCCCGAACGCCCGTAGCCGCAGATGATGACGTGGCCGCGTTGCGCCATGGCGCGAATCGCCAGCTGCTGTAACTGCACGGCGCGCATTTCCCACTCGTTCGAGACCAGCCGCATGACAATTTTTTCGCTCTTGGCGAGCAGCAAAGGCGCAGCCAGCATCGACATCAGCATCGCCGCCAGCACCACTTGCAGCGCGCCTTCCGGCACCGCGCTGGTTTTGCCGGCCAGCGATAACAATACAAAGCCGAATTCGCCCGCCGGCGCCAATGCCAGCGCACAGCGCAGCGCCACCCCGCGTTCGTTTTTGAACACCAGCGCCAGCCCGGTGATGATCAAAAATTTAAGCAACAGCAGCGCAATCAATACCAGCAATACAATCGGCAGACGCTTGCCGACTTCATTAAAATTAAGCAACATGCCGATGGTGACAAAAAACAGGCCCAGCAACACATCCCGAAACGGCTTGATGTAATCCTCGACCTGATAGCGGTATTCGGTTTCCGAAATCAGCATCCCCGCCAGGAACGCACCCAGCGCCAGCGACAGCCCCGTCATCTCGGTCGCGAGCGACAGTCCGAGCGTGACCAGCAGCACCGCCAATACAAAAATTTCCGACGATTTCTGCGCTGCAATCAAACCGAACAACGGTCGCATAATGCGTTGGCCGACGACGAGAATCACCGTTAACGCTACCGCCGCTTTTAACAGCGCGACGCCAATTTCGACCGCAATTGCCTCGCCCGACAGCGCTAGCGCCGGCACCAGCACCAGCAGCGGAATCACCGCCAAATCCTGAAACAGCAGTACGCCCATGATCTGTTTGCCGTGCGGCGAATGCAGCTGGGTTTGTTCCACCAGCACCTTTGAAATGATGGCGGTCGAGGACATTGCTATCACGCCGCCCAGAATCACGCCAGTTTGCCAGGCCTGGCCTGCCATCAGCGCCACGCCAATCACCACCAGCATCGTCACCAACACCTGGGTGCTGCCAAAGCCGAGCACGATGTGTCGCATCGACACCAGTCGCGGCAGCGAGAATTCAAGGCCGATAGAAAACATCAAAAACACCACCCCAAATTCGCCCAAATAGCGTGTGCCCTCGGTGTTCGGAATGATGCCGAGCGCATGCGGCCCGATGACCGCGCCGACGATCAGATAGCCCAAAATCGGCGGCATGCCAAGGCGGCGAAACACGACTACCGTCACCACCGCAGCGGCGAGCAGAATGACAACAAGCAGCAGCGTGGTGTGGGTCATGGGCTGATCGGTGGCGGCAAGATATTTTTTTGTGGTGTTGGCATCAAGCACTCAATTACAATCTCATCATGAGTCTATTACATCCCCGTTCAATTGCCGATACCGCGCGCACATTAAAGTTGGCCCGCGAGACCCTCGAAATCGAAGCTGATGCGGTGCGTGATTTGGCCAATAAGCTGTCAAATAAGTTGGCCAGTACGTTAGGTGATGATTTTGTGGCCGCGCACAAGCTGCTATTTGAGGTCGCCGAAAACCGCGGCCGCGTGGTCGTGACCGGCATGGGCAAGAGCGGCCACATCGCCGGCAAGATCGCCTCCACCCTGGCTTCCACCGGCACGCCCGCGTTTTTTATGCATCCGGGTGAAGCCAGTCATGGCGACCTGGGCATGATTACCAAAGATGACGTGGTCATCGCAATTTCAAATTCAGGCGAGTCGGACGAAATCCTGAAAATTTTGCCGCAGTTGAAACGCCGCGGTACCAAAGTCATCGGCATTTCCGGCAAACCTGATTCCACCTTGGCCGCCGCGTCCGACGTGCATCTGAATGCCGCGGTGGAAAAGGAAGCCTGTCCGTTAAATTTAGCGCCCACCGCCAGCACCACGGTGACCCTGGCGCTGGGCGACGCACTCGCGGTGACGCTATTGGATGCACGCGGATTTGGTGAGGAAGATTTTGCGATGCATCATCCCGGCGGCGCGCTGGGGCGACGCTTGCTGGTGCATGTGAGTGAGGTGATGGTGGAGGGCGATCGGGTACCCAAAGTATCCGTTGATGCAAAACTGCCCGCCGCGATTTTGGAGATGTCGCGCAAAGGCCTCGGCATGACGGCGGTGGTCGATGCCAACGATTTACTGGTCGGGGTGTTCAGTGACGGTGACTTACGCCGCGCGCTCGAAACGCATGACAATATCAAGACCACACCCGTCGCCGAGGTGATGACGCGCACGCCGAAAACGATTACGCCGGACAAGCTGGCCGCGGAGGCCGCCGAGCTGATTCAACGTTATAAAATCGGTTCCAGTGGCTTATTAGTGATTGACGCAAACGGCAAGCTGGTCGGCGCGTTGCATGTGTTGGATTTGATGCGCGTCGGCGTGCTGTGATGACATTCGATGAGAAGCTGGGCGCAAAAATTCGCGCCATAAAATTAGCCGTATTCGATGTTGATGGCGTAATGACTGACGGCGCATTGCATTACGGCGCGGACGGCGAAATGGTCAAGGTTTTCAATACGCTCGATGGTCACGGCATGAAGATGTTGATGGCCACTGGCGTCAATGTCGCCATCATCTCGGGCCGCCAATCACGGGCATTGGCGCGGCGTTCCAGCGATTTGGGGATTACGCAATTATTTATGGCGGTCGAAGACAAGGGCCGCGTTTATACCGAGCTACTGGACAGCCTGCAGCTTTCGCCGCGCGAAGCCGCGAGCATTGGCGATGATGTGGTGGATTTACCGATTTTGCTAAATTGTGGCTTTGCCGCCGCCGTTCCTGCGGCACCAAAATTTGTTCGTGAGCGTATGGATTACGTGACCGAGGCGCACGGCGGGCACGGCGCGGTGCGCGAATTTTGCGAAGTCATCATGGCCGCACAAGGCACGCTGGTCGTCGCGCTTGACAAATATTTACCCTCTTAAAATTGGAAGGCAGCAGATGCTTTACATCAAATCATTTCACATTATTTTTATGGTCACCTGGTTCGCCGGGATTTTTTATCTGCCACGATTGTTTGTCTACCATGCGCAGACCGAAGACACCGTCTCAAAAGAGCGTTTCAAAGTGATGGAACGTAAGCTCTATCACGGCATCATGATGCCCAGTATGGTGATCACGATTGTGTTGGGCATATGGTTATGGATGGGCTACGGCATCGGCCGGGGCCAAGGCTGGATGCACGCAAAACTCACGCTGGTCGGGGTGCTGGTGGTGTACCAAATGTATTTGGGCAAACTGATGAAAGATTTTCGGCTGGACCGCAATAAGCACGGCCATGTTTTCTACCGCTGGCTCAATGAATTTCCCGCGCTGCCGGCGTTAATCGGGATTGTAATTCTGGTGATCGTTAAACCTTTTTAAGATATTTTGTGCATAATTTTTTTGCTCCCTGCCCACGCGGTCTGGCCGCACCTTTAGCCGCTGAACTCACTGCGCTGGGCGCGCAGAACGTAAAGGCGTTCGAGTCTGGCGTATCGTTTGCAGGCGAGATGGTGGATGCGTATCGCGCCAATCTGCATTCACGTATTGCGAGCCGGATTCTGTGGCAGGTTGCGCATTTTCCGTATGCGTCCGAGCATGAAATCTACGACACCGTTTTGCTGCTGCCGTGGACGCAATATTTTGATGTGACGCGCACCATCAAGGTGGAAATGAACGCGCATCACAGTCCGCTGAAGAGTTTGGATTTCACCACGCTGCGCATCAAGGACGCGATCTGCGACAAGTTTCGCGAAGTCATGAACGCGCGTCCATCGGTCGCGACGCGCGAGCCGGATGTGCGTATTCATGCGTTTCTTGATGCAACTGAGGCGACAATTTATCTGGATTTATCCGGCGAGCCATTGTTTAAACGGGGCTCCCGCGAGCACACCGGCGTGGCTCCATTGAAGAAAAATCTGGCGGCGGGCATCATTGCTTTATCGGGCTGGCAGCCGGGCGAAACATTCCTTGATCCGATGTGCGGCAGCGGTACTTTTTTAGTTGAGGCCGCGCAAATCGCATTGGGTATTGCGCCCGGAATTGAGCGCGAATTTGCATTCCAAAATCTGAAAAACTTTGATCAAAAAGTTTGGCAATCGCTAAAAGATGCCGCGCGAGAAAATGAAAAGCCGCGCGCAGCTTTGCCGATCTACGGCGCGGATATGTATGGCCACGCGTTAAAAGATGCGCGCGAAAATCTAGCCGCGAATAATTTACTGGATTGTGTTTTTTTGAAGCAGGCGAATGTGCTTGAAATTTCTGCACCCACCGAGTCTGGCGTCTTGATAACCAATCCGCCCTATGGTGAGCGCCTAGGCGAAACCACCGACCTAGCCGAACTTTATCCGAAATTGGGCGACGTATTGAAGCAAAAATTCGCCGGCTGGCGAGCGTATTTTTTCACGGGCGATACTGCGCTGCCAAAAGGCATGCGCTTATCCGCGTCGAAGAAAACACCGCTGTTCAACGGCAAGCTGGAATGCCGCCTCTACGAATATAAAATTATCGCGGGCAGCAATAGAAAAGAAATGAAAGTCTAGCATTGGCGGGCGTTTCGAAGCAAAAATGTTTGAAAACGCGCGCCAGTGCTGGTGTTCTATTTCACGATTTCAAGGTGGTCGAGGCCGGAAGCCAAATCTTTTTCCTTCGACGATTTGCCTTCGAGCTTGATGCGGAGTCGCAAATCATTCAGCGAATCGGCGTTGCGCAGCGCGTCCTCGTACGAAATCAAATCCGCTTCGTAAAGATCAAATAACGCATGATCGAACGTCTGCATGCCCAGCTCGCGCGAGCGTTTCATGATTTCCTTGATTTCGTGCACATCGCCTTTAAAAATCAAATCTGAAATCAGCGGTGAATTCAGCATGATTTCAATCGCCGCCACGCGGCCTTTGCCCTCTTTTTTTGGAATCAGGCGCTGCGACACAAACGCTTTCAAATTCAGTGACAAGTCCATCAGCAGCTGCGCGCGACGCTCCTCCGGGAAAAAGTTAATGATCCTGTCTAGCGCCTGATTGGTGGAATTCGCATGCAGGGTTGACATGCAAAGGTGGCCGGTTTCAGCAAACGCAATCGCGTAATCCATGGTTTCACGATCACGGATCTCGCCGATCAAAATCACATCTGGAGCCTGCCGCAAGGTGTTTTTGAGCGCCGCAAACCAGTTGTCCGTGTCCACGCCAACCTCGCGCTGCGTAATCACGCAGTTGCGATGTTCGTGAACGTATTCCACCGGATCTTCAATGGTGATGATATGGCCATAACTATTTTCGTTGCGATAGCCGACCATCGCCGCGAGCGAGGTCGATTTACCCGAGCCGGTGCCGCCAACAAAAATCACCAAGCCGCGCTTGGTCATGGCGACATCTTTCAGCACAACCGGCAACCCCAGCTCTTCAAATTTTGGGATGTTGGTGGTGATGGTTCGCATGACCAGACCGATGCGGCCTTGCTGAACAAACGCGTTAACGCGGAAACGGCCAATGCCGGCGGGCGAAATCGCGAAATTACATTCCTTGGTGGATTCAAACTCGGCGGTTTGCTTGTCGGTCATTACCGAGCGGGCAATTTCGCCGGTATGAATTGGCGACAGGCTGGACTGCGACACGGGCGTCATCTTGCCGTCAATTTTCATCGCGGGCGGGAAACCTGCCGTTAAAAACAGATCCGATGCTTTCTTGACCAACATCGCGCGCAGCAATTCGTGGACAAATTTTAGGGCTTGTTCGCGTTCCATGAAGTTTCCTTACAACATTTAGACGAGCGGCTGAATTTTCAGCGCGGCTTAAGGATAATTATGAAGCAGGTTCTAAAACCAAGGTGCAGACCAAAATGCCCCGAGGCACCGATACGAGTAGCGCAATGTCCCCGAGCAAAAACATACGTTACACGATTTAGCCGAATGAGTCCTTGTTGGCCGCTTTACCGCGCGCCTCGGCCACCGTGATGACGTTGCGTCGCACCAAATCAGCCAGACACTGATCCATGGTTTGCATGCCAAGCGCCTGCCCGGTCTGGATTGCGGAATACATCTGCGCGACTTTTGCTTCACGAATCAAATTGCGGATCGCGGGCGTGCCGACCATGATTTCATGCGCGGCGACACGACCGGTGCCATCTTTGGTTTTACACAGGGTTTGCGAAATAACGGCGCGCAAACTTTCGGACAACATCGAGCGGATCATTTCCTTTTCGGCTGCTGGAAATACGTCAATGATACGGTCAACCGTTTTGGCGGCTGAGCTGGTATGCAAGGTGCCAAACACCAGATGGCCGGTTTCAGCGGCGGTCATGGCCAGCCTTATCGTTTCCAGATCGCGCATTTCGCCGACCAGAATAATGTCCGGATCCTCACGCAATGCCGAGCGCAGCGCGTTCGAAAATGACAGTGTATGCGGGCCGACTTCACGCTGGTTAATCAAACATTTTTTGGATTCGTGGACGAATTCAATCGGGTCTTCTACCGTTAGAATATGACCGTATTCATTGTTGTTGATGTAGTCGACCATCGCCGCCAGCGTGGTCGATTTGCCTGAGCCGGTCGGGCCGGTAACCAACACCAGGCCACGCGGCTGGTTCGAGATTTCCTGAAAACTTTTTGGCGCGTTCAATTCTTCCAGCGACAGCACTTTGGATGGGATCGTTCGCATTACGGCGCCTGCGCCGCGCTGTTGCACAAACGCGTTGACGCGGAAGCGCGCTAGGTTCGGGATCTCGAATGAAAAATCACATTCCAGATTTTCTTCGTACTGCTTGCGTTGCCCGTCATTCATGATGTCATACACCATGCCATGCACATCGTCGTGGGTGAGCGAGGGGACATTGATCCGGCGCACGTCGCCATGCACACGAATCATGGGCGGCAGTCCGGCGGAGAGGTGCAAATCCGACGCCTTGTTTTTGACCCCAAAGGCCAGAAGTTCTGCGATTTCCATTTATACTTTCTCTAGAGTTTTAACGTGTACTTTGGCGTGCATGCAAGCTCGACAGCGTCAGTTTTCTACACTACCCCGCCCGGGGTTACCGAAGCCCACCATGCAGCCCATAAAAATGTATCAAGCAAAACCCCAATTTTACGGCATCTTTGCCAGCTGATTATGTCCCCAATCAAAGCGAACTTGCAACACATTCAGCGCGAGATCCGGCGGGCAGCCGAGCGTACGTCAGGCGATAAAACGACTATCCTGAGTGCTTCCTACCCACCGATATCGCTGATTGCTGTTTCCAAAACGAAGCCTGCAGCGATGCTGCGCGATGCATTTGCGGCGGGACAGCGGTTATTTGGCGAAAACTATGTACAAGAAGGCATTGCCAAAATCGCCGAACTCGCCGATCTGCGCGCACAGGGCATCGAGTGGCATTTCATCGGCCCGCTGCAAAGCAACAAGGCAAAACTGGTGGCGCAGCATTTTGATTGGGCGCATGGCGTTGACCGATTGAAAATCGCTGAAGCGCTCGCCAGAAACCGCAGGGAGTTGGACGGTTCTGACCGCGGGCCACTCAACATCTGTATCCAGGTCAACGTCAGCGGCGAAGCCAGCAAAGGTGGCGTCGCGCCAGATCAAACCTTGGCCCTTGCAAAACAAATTGTCGCGTTGACCGGAATCAAGCTGCGCGGCCTGATGACGATTATCGAAAATACGCCCGACGAAGCTACCCAGCGCGCGCAATTTTTGCTGCTGCGAACGCTGCAGGAACAGCTCCTTGCCAATGGCATTGCGCTAGACACGCTATCAATGGGCATGTCGCAAGATTTTCGTGCGGCGATTGCTGAGGGTGCAACCATGGTCAGAATCGGTTCAGCGATTTTCGGTGCCCGCGACAGCGCGGTTAGTGGTGAGCCTAGTAGCGCGGTTGTTGGGGAAACAAGATGAGACCAGAACAATGAAAATCAGCTTTATCGGTGGTGGCAATATGACCCAGGCCATTTTGGGCGGGCTCATTGCCAGCGGCTATGCGGCCCACGATTGCTTCGTGGTCGAGCCAATGGAAGCAGCACGTGCGAAGCTGGCAGCACATGGCGTTGCGTCAAGCGAAGTGTGGGATCGCCGCGCGCTGGAAGCGGATGTGATCCTGCTGGCGGTCAAGCCGCAAATGATGCGGATCGCCGTCGCGCCAATGGCGGGTGCGCTGGGCACTCAGCTGGTCATTAGTATTGCGGCCGGGATTCGCACCATGGATTTGTCGCAATGGTTGGGCGACATGAAAAGCGGCTACGAGCGCATCGTGCGCGCCATGCCCAACACTCCCGCGCTGGTACACGCGGGCATTACCGGTCTGTACGCGATGCCGTTGGTGGCCGCTAGCCAGAAAACATCGGCTGAAACATTATTGGCTTCGGTTGGTAAAACGGTCTGGTGTGATGACGAAAAAATGCTGGATGCGGTCACCGCGGTTTCCGGCAGCGGCCCAGCGTACGTTTTTTACTTTATCGAAGCGCTCGAAGCCGCCGCCCTTGAGCTTGGCTTCGATGCCGATACCGCGCGCTTATTTGCGCTGGAAACATTTTCCGGCAGCAGCAAGCTGGCGCTGATGAGTGCCGATTCGCCCGCGACGTTACGCGCTAACGTGACCTCAAAGCGCGGCACCACCGAGCGCGCCATTGAGGCCTTCGACCATGCCCGATTAAAGTCAAAATTTATTGATGGGGTCAAGGCGGCTGCGCAGCGTAGCGCGGAGTTGGGCAGGGAACTTGGCAGCGCAGCGTTGGACATTCAGCCAGCCGGCGTTGAGGATAGTGGTAAGGCTCGTCAGGGTGCTGGCGACAAATTAGTTGTAAACAAAATGGAATCAAAATAATGTTGCGAGAAACACTGGTTTACGTGTTGGAAACGGTCATCAATTTATTTGCGCTGGCCGCGCTGATGCGTTTTTATGCGCAGGCGTTTCGCGCTTCGTTTCGCAATCCGATTGCGCAATTTATTGTCGCGCTGACTGACTGGGCGGTCAAGCCTTTGCGGCGCGTGTTGCCGAGCATGATGGGTCTCGATACCGCATCGTTTGTGGTGGCGTGGCTCACGTTAATTTTGCTGTGGTGGGCGATCTTGATGATTCTGCAATTAGCGGAAATGACGAATCCGCTTTTCTGGCCAGGCTTGGCGGCGTTATCGATTGTCAAGTTGCTGAAGCTTTCGATCTATCTGTTAATGGGCGTGATTATTGTGCAGGCGGTACTGTCATGGGTGAGCCCATATCACCCAATGCAGCCATTTTTTGATGCGCTATCGCGGCCATTTTTGCGACCCCTGCGGCGTATTATTCCGCTGATTGGTGGGGTGGATTTATCGTCACTGGTGCTGCTGATATTCCTGCAAATCCTGCTGATGTTGCCGATTGTGTTTTTAGAGGCTGAGAGCTTCCGTATGATGCGAGGGCTAGCATTGGTATAAATTTCAAAGTAAGCTTGTGGGCAGGGTTGCGTGACTGGTTGCATAGGTGCTCGGCGCTTTTGCGATAGTCCACGCAGCTACCGTGCTTTCGTGACTGTTGCGCCCGATCGCCTTATTGTGAATAAACGTGGATAGACGTGGATAACAACGCCCAAGCCGTTAATCGTTTTGAATCTGAAATCGTCCGCTACAACCGCTGGCGCGAGGATCTGTCGGGCGCGGTACATGAATATCACGACTGGCTTGAACGCACCAACCAGATCGATATCGGTCAATCTGTACGGTTCTATGATTTGCTCGAGACCCTGCGCCGGGGCCGACTCATGATCGCGTTTCTGGCGGAATTTTCGCGTGGAAAATCGGAGTTGATCAATGCGCTGTTTTTTTCAAGCTTCAAGGAGCGCCTGCTGCCATCTGACGTGGGCCGCACCACCATGTGCCCGACCGAAATTTTTCACGATCCTACCGAAGAGCCTTATCTAAAGCTGTTGTCGGTTGAAACGCGCTATCGCGATGAATCCATTTCCCAATTAAAAGGCATGCCGGTCGAGTGGTCAAAAATTCGACTGAATGTGAACGACATGGCCTCGATGCGTCAGGCGATGACTTCGCTTTCCGACACTAAACGCGTTTATGCGCTGGATGCCCGGATGATGGGGCTGATCCCCATGTTCGATGATTCCGGGCTGGGCCCAACCGAAGAAGATATTGTGGAAGTGCCCGCGTGGCGCTACGCAATCCTGAATTATCCCCACCCCTTGTTAACCAACGGTTTGTCGGTGCTGGATACGCCGGGATTGAATGCGCTCGGGCTGGAGCCCGAGCTCACGCTGTCAACCCTGCCTAGCGCGCAGGCGGTAATATTTTTGCTGGGCATTGATACCGGCGTGACCAAAAGTGATTTGGAAATTTGGGAGCGCTACGTCAAGGTCGCACAGCCAGCCAAAATCGCCGTGCTTAATAAAATCGATCTGATGTGGGACGAGCTGAAGACCCTGCCGGAGATCAACTCGGGCATGGCGCGGATGGTCGACATCACTAGCCGGGCGCTTAATCTTGCGCCGGAGAAAATATTTACCGTGTCGGCGCAAAAGGCACTGGTTGGACGTATTAAAAACGACGTCGATATGATTTCACGTTCGGGCATTGAGCGGCTTGAACAGTTTCTGGCCAATGAAATCATTCCCGTCAAACGCCAGCTGCTGGCCAAATCCGTGAGCATGGAAATCGGTGCCATGATGAGTAACAGCTACCAAAGCTGCAGCCAAAAGCTGGCCGCAAACCTGAAGCAAGTCGAAGAGCTGAACGGGCTCGCCGGCAAGGGGCGACATTTGGTGAGCAAAATGTGGCAGCAGGTGTCGGCTGAAAAAGAAACTTATAACGCTGCACTGGCCGAATACAAAACCCAGCGTTCTGCCTTTAATGCAAAGCGCAACGCACTGATTGACGCGTTTAATCCGGCCAAACTGGATGTCGCCTGTGCGCGCGGTCTGGATGCCATCAATGGCTCGTGGACCACGCCGGGACTGACGCGCGGGATGCGCGAAATTATTCGTTCAATCAATGTCGAGTTCAAGGCCTGCTCGGAGGCGGGAGAAGATATTTTGCGGCTGATGGAAAACGTCTACAACACCTTTCACGAGCGCTTTAAATTTGAAAAAATGGAGATGCCCTCGCTTGATTTTGAAGCGTCGCGCATGAAGCTGAAATTGCTGGTGTACGAGACCGAGCAGTTCTGTAAAGATCCGGTCAATATCGTGATGACCGAAAAGCGTTATTTGGTGCGGCGGTTTTGGCGAATGCTGGTCGATCAAAGTCGCAATATATTTGGCGAGGCGCGCGTTGAAACAGAGCGCTGGCTGCAGATGGTGCCATTACCGCTGGAAACGCGGATCAAAGATCACAAAGCGCAGCTCGAGGCACGCTTGACCTCGTTAGGCTCGATCAATGACCGGGGCGGCGCCCTGCAGGCTGAATTGCACCAGCTTCAGGGACAGCGACGTACCTTGGAAGATGAGCTGCAACTCATTAGCCGGCTGGTCACGAAAATGCGCGATATTGGCTCAGTGCCGAAAAGTCAACCCACGGCTTGATTCTGGTTCAAGTTTGTGCAGTTGACGGCGTGTTGGATTAACCCTATGTCGAGTCAAACCTAAACCAGAATCACATCAAATTGTTCCTGCGTGTATGAGGTCTCAACGGATAGTGAAATCGGCTTTTTGATAAAGTCTTCCAGCATCATCATGCTTTGCGATTCTTCATCGAGGAAACGGTCAATCACGGTTTGTGAGCCCAAAATGCGGAATTCCTTGGCATCAAACTGCCGGGCCGAGCGGGTGATTTCACGCAGTACTTCATAACATACCGTTTGCGCTGTTTTAATCTCGCCACGTCCCTTGCAGGTGGGGCATGCCTCACAGAGAATATGCGCCAGACTTTCGCGGGTGCGCTTGCGCGTCATCTCGACCAGGCCCAGATGCGAAAATCCGTTGACGGTTACGCGGGTTCGGTCGCGTGCCAGCGATTTCTTGAATTCAGTGAGTACCGCATTCTTGTGCTCATCATTGTCCATGTCGATAAAATCAATAATGACGATCCCGCCCAGATTGCGCAGACGCAGTTGTCGTGCAATCGCCTGAGTCGCCTCCAGATTGGTTTTGAAAATCGTGTCATCAAGGCTGCGGCCCGACACAAACGCGCCCGTGTTTACATCCACCGTGGTGAGCGCTTCAGTTTGGTCGACGATAACATAACCGCCGGATTTCAGATCGACCCGCCGTGACAGCGCCAGCTCAATTTCGTCCTCAATATCGAACAAATCGAATAACGGTCGTTCGCCGGTGTAATGCTCCAGAATGCTCAGCGATTTCCGTGAGTAATGCTCGGCAAATTCCTGAAGTCGCGCATGGGTCTCGCGCGAATCGACGATGATGCGCTCAGTGTCCGAAGTAACCAAATCCCGCAACGCGCGCATGGTCAGATCCAGATCCTGATACAACATAGATTGAGCCGCCGCCGTTTTGGATTTTTCCACAATACCGCGCCACAGCTTGATTAAATAAGCGATGTCGGCAGTGAGCTCTTCATCGCTGGCCGCCTCTGCCACGGTGCGAACGATAAATCCGCCGGCCTCGCCTTCGGGCATCAGTTCGAGCACCTTCGCGCGCAGATGCTCGCGCTCGGCCTCGTCTTCAATGCGTTGCGAAATACCGATGTGATGGTCGCCTGGCAAATAAACCAGTAGGCGGCCTGCAATCGAAACCTGTGTCGACAGCCGTGCGCCCTTGCTGCCAAGCGGATCCTTGATGACTTGAACCACCAGCGTCTGGCCCTCATGCAACAGCTTTTCGATCGGTTTTTGCTCGGCCACCTTATCAATATTTTTATCGCCGTTTTTATCGTTATGTTTATTGCCTGACCATAGATCCGCCACATGCAAAAATGCTGCGCGCGACAAACCAATATCGATAAAAGCCGACTGCATACCCGGCAATACGCGCCCGACGCGGCCCAGGTAAATATTGCCCACCAGCCCGCGATTTGAAACGCGCTCCATGTGCAGTTCCTGCACTGCGCCCTGCTCCATGATGGCGACGCGAGATTCCTGCGGCGTAACGTTGATTAGGATCTGTTCGTTCAAAAGGCACCCCTGCGAAATTATCAAACATGTTTCAGCGAGTGTACCGTACGAGCGCTGTCGCGCATGCACGCGCATTGCGACGCCGATAGCTGACAGTGACGGTGTGCGCAGTTGGCTTGGTATTGTGGTGGGAAAACACTAAGACTGGCGAAGGTGTCGGGGCATTTATGGTCGAAACTGCCCGCTAAATGGCGATCTATATAAATCAGTGGTTTCCGAATCAATCATGTTCGGCGTACGCAACGCTTGCTTGACCTTGGTTTTTGAAGCTTGTCGTGGGCAAGTAATTTCAGACAGTTTGATAGATTTTTTTGATGTCGATTCACGCTCGAAAG
>ENA-OFCD01000311-OFCD01000311.1-metagenomes-genome-assembly--contig:-NODE-311-length-32809-cov-15.066832_pt1 | contig 32809 bp, 28 predicted proteins | sample MGYA00153392_OFCD01 | MGnify analysis MGYA00153392
ATCGCGCCGTCAAACGACTCGTGCGACCGATGCTCGGGTTCAAGTCATTTCACTGCGCTCGCGCCATCATCGCGGGCATCGAAACCATGCACATGATCAAGAATGGGCAGCTCGATTTCTTTAAAGACAGAACCTCGTCTGCCGCTGACAAGTTCTACTCTCTGCCCTTCTAAAGCGGACCGATCCGGAGGCGCTTTCACCCTCTCTCCGCTATCGCGACAGAACCCTTTCACGCGCACGGCCGCACGCCTGGCGGTGTTCGGCAGCATCGCGAGCGTCCCCTTCAGCGCACTGGGTGGATTGGGATGGGGCTGGTGGCCCTTCAATGTCATGGCGACCTTGCTGATCTCCACACTTTGCGCGTGGCTGATCAAGGTCGGCGGTTGGGCGCGGAACGCCATGGCGAGCGTGTTGTTCATCTTGGGCGGCGCACTCGTCGAGTTCTGGTGGCCAGGGCTCGCGGCGTGCCTGTTTGCCTGGGCCTATTGCCGGCGCCCGAGTTGGGGCATGCTGGTGCTGTGGACCGCATCCCTGGCGGCCCCGTACATCATCAATCGCAACCTGTGGGCGCTCGCCGCGCTGTCACTCATCTTTGCAGCCGGACAGGTCAGCATCAACGTGCCGCGAATCCGGCTGGGGTTCTACGTTTACTACCCAGCGCACTTAGCCGTGTTGTGGGTACTGGTGCAGCTGCTTTAAGGCGGGCAAGTCGAGGTATTGAGGACGGGCCTCGCGCCCGAAGCTTGACCAGTCGTCGGCAGCGCGGGGCGATGACTGTGTCGGCGACCGCGACCGGTTCACGGAACTCCGATTCGCCCAACGGCCTGCCTCACGCGACCCAATGCGGGCTTCATGATTGCGAAGAACCGAACGTTCAGCGATCGTGCATCGATCCCGAATTCAGCTGCCAGGAACCAACAGTCGATGACGGATCTGATCGGCAATCACGGCGACGATCAATAGTCCGCCGAGCACAACCATCTGCAAATAGGAGCCCACACTTGTCAGATTCATTCCGTTCTGCACCAGACCGATGAAGATGGCGCCTAGGACTACGCTGTCGACGCGCCCCATGCCGCCACGCAGGCTCACACCTGCGATCACGCAGGCAGCGATCGATTCTAGGGCGATGGTCCCACCGAGATTGGCCTCGCCGGTTTCGACACGCGCCGTGAGCAGCAGGCCGCTGATCGACGCGAGCAAGGCACACAGAAGGTAGGCCGTTAACAGCACCTTGCGATTGTTGACGCCCGACAGGGCTGCAGCCTTCGGATTGCCGCCGACGGCGAGCAAGTAGTTGCCCGTCACGGTGCGGATCATCAGCAGGTAGAGCAGCACGGAGATCACCGCCGTGACGAGAACGGGCAGCGGAATGCCTAGCAGCGCACCGAAACCGAATAGGTCGCTGAACTCATGCGGTAGCCCCGACACCGGCACGCCGCCGGTCAGGTAGAGCGCGAGGCCGAAGCCGATCGACTGCACACCGAGCGTCATGATGAAGGGCGAGACACCGAGGAAAGCGACGCCCGCGCCGTTGACCAGACCAAGCGCCAGGCCCGCCAGCATGCCGGCCACGCAGCCGGCCAGCATCGCGAGCCACGCCAGTTCCGGCCATGCGTGCACGACGCCACTCATCGTCAGCGCCGACACGACCGATGTGATCGCCACGGCGGTGCCGACCGACAGATCGAACCCGCCGGTGACCAGCACCAGCATCTGCCCGAGCGACACGAGGATCAGGTAGACCGACTGCCGCAACAGGTTGGTCAGGTTCTGCACCGTCAGGAACTGCTCTGACGTGGCGCCGAACACGACGATCGCACCGATCAGCATGAATGGCAGCACGCCGAGCCTGACGAACAACCGCTGCGCTGCTCCCAGGGCCCGGCGTGGCGCTGACACGCCGGCCGGAGCGACGGAACTGGCAGTGGAACTCATGCGGCAACCTTCTCTCGATCGAAGAACAATTTCAACAAGTTGGCTTCGGCCAGCTCTGCGCCGGCAAGCTCCCCGGCCACACGGCCGCGGCACATGACATAAGCGCGATGCGCGAGGTGCAGGATCTCGGGCATGTCGGACGACACGATCACGACCGCTGCGCCGCCCTCGCACAACGCCTGCATCAGGCGATACAACGCGGTGCGCGTGCCGACATCGACGCCGACGGTGGGCTCGTCGAAAACGTAGAGCGCCGCGTCACAGCCCAGCCCCTTGGCGAACATCACCTTCTGCTGGTTGCCGCCCGACAGCAGCCCGACCGCACGGCCAGCGCTGTGCTGCGCGAGCTCGACACGTTCGGACGCGCTGCGCGTGAGCCGATCGCGCGCCGCCGCCCTGACAAAACCGAGCGGGCCGCGCAGGCGGGTGCCGAGCAGCGGCAAGGCGATGTTCGCCTTCGGCGCGAAGCCGAGGATCAGCCCTTCGCTCCTGCGATCAGGCGGCAGGTAGAACATCCCACCGGCGAGCATGTGCCGCGGCGACGCGCCGGTGCGATCGGCGCCACGGAACACCACGCTCCCCGCGGTCACGCGATCCAGCCCGTAGACCGCACGCATCAGCTCGGACTTGCCCGAACCTACCAGCCCGGCCAGGCCGACGACTTCACCGCGTCGCACGTGGATCGAGGCGTCGTGCACACCGCCTCGCGTGCTCAGGCCCCGGACCTCGAGCACGCATTCACCGGGCCTGGCTTCGATGACGGGATAGACCTGCTCGATCGAGCGACCGGACATCAATCCGATCAGCGTGTCGTGCGAAGTCGTGTCCGCTGGCAGGGTGGCGACCTTGCGGCCGTCGCGAAGAATCGTGATCCGGTCGCCGATGCGATCGATCTCCTGCATGCGGTGCGAGATGTAGATGATGCCGACACCCTTGGCCTTGAGCCGGCGGACGAGCTCGAACAGCTGCGCCGTTTCCTGCTCGGTCAGCGACGCCGTCGGCTCGTCGAGGATCAGCACCGAGAGCTCGCCGCGCTGGCTCTTCGCGATCTCGACCATCTGCTGCTCGGCCCGCGACAGGCTGGCGACCAGCACGTCAGGATCGATCTCGAAGCCGAGGTCGGCCAGCGCACGCTTGGCGCCCTCGCGCATCGCTCGCCGGTCGAGCCAGGTGCCGCGTGTCGGCTCGTCGCCCAGAAATAGGTTCTGCGCGACCGTCAGCGTCGACACGAGCGAAAAGTCCTGGAACACTGCGCTGATGCCGAGTCGGCGCGCCTCTCGCACCGATGACAACGTCACGCGGCGCCCGCTGACCGCGATGCTGCCGGCCGTCGGCGTGCTGGCGCCGGCGAGCAGCGAGATCAGCGTAGATTTGCCGGCGCCGTTCTCGCCGAACAGGATATGAACCTCGCCCGCCCGCAGGTCGAAGTCGACACCGTCGAGCGCGCGCACGCCCGGATAGAACTTCGACAACCCGGCGGTTTCGAGCAGGTTCATCGCGGCGCGCCTGCGCAGTCAGGCCAGAGGGCGGCTCACTTGACCTCGAACGTCGGCTTGAAGCTGGCTGACGGCAAGATGTCTTCGAGCTTCACGCTCTTGATGTTGGCGCTGTCGACGACGAAGATCTTCGGCCCGACGTGGCGTGTCACTTCCTTGCCTTCGAGTGCACGAACCGCCTGATCGACCGCGATGCGGCCCTGGATCACCATCGAGTCAGCAGGAGAGGCCATGATGCGGCCGCGCTCGATGCCCTCATACACACCCGGCGTGATGTAGAACGAAATCACCTTGACCTTGCTGTCGAGCTTGCGCGCTCGCAGGATGCCAGTGGCGACCTCGGCAGTCACCGCAGTGCCCGCCACGTAGGCGAGGTCGGGGTTGGCCTGCAGCACATCTTCGATCAGCTTGGCCTGCGCTTCCTTGCCGGTATCGCCGTACTTGGGGTCGAGCACGGCCAGCGCGCTGCCCTTGGTCGCGTCCATGAAGCCCTTGTGCGCCGCCTCGACCCAGGCCGCGCCGGCAGGCCCCGGGAACCAACCGACCTTCGCCGGCGCGCCGCCGGCCGGGTGCTTCTTCGCGAGGTACTCGCCAGCCGACTGCCCCATCGTGTAGAACGAAACCAGCGACTTGGCGGTCAGATCGGGCGAGTTGATGCCATTGATCACGTCGATCACCGGGATCTTCTTCGCCGCGATGCTTTTCACCAGGTTGTTGAGGCCATCACCTGAGATCGCGCCGATGATCACGGCGTTGGCGCCACGTGCGACGCAGTCCTCGATTTGCGAGACCTGCTTCGCAAGGTTGGTGTAGCCACCGGCCTCGACCACCTGCAGCTTCACGCCTTGGCGCCGCGCCTCTTCGATCACGCCGTAGTCGACACCGAGCCAGTACGCGTCTTTCATGTGCGGGAAAGAGACGCAGATGTCCCACTTCTTGGAGGCTTTGGCGAGCGGCGTGTAGCTGAACTCAGCCTTCTTGCCGTCGGCAGCGAATGCCGGCGTGGTCGACTCCGCCTTGTACGGGAACCAGTCGGCAGCCATCGCCGAGGCGGCGGTGAGTGCGCCCGCCGCAACGAGCGAGACCAACTTCGATGCGGAGGAGAGAATCGAACGAGCCATGGTGTTGTCCATTCCTGTGGGTGGGTTGCGTGGGAGAAACCGGGTCGGTCGAAGGTCAGGCCGCAAGCGCTGTGCGCAGCCGATCGAGTCGCGCATGTCGTTCGGCCCGTGCAGCGAGCGCCTCGGCCATCGTCACCTTGACAAAGTGCGCCTTGTTGTTGGGCTGCATCTGGGCAATGCGGTCCATGTCAGCGCTGATCACGGTGCCGAGCATCGCGTAGCCACCGCCCGACACCGCGTCGCGGTGAAGAACGATCGGCTCTAGGCCACCCGGCACTTGGATCGAGCCGTAGGGGTAGCCGGCATCGACGATGTTCGATGGGTCGGAGCCAGCGCCGAACGGCGGCTCACGTTCGATGAACTGGAGCGGCCTGCCGCTGCGGTACCGGTATCCGATTCGGTCGGCCTCGGGCGCGACCGACCAGGTGTCACTGAAGAAGGAGTCAGCCGAGGTCTCGGTCAGGCGGTGGAAGTACAGGCCCGGCAGCACGCGCAGCTCGACCTCCTTCGGCACCGCTGGCACCAGATCGGCCATCAGTGCTGCGGGCACGCTGCGACCCGCTCTCGCGTTCTCGCCCGGCGTGCCGGTCTGCAGACGGTCGCCGGCCTGCAGCTTGCGCCCCGCCAAGCCGCCGATCGCGCCAAGCGCATAGGTCGACCGGCTACCCAGCACGATCGGCACGTCGATGCCGCCCGCCACAGCGATGCAGATGCGCGCGCCGAGCCGCATGAAGTCGAAGCTCAGCCTGTCGCCGGCCTTCAGAACGAGCGCGGCGTTGCGCTCGGCGTTCACGCCGTTGATGCGCGGCGTCGCCTCGGCGCCCGTGACGGCGACGATTGCATCGGCGTCGAAGAACAGCTCGGGCGCCATCAGCGTGCCCTCGATCACGGCCGCGCCCTCGTCGTTGCCGACGAGCAGATTGGCCATCACGAACGCGTGCTGGTCGAGCGCACCCGACAGGGGGATGCCGAGGTGGTAGTAGCCCGGCCGGCCGGCGTCCTGGACCGATGTCGCCAGCCCTGGCTTGATGATTTCAATCGCCACGGAGTACCTCCTGGAGCTGACGGTTGTAGGCCGCCGGGTCGGCCTGAAACTGTCTCAGCGAGAACGAGAGCGGCCGAATGCGAAGGTCGAAAGTACCGTCTTCGACGCGCGCGGTTTCGCGGTCGTACTCCTCGCGCGTGATCGGCTTCCACTTGACGATGTCGCCGATGCGGAAGAACACCATGAAGTCTTGCAGGTAGGGCACGCGCTGCGTCGGGTCGAAGATCGGCGCCGGCGTGATGCCGAACATCTGGTAGCCGCCAGCACCGCGCACCGAGTAGATGCAGCTGAAACAGCCGCCGTGGCCGACGGTCAGTTTCGGCGTATCGGTGCGTGGGCGCAGGTACTTCGGCACCTGCAGCTGATGCTCGCGATCGACCATCTGAAACAGGAACGGCAGGCCGGCGACGAAGCCGACCATCGAGACGAACCACGGCGTACCCGAGTGCGCAGCGATGAACTCGTCGACCGAGGCCTTGCCGTTGATGCGCGCGGCGTATTCGAGATCGGTCGACGCCGGCTCCTGATGCCGTTCGCGAAATCGCATCAGGGTCTCGTGCGTCCAGGGGTCGTTGTAGAGCACCGGGATCTCGATGATGCGGGTCGGCAGGTCGAACTCGGCGTCGCCGACTTCGACCTCCAGGGCCCTGAGCAGATCCATCATCGCGGTGGGCGCGATCACGTCGGGATCGAAGCGCACCAGATACGCCGCATTGGCCGGGCAAATTTCGGTCACGCCGGGCACGGCGCGGCTCTCCAGCGCCTTGCAGATCGCCATGCCCTTGAAGAACGCGGGCAGCGACATCTCTTCGCTGAGCTCGACGAACACATGCTCGTCGCCGCCGAAGGAATAGCGTGCGGGTGGCAGACCCATGGGCGCTCCTTGAACGGTGGTCGGGTTCACTGCGGCTGGCTCGCGAGCCAGGCTTCGAGAAAGCCGGTGTCGTAGCGCGCCGCCAGCACGTCAGGCTGTTCGCAAAGCTGCTGGTGCAACGCGGCGGTGGTCGTCACGCCCTCGATCTGCAACTCGCGCAGCGCCCGCCGGAGGCGGGCGATGGCCGATGGGCGGTCCTCGTCGTGCACGATGAGCTTGCCGAGCAGCGAGTCGTAGAACGGCGGCACGACGCAGCCGGGAAATAGCATGCTGTCGAAGCGCACGCCCGGGCCGCCCGGCACGCGCAGCCCGGTGACGGTACCCGGGCCGGGCATGAAGTTCTTCGCCGGATTCTCGGCATTGATGCGCACCTCGATCGCCGCGCCGCGCAACGCGATCTGCGACTGCTGCAGGCGCAGCGGCTCGCCGAGTGCCACGTGCAGCATTTCTTTGACCAGGTCGACACCGGTGACCATCTCGGTGATCGGGTGCTCGACCTGGATGCGGGTGTTCATCTCGATGAAGAAGAACTCTCGCGACTCGTCGTCGTACAGATACTCGAGCGTGCCGGCGCCGCTGTAGTGCACGGCCTGCGCGAGCTTCACAGCCGAGGCGCATAGGGCTTCGCGCGTCGCCTGCGTGATCGCCGGCGAAGGCGCCTCTTCCCAGATCTTCTGGCGCCGTCGTTGCAAGGAACATTCGCGCTCGAAGCAGTGCACCACGCGCTTGCCGTCGCCGAGGATCTGCACCTCGATGTGGCGGGCCTTGCGGATGAAGCGTTCGAGGTAGACCTCGCCGTTGCCGAACGCCGCCTTGGCTTCGGCCTGCGCGGTCGCGAGCTGCTTGCGCAAATCGGCTTCGTCGTGCGCGACTCGGATGCCGCGCCCGCCGCCACCGGCCGACGCCTTGATCATCACCGGGTAGCCGATCTGCGCGGCCACGCGAACCGCCTCCGCGGGGTCTTCGATCACGCCCTCGCTGCCGGGCACGGTCGGCACACCGGCGCGGATCGCCGCCGAGCGTGCGGCGGACTTGTCACCCATCGTGCGAATCGCTACGGCCGACGGGCCGACGAAGACCAGTCCCGCTTGCACGACACGCTCGGCAAACCCGGCGTTCTCCGACAGGAAACCGTAGCCCGGATGAACCGCACCGGCGCCGCTGCGCCGAGCCGCATCGAGCACGGCGTCGACATTGAGATAGCTCTTGCTCGCGTGGCCCGGGCCGATCAGCATCGCCTCGTCGGCGAGCTGGACCGCGAGGCTCCCGGCATCGGCCTCGCTGTAGACGGCGACGGTGCGCAAACCGAGCTCCTGCGCGGCGCGGTTCACGCGCACCGCGATCTCACCGCGGTTGGCGATCAGCAGCTTGTCGAATTGTCGTGTCATAGGAATTTTGCGGTGGCAAGGCTCACGGCGTGCGGATCAGCGCGATCGCTTGGCCGGCCTCTACCGGCGCATCGTTTTCAGCCATGAAGCGCACGATCGTCCCCGCGCAATCGGAGGTGATTTCACTGAACTGCTTCATCACTTCGACGAGACCGATCACGTCACCCTCGTTCAGGGCATCGCCGGGCTCACGGTACATCGCCGCCTCGGGCGACGGGCGACGGTAGAAGGTGCCTGGCATAGGGCACAGCACTTCGTGTTCAGAGCTCATCGGGTTCTCTCCTTTGAAGTTTTTAGTTCGCGGCGTGCCGGCTTCAATGCACGGCGGCTTCGCCGTATGTCAAGACCTCGGCCAGGCCCGCCACGCGGACACCCGCGTCGGCGAGCGCCGCACGCGTGGCCTGGACTAGCGCCAGCGCGCCGGGCGTGTCGCTGTGTATGCAGACCGAGTCGAAACCGATCGCCACATCGCCGCCCTCGACCGTGGCCGTGCGCCCCTCGACGCAGGCACGCACGACCTTGGCCGCGACCTCCTGCGGATCGAGCGCAATGACGCGCCGGATGAAGACGATCGACCCGCTCGCGTCGTAATCCCGGTCGGCGTAGAACTCGCGAACCACCGGCTGGCCGAGCTCGCGCGCGACCTTGCAGGTGACCGAGTTCTCCATGCAATACAGGTAGAGGTCCGGATCGATCGCCTGCATCGCCTGGACCAAGCCGCGCGAAACGAACTCGTCGCGCGCAGCGTGCATGTACAGCGCGCCGTGCGGCTTCAGGTGCTGTATCGGCACCGCGGCCAACCGGGCGAACTCGCGCAACGCGCCGAGCTGGTAGACCATGTCGTTGACGAGCTCCTCGGCCGGTGCGTTGATGTGGCGGCGCCCGAAGCCCACCAAGTCACGGAACCCCGGGTGCGCACCGATGCCGACGCCATTTGCTTTGGCCAGCTCGACCATTGCCCGCATGGTGTTGGGGTCGCCCGCGTGGAAGCCGGTCGCGATGTTGGCTGAAGTGATCAACGCCATGATTTCTGCGTCGACGCCATCGCCAATGCGCCAGGCTCCAAAACCTTCACCGATGTCCGAGTTCAGGTCGACGACTTGTTTCATGCCCGCAGATTAGTCTGTCGGCTGTCTGCGGCAAAGCGCGATTTTCAGATTTCCCCGCATCTGCGTTTCAGATGGCTTGCCAAGAACGCGAGCCGCTTTCCGACCTGATCTACCGCGGATGGGAGGCTTGAAACTCAGATAATGCCTTTCCTGATCTCCCGAGAATCCGATCGTGTCATTTTCGATTCGTCAACTCAGGTACTTCGCTGCTGCAGCCGAGCAGGGACGCATCTCTCAGGCTGCAGTGCAACTGAACATCTCGCAGTCGGCGGTGACGACCGCAATCCGCGAGCTCGAGGAGATCATTGAGCAGCAGCTATTCGAACGCCAAGCCCATGGCGTCGAACTGACAGATGCAGGTCGTCGGTTTCTGAGCCACACCTACGCCGTGCTCGGTGCCGTGGAAGAGGCGTTGCGAATGCCCCACCACGAAACCAGCGTTGACGGGGTGCTGACGATCGGCACCACCTATACCGTGCTCGGCTATTTCTTACCGCATCACCTGCAGCGGTTCGCCGCGCGTTATCCGCACATCGAGCTCAAACTCCATGAGTTGCCGCGCGAGGCGATCGAGGAAGGGCTCATCACCGGCCGCGTCGATTTGGGCGTGCTGTTGACATCCAACGTGGCGAATCGCGAGATCGCCACCGAGACGTTTTTCGGTTCCGAGCGCCGGCTCTGGGTGCCGGCCAAGCACCCGCTTCTGGATCTCCCCGAGGTCACGCTGGCCAACGTCGCGAACGAGGCTTACATAATGCTTACCGTAGACGAGGCATCTCACACGGCGATGCGCTACTGGTCGCTGACGCCGCATCAGCCCTCGGTACGCCTTCGGACGTCGTCCGTCGAAGCGGTGCGCAGTATGGTGGCCAACGGTCTGGGTGTGACGATCCTGTCGGACATGGTCTACCGCCCTTGGTCGCTCGAAGGCCGGCGAATCGAGACCATCAACCTGAAAGACGCGGTGCCGACGATGAACGTCGGCCTGGGATGGAAACAAGGCGCCGAGATGACCGCTCCGATGCGCGCGTTTCGCGACTACTTCAAGCAGCTCTATCTCGAACCCTCCTATGCGCGTGTTGGTCGGTCCCGTGGTTGACGGGACTCGACGCGGGGATGGCCTGCCAAGCCGGTTCGAATCACGCGACCCCCATGCTGTTCCCCACATCCGGCGCAGTTGCCACGGCGCCGGGGTGCTCGATCCGTTGCGTCCGTTCGCGTTGTCGCGAAGGAACCCGTGTTTGCGGTTCCCTGCCACGTCATCGCCTCGGCAATTTGTGACCGGCTGGCCGGCTTTCATGATCCTGTCGGCGGCGCCGAAAATCTTCTTCGCGCTCCTCCCCGGCAGCTCGCGGCCGTCGAGCCAGCGCTGCACGAAGTAGAGGCTCTCTGCCTGGCCGGGAAGATCGAGCAACGCGCACAAGATGTAGGCGACACCCTCGGCCCTGGCCTCCGCGATGTGGCGGGCGGTCTCCGGGCCATCACTCATGTCGCCCGCGGTCGTGTGACCCAGCAACACGTGCGCCATCTCGTGAAACCGGGTCTTGTGCTTCAACAGATTCAGCGGGCTGACGCCAATCGTCCGACGAATGGCATACCCCAAGCGGTTCCCAAGCAACTGCTCGAAAGGCTCCTCCGTGATATCGAGCGCCGTCATCGCAAGCGTTGCATCCCATTGAGGCACGACCAGCTCAGGCACGAAGTCCTCACCCTCGGTTTGCTCGAGCTGTTGACGCCGACCGAAAATTGAGCCAGGGGGTCATTTCTCGGTCGGCGCCAACAACAAAGCCAAAGTCACGATGAGGAAAGCGTACGGCTGCATGCAGGATCTTCCGGATAGCAGCACTCTCTCTGCATCACGTCCTCGGCAGCCTGCCGGAGTCAAAACTCGCCCACGGATTCTTCCGACGAAGCGAAGTTTCTACCGCCCTATCAGCAGAGCAGTGCGCGGGCTGCCGACGAGCCATCGTGCCGCAGCCGCAGCCGCGACGAAGCGCTCGGCCGGCCTGCCGGCCAAGCGCGTTTTGCGCCCTTCGGCGTGTGCAAACGATGTCAACGCCGCACACATGGATTGAACACCGCCGAACTGGAATCCGAGCTGGCTGCCGTAGCAGGCACCGGCGTCTAGTTTGACCTGCAGATGCCGGTCCTCGAGTGCCACTGCAACGTTGGCGCTGCCCGCGTCGCAACTTGAATCATCTTCTGCGCGCATCGCGTAGGGCATGTCGCGGTACCAGACCACCGGCGTTTGCGCAGCCACGGCCAAGCGCACCGCGCGATGCAGTTGTACATGGTCGACATGCGCGCCCAATGCGAGCGGCGCGAAGACCATGGCCGGCTGCAGTTCGCTGCACAGCGCGCGCAGAGCCTGGCCCAGTGGCTCGACAACCGTGTCGCCCATGTGCGGTGGCTCGAAAAGCTGCGCGGCACTGTCGTAGCCCCGGTGCGGCGCCTCGGCAAAGTCGAGCCAGCGCACGGCCTCGATGCCCAGTGTCTGGCCACACGCGGCATCTTCCTGTCTGCGCAGCGCCATGTAGTCGACATCAAGCGGCAAGCCCTTGTCAGTTTGGCAAGCCAGTGCGAAACCGGTCGGGTGGTGCACCGAGCGCGTGAAGGCCGTCGCCAGCACGCAGCGCCAGCCCTGTGACACCAGCCACGACACCGTGGCACCGCAAGAGAACGCAACGTCGTCCAGGTGCGGCGAGACGAAGAGGGCGGTTGGCATCGGTGGCGCGCTGTCGAGGCTTGTGGGTTCGCCGCGCTACAACAGGTGCGGCGCAGCCCGGAAGCGGCAGCTCAAGTCGGCATTGCCGACGGTGCGTTCGCGCATGTCGCAGGAATCAAGCCATGCGGACGAGACCGGCTGTCCGGCAACCTGGCCATAAGCAGCCATGATCTGCTGCCCCACCGCCTGCCAGGAATACAAGCGCCGCACGTCGTCCAACGCGCGACGCGCCAACCGCTGGCGCAGCGGCGCGTCGTCCAGCAGGCGTGCTATCGCGTCAGCGAGGCCAGCCGCGTCCTGGGCTTCGACCAGCAGCGCGTCGCGCTCGTGCTCCAGGCAGTCCACGACACCCACCACCCGTGTCGACACGATGGGCAGGCCGCTGGCCATTGCCTCCAGGATGGTGTTGGAGAAGCCCTCGCTGTAGGTGGGCGACACGAAGATGTCGCCTTGGCGGTACGCGAGGGGTGCGTCGTCATAGCTCACATGCCCGGTGAACTGCGTGCACGCGTCGAGCCCGAGGGCGGCGGCACGGTCGCGGGCTGCTTGCACGTCGGGCCCGATGCCGCTGACGACGAGCCGAAGGCTGCGGCCCGAGGCAACGAGTTGCGCCGTGGCTTCCAGCAGTTCGATCACGCCTTTGCGCTTGTCCACCCGGCCGTGGTACAGCAGCACCGGCGGGCTGCGCAGTGCGCCCAAGGCGGCGTTGTCCGGCGGCGCAAAGCGAGCCACGTCGGTGGCACCGGGAACGATCGTGAAGATGTCGGACGGGACGCCGTGGTTGTGCATCACCTCTGCGGCGAACGACGCGCTGCCGATGAGCACCGCACTGGCATGCAGCAACACCGCCCGCATGGCGTTGCGGTGCGTGCTGCAGCACAGGCCGACCCAGTGGCCATCGCCACCCTGGATGCTCACGACCACCGGGAGTTGCAGCCGCCGCCCGGCCTCGAGCGCGGCCAAGCCAGTGGGGTAGCCGTACTGCGCGTGCAGCAATGCAAACGGTGCTTGTGCGTGCTCGGCCAGCACGGCCTCCACGAGGCGCGCGATGTCGCCCTCGAAGTCTGCCGGCTGGCCGTCTGCGGTGCGTGCTTCACCGGTCGACTCCAGGCCGATGACCTTCACGCCGGGCACCGGTGGTGGCGGCCCACCGCCGTAGATGCCGGCACCAAGGGCGTCTGCGCGGTACTGGGAAATCATCGTCACGTCGTGGCCGGCGGCAGCCAGTTCGCGCAGCAGGTTGAGCGCATACACGCTCATGCCGCTGATGGCAGGAAAATAGCGCCGCGAGAGGAAACACAGCCGCATGGTCTAGCGCTCCGGGTTTTGTGGGGGCAGGTGGGGCTGCATTTAAGAATGCAATTGCAATTGCAGTTGCGCTGCGTGCCCGCTCGGCTCCCGGTAAAGCGGATACAGCGTGCCGACCGTGCGATCGATCGCCTCGGTGTCGAGCCAGGCGGGCCCGCCGAGTCGCGCTTCGGCCGCAGCCGTCAAGGGCACACGGCGCATGCCGTTGCGGCCATCACCGATGCTGACCCACTCGCTCTGCCGGTCGAGCAACCGGCGCAGGCCGCGTTCGCCGATGCGGTGGTAGCTCATCGTTTCCATCTCGAGCCCGGGCACGATCGCCTTGAGTGCGACGATCTCGCCGCCCGGCGGCGAGAAATCGACCGCCAGCACGTCCAGGCCAGCGTCGGCCAGCCGGCGCGCAACGAGTGCCAGGCGCTCAGGCGGATCGTCGGCAACGCCCGGCGCAACGGTCGGGAGCGACTGCAGACTGACGCGCCCACGAACGGCAAGCACCGGCGCGAGCCGCTCGCGGATCACGGCATCGCTGGCGCCCAGCCATTCCACCATCGCGTGCAGCGCCCGTGGCTCTTCGGCCGTCAGATCGATGCTGCCGACGACGCGGGCGACGTAGTCGTCCGGCACGATCCCGGCGAGCCGCGCCAGCGGGCCGTGGCGAAACGTCTTGCGGCAGCGCGAGCCTGCAAACTCGAGCAGGGCCTTGCGCAAAGCGCGCTCCCGGTCGGGGTGCACGGCCTCGCCGCAGGCGGTGAGCCTGATCGGCAGCTCGGTCTCGGCCAACGCCTCGGCGCCGACGATGACGACATTGAGCATGCCGAAGTCGGTGGCCGCGACCTTGGCCTTGACGTCGACCCCGGCGCTGCGATAGCGGGCGAGCAGCGATGCGAGCGTGGCGTCGTGCAGTGCAGCTTCGTCGATGTCAATCACGATGCCGCGGTCCAGTGCCCGGTAGGACAGCACGTTGCCGTCGCGCTGCAGCAATTCGAGCAGGCCATGCACCAGGGCTTGCGCAAAGCTCGTGCCGGCTCCGAGGCCATTGGTGATGGGCGTCACCAGCGGTGTCGCAGGCGGAATCAAGGGCGGCCCCACCACCGGCATCATCGACGCTCGGCCACGGCAGCGCAGTTGGCGGCTTGAATCTGCCGCAAATTCTTCCGGCACCAGCACCGGCTCGCCGGTCGCGACCCGCGTGGCCGCGACCCAGACCAGCGGCTGCTCGGGCAGGTAGCTGCTGCCAGCCGGCAGGCACAGCGTCAGCGGGTCGGCCACGCCGCGCTCGCCGCGTTGCCGCAGCAATTCGACGTGGCTGCCCACGACCCGCGGCATGTCGCGCAGCGCACGCTCGCAATGCGCTTCTTCTGAAAGTTCGCCGAGTGCACCGACCATGGCTTCTTCGGCGGTGGCGCCGTAGCCGATGCCCTCGAATGTCGTTCCGTCGTCCTGCGTCAGCCGCACGGTGACCACCGGCACGCCCAGACGATCCAGCGCGTCGATCCGGAAGGTGTGCAGCACACCGGCTGGCAGGTGGCGCCGGTAAGCTTGCGCGATCTCGATGTGATTCATCGCAACAGTTCCATCATGACGGGATCGGTGCTGGGCACGCCTGCCAGCAGACGGTCGAACAAGGCCAGCGCGTGCTCGCGCGTCACGCCGGCGGCATGCTCGAATGGCGTGAACACGTGCTCGAACGGAAGTCGCGAAAAGACTTCTGCGTAACGTCGCAACTCTGCCGGCGTCAAAGGAATGCGGTAGTGAAAGGCCTTGTGGCACGACAACGCCCGCGGCGTGCCGTCGGCATGCAGATCGATCTTCAGCGTGTCGCCGGCAAAGAGGGCGTTGTGTGCGCTGTCGTGCAGCACGCACTGCCCCTCGTAATGGCCGCCGACGTGGTGCAGCACCAAGCCGGGTGCGATCTCGTGCACGTCGTCGATAGGCCGCGTCACCCGCAGCGCCTTGGTGTCGCCGAGCGCGTTCACATGCATTGGAATTTCCGGTTCGAAGCGTTGCTGCAATTGCCACAGCGCGCCCATACCGTGAACGTGCGAGCACGACGCCACACGCAAGCCGCCCCGCGCTGCGATAAACGCCAGCGCTGCCTCGTCGTACCAAGGCGCCGCTTCGAAGGCGACGTTGCCGTCGGCGCGCTCGATGACCCAGCCGGTCGAGCCAAGGCCGAGCGCTGGTTCCAAACGCACGCCGAACACGCCCGGCAGCACCTCCTCGCAAACGTTGTGGGCACCTGCGGCCACTTCTGCAACCCCAGCGAAGCGAAAGCCGTCCTCGGGCAGAGCGTTGCGGACATCGCTGCAAACGCGGCATTGCGGCGGCACGCTGCCGTCGAACCACAGGTGCCAGTGGCCGCAATGCGTGCAGGCCAGACGCGTCAATGGCATGACAGGGCGGCCCCGAGCAGGCTGGTCAGGCGCACATCGCGCGCAGCCGGGTAGGCGTACGCTTTTCGGTTCAGCACCGCGTCGGCAAAGGCCTGGATCTGCAACAGGAACGGGCACTGGTCGTCGACCAGCGGCACCGCTTCCTCATGGCCGTCAGCAGCATCGATCAAGCTCAAGCTGCCGCCTGCGGTCTGGCCCATCGTGTTGACAGCCAGGGCCCGCGCCCGCGTGCCGATGATTTCCAGGACACGCCGAGGGTAGGTTTCGGGGCAGTTGTAGCCCACGTGCAGCGTGGCCAGCGTGCCGCTGACCAGCCGTGCCAGCAACACGCCGCCGTCTTCGACCGCATAGTCGTGGATGCGGTGCTGCGTCATGCACACCAGCTCTTCAATGCGGTCATCGAGCACGGTCTCCAGCAAGTCCAAACCGTGCGGTGCCAAGTCGGTCACGGCGCCGCCGCCGGCCCGAGCGGGGTCGATGCGCCAGTTGTCGCTGGCCCAGCCAGGCGGCAGCCAGCACGCATAGTGCAGGCGCGCCTGTGTCACGTCGCCGAGTCGGCCCTGTCGCACCAGCGCGCCCAGGCTGCGATGCGCGGCGTGGTAGCGCTGATCGAAGGCGGTGGCCAGGGTGACACCCGCGGCGGCACAGGCGTCGGCCATGGCACGCGCATCGGCGCCGTTGCAGGCCATCGGTTTTTCGCACAGCACGTGCTTGCCGGCGGCAGCGATCTGGCCCGTCAGCGCGCGGTGTGTGTCGTTGGGCGTTGCGATGTAGACCGCGTCGATGTCGTGCGTGTGCAGCAGCTCGGGCAGCCGTGTGGTTCGTAAGAAGCCATCGCCGCCGAGCGCAGACAGCGCCTGCGGATCGAGGTCGCAAGCCGCGACGAGGTGGCCGTTGGCGCTGGCCTGGATCGCCGGCACGACGAAGTCGCGCGCAACCCAGCCACAGCCGACGACCGCCCAACCGAGGCTGCGCGCCATCACCAGCGCTCCGGCACGTCCACCAGCACGCGGCGGCGTGCCAGCGCAGCGATCTCGACGTCATCGTGCATGCCGTGTGCGGCGCGGGCAATGAGCTGCGGCGACGGCATCGGCCCACCGAGGTAGCCCGCCTGCGGCGCGTACTCGGCTGCGAAGCGCGGACTCGGCCATTGCGGATCGGAGCAGCCATTGCGCGTGCCCAGCAGCGGATTCAGGCGCAGCGGCGTGGCGGCAGGCGGCTGCAGGATCTCAGGCCACCAGGCGTCGCGTGACCCTTCTAGCGCCAGTTGCTGAGGCTCCTGAGGCGAGCCATGCCACACCATGGCCACTGCATCGGCGGCACCGAGCGCGTCGATGTCTCGGCGCGGTGCACGTTCGCAGGCCAGTGCGCTGGTTGTCAGCTCCGCGTCATCGAACATGGCGCAGCCCGGCAGCAGTGCCGCATAGCCGGCCGGAGTCAGTGGCGATCCAGCCACCGACTGGGCGACCAGGGCACTGTGGGCATGGCCGACGAGGACGCTGCCGCCGTCACCGGCCAGCTGCATCCAGCACTGCGCAGACTGTGCTTTGTCAGCGAAGAAATAGAACGCGTCGTGGCAAAACACCGTCGTTGCCGGTGGGCACGCGAACGGCACGTGGCTCGCATCGGCGCACACGAGCATGCTGTCGGTGGCGACGAAGCGGCGGGCCAGCCACAGTTTGGCGAACACCAGATCGACGCCGAGCGCAGGCACGCCGTGCGCCGACAACTCCCGCAGGAAATGGCCGATGCCGCAAGCCATCTCGACGACCGCCCCGCGCGGTCGGCCGGCGTGGGCCAGCAGGGCCAAGCCCGACAGGAACGTGGGTGTCGACGTGCGGTGGGCAAAGTAGTCGGCCACAGGCCCGAAGTTCAGCGCGCGCATGGCGCCGCGCAGTGTCGCCTGCTGGGCGCGAACAGCATCCACCACGGCCAGCGTGGTTGCAGTCGACGGTGCCGGCAGCGGCGCATGGCTGTCCTGGTCCGTCAGCAGCAGCGCCAGCGCGGTGCGCTCGTCGCCGGCGTCGATGGCTGCCAGGGCTGCCTGGCGAAGTTCGGCCGCCCGGGATGGCCCTGCAAGCCCCGTGCGCAGGTAGGCGATGTCGTCGAGCACCGGCCAGCGCGAATCGCCGTCGCTGAGCACCTGCCGCGACATCTGCACGAGCGGCCGGCCGCTGATCGGATCGAGCAGCACAGGCGTTGTCATCTGGCGAGGGTCATAGGGCAAACGTCATTGAGCGAAGCCTGCCAAGGCAAGAACGCTCTGCTGAAAACCTTGCAGTGGCCCCGCATGCACCAGCCCGCGCGCGCCCAGCGCATCGGCCAGGCGATAGTGCGCGATTCGTTCGAAGTGTTCGGCTTCAATCACCCGGTCGAACACATCGGCTGCCTGGAACGCGCGCGATGTGTCGTCGTCCGCACGGTCCACCAAAGTCAAGGACTGCCGCACCTTTGCACCAAGGTGGGGCGGCAACTCGCGCAGCGCCTGCTCGCGCGCTCGATCGACCAATGCAGGCCAATGTGCGCCGAGCAGTTCCTCGGCCGCAAAGCCTGCGTCGGGCAGCGTCGCGTTGTGCAAGTGATGCGACAGACCGGCAAGAAACGGCGCCGCAACATCGGCGCTGGCCTGCCCGGCAATCAGCACGGCCGCCACGGCGACCGCCTGGCTGTGATCGGCATGGCTTTCGGCGGGCTCCAGCATCAACCGGTCTGCCGTGGGCGAGGTGGCGCCTGCGCGCGGTTGGTCCTGCAACCGTTGCACAAAGCATGGCGCCGTTGCGGGCTTGCTGCTCGCGCTGGCGATTAGGGCCGGCACGGCAGCGATCAGTCTCTGCAAGACGGCAGGCGTCAACCCATCGCCTGCGCGCGCGATGGCCGTGCACAGCATGTCCTGCACCTCGCTTTCGGCAAGCCCTGCCCGACGCAGGGACGCGGCGTCGATGGCGCCCAGCACGACCGTCGAAACAGCCGCTGCCGCTTCGCGCCAAGCCACAGCTTCAGGCTCGGCGCCCGCGGAGAGATCGCGCCATGAGCGGGCAAAACTGCGCGCTGCCATGCTGCGGTGCGGCTCGTCGGCGCTGCGCATGCGTTTGACGTTGTTGAGCCGCACCAGCAGCGGCCGCAACTCCGCCAACGTCGGCATCGACGCCGCTGACGTTGTTTGCAGTGCCACGGTGGCCGGCGCGTCAAGCCATGGCATCGGCGGCTGCCTGCGTGTCGCTGGCGTGCGCCCGTGCGACCCGCCGCACATGTCGCATTGCCTGGCCCATGGCGGCAGTGTCGACCTCGTGCACTTCCAGCGGGTCGCCGATGCGGTGCAACATGGTCAGCGTCAAGCGGCCGCCCAAGTGTTGGCGGAACTCTTCGAGCCCAGCAAACAGCGCGTCGCTGTCGTCCAGCGCCGGATGATCGATCGGCAGCCCGAGATTGAGTAGCGTCTGCAGAATTCGCTCTGCGTCGCGACCAGGCAGCCCATGCACTATTGACGAATACACGCTGTCAATAGCCACACCGATGCTTACGGCCTCACCGTGCCGAACGCCGAAGTTCGTCATGCCCTCCAGCCGGTGCGCCGACCAGTGACCGTAGTCGAGCGGGCGTGCTTCCAGCGCCTCGAACGGGTCGCCACCACTGGTGATGTGTCGCAGGTGCATCTCAGCCGCATTTCGAAGCGCGGGCAAGACCACGGCCGGCTCCCGGTTGCGAATCCGCGCGGCGTCGCGGTGCAGGCCGGCAAATGCGATGGGGCATTTCAACAGTGACACCTTAACCGCCTCACTGAATCCAGCTGCAAAGTCGCGGTCGGGCAGGGTAGCCAGCAACGTCGTGTCATTGATGACCGACCAGGGCACAGCAAAAGTCCCAAGCCAGTTCTTCTTGCCAAAGCGGTTGACGGCATTCTTCACACCCACGCCAGAATCGGCTTGCCCCAGTGTGGTGGTCGGCAGCCGCACCAAACGGATGCCGCGGTGCGCGGTGCCCGCCGCAAAGCCCACAGCGTCAAGCACGGCTCCGCCGCCGATGACGACCATGTAACTGCGGCGATCAAGGTCGGCCTCATGAATGGTTGCCAACATGCGCTCGACATGGGCCCAATCATTTTTTACGGCTTCGCCGCCTGCGATGATGTGTACACCGGCATTTTTTAGGCGCCCACTTTGGCTTGCGAAAAACGCATCGATGACTCGCGGTAAAGCGGGTTGCGCTGCAAGCACTTGTGCGTCGATCCAGAATTGCACTTTTGGCGCCAGTTCACCGGAAGGTTCCAACACTGAAGCGAGCACAGTACGCTCAGCGCTACCGAAAATATCGTGCGTGAAGATCAAACGGTGCAAGAAGGGCACCGTGAACAGGTGACTAGGCGAAGAGGACGGCGACACTGCATCGCGTTGCGGATCGTTCATGGGTGTATCTCCGTGGAACCGTGCCACAAGGCGGCTTGGATAGCAAAGTATCGATACGCGGGGACTGGACGTGTGATTTGTCACAATAAGACCTCATTGCCAAGACGGCCTCAAATCTGAAGAGGAACACTTACTGCGTAAAACGTGCAGGCAATTGACACATCACGGATGGTGCAGCTGGCTAACAGGTCGAAGGCCAAGTGGGTGGGTGATAGGTCGACGCGGAGGGTCGTTAATTCGCCCAATTGCAATGGGAGAGTCGCCTGCGTCGCTAGAAAGCACACGCTCCATTCAGCCGCTCAGGTGGCGGCAGCGCAGGTCGTTTGACATAAAAGCACTTAAGGCTACGCTGATCAAGTTCGCCGCTGGCACGTCTCCTGCGTTGAATCGAGCATGAAGCAACAGACCCTTGCCATGGCTGGCGACCAGAACGCGCAGTACGAGCAGTACCGCAAGCCGACCAAGCGCGATGTGTTTCTCGCGACGATGGAGCAGATCGTCCCGTGGGCCGAGTTGTGCCGCGTCATCGAGCCGCACTACCCGAAGGCCGGCAACGGTCGACCGCCCGTGGGGCTCGAGCGCATGCTGCGGATGTACTTCGTGCAGCACTGGTTCAACCTGGCCGACGCGGCGTGCGAAGACGCCTTGCTCGACAGCACGGCCCTGCGTCGCTTCGTGGGCATCGACCTCGGCCTTGAGCGCGTGCCCGATGCGACCACGCTGCTGAAGTTCCGGCGCCTGCTGGAGACGCACAAGCTGGGCGAAGCGCTGTTCGCCAAGGTGGGCGCGGTGCTGCAGGCCAACGGGATGAAGGTCGGCACCGGCACGATCGTGGACGCCACGATCATCGGTGCGCCCAGTTCGACGAAGAACAAGGAGAAGAAGCGGGACCCGGAGATGCACCAGACGAAGAAGAACGAGCAGTGGTTCTTCGGCATGAAGTTGCACATCGGCGTGGACAGCAAGACCGGTCTGGCCCACAGCGCGGTCGTCACGGCGGCCAACGTGCACGACAAGCACCCGCTGCCCGATCTGCTGCATGGCCGGGAGGACCGGGTCTACGGTGACTGCGCCTACGCCTCGCAGCAGAACTTGATCCGCTCGAAGGCGCCAGATGCCGCGGACTGGACCAACCAGAGGGTTCGCAAGGGCAGCGTCACCGAAGAGCTCGAGCGCCTGATCGACCGGGCGAAGTCGCGGGTCCGGGCACGCGTCGAGCACGTCTTCGGTGTCGTCAAGCGGCTGTGGGGTTTCGACAAGGTGCGCTACCGCGGCCTCGCCAAGAACGCCACGCGCTCGTTCGTCGCGCTCGGGCTGGCCAACATCTACCTGGCCCGACGGGTACTGGATGCACAGGTGCGCGCGTGAAGCGCGAAAGGCAGGCCTGAGGTTTGCGGGGCGAGCCGAATCGGTTCGATGGACGAGCGAATGCGTTTGCAATCCGTTCGCCACAAGCATTCACGACATCGAATGTCGTCTTGCGCACATCGTGACTACTGGGTAGCAAATTCGTGGGCTTGTTCAGCATTGCCTTAGCTCCTTGTGAGAGCTAACCCATTGATTTCATTGGTCGGGACGGCGGGATTCGAACTCGCGACCCCTTGCACCCCATTCCGCATCGGACTACGCAGCAGCAGCGCTGATCACCTGAGCAGATTTCTTGCGCTTCGACTTCGCAGGAAGGCCCTTCCCTCCGCGTTGCAGGTGCAGCAGGTACATCGACCAGTCATCCATCATTCGCCTGCGTTGCGACATAAATTCGGCTCGGTCATAGGCAGCTCCGAGCGGCCCCGACTTGCCATGCGCTAGTTGAGCCTCGATGACATCGGGATGAATGTTCAAGTGCTCGACCAAGATGGTCCGAGCCATCGCTCGGAATCCATGAGGCGTCATGTCATCGTTCGTATGGCCCATTCGCCGCCGCGCAGTGCGAATCGTGTTCTCACTCATCGGACGTTCACCGGTGAGCAGACTGGGAAAAACATATACGCCGTGCCCAGTCATCGGATGCACTTCTCGAAGTATCTGCACGGCTCTCGGTGCTAAAGGAACGAAGTGTGGTCGTCCGCTCAACTTTCCTTGCACAGTGCGCTTCATCTTGGCTGCCGGGATCGTCCAGAGCTTCCCCTCGAGATCGATTTCTCGCCATGCCATGTGGCGAATGTTGCCGGGGCGCTGGAACAGCATTGCCGACAACCCGAGCGCGGCCCGAGTGAGAGGCTGACCGCTGTATTCGGCAATCGATCGCATCAGAGCACCGACACCTGTTGGCTCGAGAACCGCAGCCATGTGCTTCACGATGAAGGGCCGAAGGGCACCATGTAGATCTGCAGCGGGATTTCTTTCACAACGGCCGGTCGCCACGCCATATCGAAAGACCTGACCTGAGGTCTGCCGCAACGTATGCGCCGTGTCATTGGCTCCGCGGCTCTCGATTCGGCGCAACGTCTGAAGGAGTAGCGGTGCTGAGATCTGAGGTAACGGCAGACTGCCGATCCACGGAGACTGGTCCTTCTCCATGCGCTCGATCCACCGTTCGAGGTAGCGTGGACCCCAAGCATCGCTCTTCGTCGCGTGCAGGTCTCTCGCGACGGCCTCGAACGTCACATCGGCGCTCGTCTTATTTGCGAGCTTGTCGAGCTGCTTCTTCTGAGTCGGATCGACTCCCGTGCGGTGAAGGCTGCGAGCCGTATCGCGGGCCTCCCGAGCCGCCTTCAGGCTCGTCTGGACCTTCGAGCATCCGGTCTCGATGTAGTGTCCGAGCGAGATGCGCTTCTCTTTGCCGCCGGCCGTGTACTTCCAGAACCAACGGCGTGAGCCGTTGGGCTCAACCTGCGGGTAGAGATTGCCAGAGTCGCTCAACCGCAGTCGCGCCTTTTCGGGCAAGCACTGGGCACTGCGGCAGTCGACATCGGTCAGCATAGGGGAACAAACTGTTGATGGCAGTGCTTTTTGCCATTCGTTCCCCGTTCTGTACCCCCTATTCCCCTACGATGCCTCGGAATTGGTTGGGACGATGTGGGACTGTCAGAACCCGTATTCGCCTATGAAGGTGAGGTGAATTGAGATTGTCTGGCACGGCGCAGGGCCAAGAAGTGGCCAGCCCGGAGGGACTCGAACCCCCGACATCCGACTTAGAAGGTCGGTGCTCTATCCAGTTGAGCTACGGGCTGAAGGGGTGTGCCCGCAGGCCGGGCGACCGAGGCATTGTGCGAAAAGGGATGGTCGGGGCGGTGGGATTCGAACTCACGACCACCTGGTCCCAAACCAGGTGCGCTACCAGGCTGCGCTACGCCCCGACAAGCTGCGCATTCTACTCAATAAGCAGAGGCAATCGTCGGCGTCGGCAACATCAGTTGTTTCGACACCGACACGCACTGCTGAATGTGCTGTTCGCAAACGAATTTCAGCGATGAAAACGTGAGTGCTGCCGACACGGCCTGCCCGGCGATCGGCACGTATTTCGCGGCTTGCTGCGTCGTCAGCCGCACACCGACGAGCTTGAGCAGCTTGATGATCAGCTCGCGCGTGACGAGCTTGCCGACCAGCATGCCGCCGCCGGCCGAGATCGTCTTGTAGACCACCAGCCGACGATCCGGCGCAAGGCGCTCGACCTGCTCGGGCGTCAGGCCGAACGCGCGGTTGATCTCGGGGATCAGCTTCATCAACACCGCGACATCGGTGACCCAATCGATGCCGGGGATCGGCACCATCGAGACGCCGGCTGCGAGCATCGCGCGCTTCGTGACGAGGCGCCGGCAGTGTTTGACCACGGCCTCGATCTCCTCCGGGCTGTCGGGCACGACGACCCACTCGGCCGGCAAGGTCTCGGGTGTTTTCATTGAAGCTGCCCGGCTCAACTCGACGACGGACCCTTGAGCTTGCTGACGATGAGCAGCAGCACGATCGCACCGATCACCGACGCGAGAAAGCCGATCGGCTGCCCATCGGTGTACCAGCCGAGTGCGCGCCCGGCAAACCCCGCGAGGAACGAGCCGGCAATGCCGAGCACCGCCGTCAGGATGATCCCGAGGCTCTGCGTGCCGGGCAAGACCGCGCGCGCGATCAGGCCGACGACGAAACCGATAACTGCCATCCAGACATAGCTCATTGCTCGCTCCTCTGTGGTGAAAGACCGCTGCCAATGTAGCGCATGCCCGCTGCTCGACAGTTCAGGACGAAAGCTGCGCCCAGACCTTCTCGAGCCGCTTCACGCTCACGGGCTGCGGCGTGCGCAACTCCTGCGCGAAAAGGCTCACGCGCAGCTCTTCGAGCAGCCAGCGGTACTCGTCGAGGCGCGCATCGGCCACGCCTTTGCGCTCGGCCAAGTGGCGCCAGTAGCGCGATTCGATCGGGCGCAGTTCGGCTAGGCGCAGCGCATCGCGCGCGGGGTCGGCGCGCTGCTTGTCGAGGCGCATCACGACCGCCTTCAAGTAGCGCGGCAGGTGCGCGAGTTGCGCCCACGGCGTGTCGGTGACGAAGCGCTTGGGCACGAGCCGGCCGAGTTGCGCGGTGATGTCGTCGGCGACTTCTTTCGGCGCGCGCGCGTCCTTCAGCTTGCGGACTGCGGCCGTGTGTTCGAGAAGGATGCCACCCGCACTGCGCGCGACCTCGTTGGCGATCAACGTGAGCCGCCCTCGCCCGCCTTCGACCGTGCGCGCGAACGCCGCGGCGTCGGTCGGCAACGCGTCGGCGAGGAAGGCGCGGTCGAGTGCCACGTCGATGAATTGATCGCGCAACTCATCGGCACTGCCGTTGCTGACGAGCAGGTAGGCGACGCTCATCTTCTGCAGATCGGGGATGTTTTTTTCGAGGTATTTCAGCGCGTCTTTGATTTGCAACGCGATCAATCGACGCAGGCCGGCGCGGTGCTTGCGCGCGGCGACGTCGGGCTCGTCGAAAACTTCGATCTCGACATGCGTGGTCTTGTCGATCAAAGCGGGAAAGCCGATCAGCGATTGGCCGGCCTTGCGGATTTCCATCAGTTCGGGGAGTTCGCCGAAGGTCCAGGTGGTGTACTTCTCGGCGGCGCCCGCGCCCTCACCCCTGCCCTCTCCCGCGAGCGGGAGAGGGGGAAGAGCGGGGCTCCCTCTCCCGCGAGCGGGAGAGGGTTGGGGTGAGGGTGTGTTCTGCACCACCGCCCCCACCTTCAACCCCGCCAACGCCTGGAACGCCGACCGCGCCTGCCCGCCCAGCTCGGCCTTCAACGCGGCAAGGTTGCGGCCGGTGCCGAGTTGCCGGCCGTGCTCGTCGTCGATGCGAAAGTTCATCAGCAGGTGCGGCGCCAACTGCTCGAGCTTGAAGTCGGCGCGCAAGATGCCGAGCTGCGTTTTGTCGCGCACGTGCTTGAGCAACACATCGAGCAAGCCGCCGTGACCGAACTCGACCGCCTCGATGAACGATTGCGCGTAGTCGGGCAACGGCACGAGCCGCGAGCGCGGGCGCTGATGCAAGCTCTTGGCGAGCGCGAGCACCTTGTCTTTGAGCATGCCGGGCACGAGCCACTCGCAGCGTTCGTCGTTGACCTGGTTGAGCGAATAGATCGGCACCGTGACGGTCACGCCGTCTTTCGCGTCGCCCGGCGCATGCAGGTACGTCGCCGCGCAATCGACGCCGCCGAGCCGGATCGTCTTCGGGAACGCGTTGCTCGTGATGCCGGCCGCCTCGTGGCGCATCAGCTCCTCGCGCGTCAGCATTAGCAACTTCGGCTGGCGCTTCGATTCCTCGCGGTACCAGCGCTCGATCAAATGGCCGCTGCACACGTCGGCCGGCAACTGCGAATCGTAGAACGCGTGGATCAACTCGTCGTCGACCAACACGTCTTGCCGCCGCGATTTGTGTTCGAGTTCTTCGACCTGCGCGATCAGCTTCCGGTTCGCCGTGACGAACGGCAGCTTGGTTTCCCATTCACCGGCAACGAGCGCCTCGCGAATGAAGATCTCGCGCGCCGCATGCGCGTCGACGTTGCCGAAGTTCACGCGTTTGTTGCTGTAGATCACGATGCCGTAGAGCGTCGCGCGCTCGAGCGCGATCACCTCGGCGGCCTTCTTCTCCCAGTGCGGCTCGAGCAGCTGCGTCTTGATGATGTGGCCCGCGATTTGCGGCAACCACTGCGGCTCGATCGCGGCGATGCTGCGACCGAACAGGCGCGTCGTCTCGACCAGCTCGGCTGCAACGATCCAGCGCCCCGGCTTCTTCGACAAATTCGCGCCGGGGTGCTTGTAGAAACGGATGCCGCGCGCACCCAAATACCAGTCTTCGTCTTCGCTCTTGCAGCCGATGTTGCCGAGCAGGCCGGCGAGCATCGACAGGTGAATTTGCTCGTAAGTCGCGGGCAACCCGTTTAGGCGCCATTTGTGCTCGGCGACGACAGTGTTCAGCTGCGAGTGGATGTCACGCCACTCGCGCACGCGACGCGGCGAGATAAAGTTGTCGCGCAGCAGTTGCTCTTGTTTGCGTTGCGAAACCTTGTGCTCGCCTTTCCCTTGCAGATTCGCGCCGCGCGCGTTCTCGAGCCATGTCCACAGTTTTAAATCACCGATGAACTCCGAACGCTCGTCGTCGAACTTCTTGTGCGCCGCATCGGCCGCCTGCTGGTGTTCGAGCGGCCGGTCGCGCACCTCTTGCACGCTGAACGCCGCGGCGATGACCAGCACTTCGGTCAGCGCCTCACGCGAACGCGCCTCGAGAATCATCCGGCCGACTCTGGGGTCGAGCGGCAGGCGCGCGAGCTCGTGGCCGATCGGTGTGAGGTCGTTGAGCTCGTCGACCGCGCCGAGCTCGGCGAGCAACTGATAGCCGTCGGCGATCGCGCGCTTCGGGGGCGGCTCCAAAAACGGAAAGTCTTCGACCGTGCCGAGCCCGAGCGACTTCATCCGAAGAATCACGCCGGCCAGCGACGAACGCAAGATTTCGGGGTCGCTGAACTTCGGCCGGTCGGCAAATTCCTTCTCGTCGTAGAGCCGAATGCAGATGCCGTCGCTGACGCGCCCGCAACGCCCCGCGCGCTGGTTCGCCGCGGCTTGGCTGATCGGCTCGACCAGCAGTTGCTCGACCTTGTTGCGGTAGCTGTAGCGCTTGACCCGCGCGGTGCCGGCGTCGATCACGTACCGGATGCCCGGTACCGTCAACGAGGTTTCGGCCACGTTGGTCGCGAGCACGATGCGACGCGCGCTGTGTGGTTCGAAAATGTGGTCTTGTTCCTGCTGGCTCAGGCGCGCGAACAGCGGCACGACTTCGACACCCGGCGGGTGGTGCTTGCGCAGGTGATCCGCAGCTTCACGGATCTCGCGCTCGCCGGGCAGGAAGACCAGCACGTCGCCAGCACCCTCACGCCACAGCTCGTCGACGGCGTCGCCGATCGCGCTGTTCAGATCGTATTCGCGCGATTCCTCGAACGGCCGCCAACGTTGCTCGACCGGAAACAAGCGGCCAGACACTTGAATGACCGGCGCAGGCCCCGCTGCCGTCGCGAAGTGCCGTGCGAACCGATCGGCATCGATCGTCGCCGAGGTCACGACGATTTTCAGGTCGGGCCGGCGCGGCAGGATTTGCCGCAAATGGCCGAGCAAAAAGTCGATGTTCAGACTGCGCTCATGGGCCTCGTCGATGATGATCGTGTCGTAGGCGCGCAGCATCGGGTCGGTCTGCGTTTCGGCCAGCAAGATGCCGTCGGTCATCAGCTTGACGCTGGCACCGGGCTGCAGCCGGTCTTGAAACCGCACCTTGAAACCGACGATCTCGCCGAGCGGCGTTTTCAGCTCTTCGGCAATGCGCTTGGCCACGCTCGATGCGGCGATGCGCCGAGGCTGCGTGTGGCCGATCAGCTTGCCTGTGTTGGCTTTGCCGCGGCCGAGCTGAAGCGCGATTTTCGGCAGCTGAGTCGTCTTGCCCGAACCGGTTTCACCACAGACGATCACGACCTGGTGCTGCTGCATCGCCAGCGCGATCTCGTCGCGGCGCAGCGAGACCGGCAGCGACTCGGGGAAAGTGATGGGCGGGAGCGTGTTGCCGATCTGCGGCGGCTTTAAAGGCGTTTCTGGTCGGGGCATCGTTGCGCGATTATCCCCGGCGCATCCGTGCACCGGTCAAAGCGTCGTCCACCCGTTCTGCACCGCGATCTTGAGCAAATCGCTGGGCGAATCGACGCCGAGCTTGCGCCGCAGGCTGAGTCGATGCGTCTCGACCGTGCGCACGCCGATGTCGAGCGCGCGGGCCACGAGCTTGTTGCTGCGCCCATGCGCCAACAGCAGCAGCACCTCGTGCTCGCGTGCTGTGAGTTGCGGCACGCTGCTACCGCCCTGCTGCAACGCGAGGTCGAGAATTTGTGCGCTGAAGTACGTGCCGCCGGCACAAACCGAGCTGATCGCCGCCAAGATCTCTTCGGTCGGCGACTCTTTGAGCACATAGCCGCGCGCGCCGGCGCGGATCGCACTCAGCACGTATTCGCGGTTGTCGTACATGCTCAGCATGAGCACCCGGATTGCAGGGTGGCGCTGACGCAACTGGGTCGCGAGTTCGATGCCGTTCATGCCGCGCATGCCCACGTCGACCAACATCAGGTCGGGCGCGAGCGCCGCAGCGAGTTCGAGCGCATCGGCGCCGCTCGCGGCTTCGCCGATGACTTGCAGGTCGGGCACGACCGCAAGCCGCGCGCGCAGGCCGTCGCGCACCAGCGAATGGTCGTCGACGATCGCGAGGCGAACGCTCGCCATCGGCGTGTTCATGCCGCGGCTGCCAACGGGAAGCTCGCGGTCAATGCGGTGTGCCCCGGGTGCGAGATCAACTGAAACGTGCCGCCGTTGCGCTCGACGCGTTCGCGCATGTTGGTCAGGCCGATGCCGCGGTCGCGGCTTTGCTCGACGCGCTTCACGTCGAAGCCGATGCCGTCGTCGGTGATGCGCAGCTCCAATCGGTCACCGGCATCGTCGAGACGAATGTCGATGTGGCGCGCGTTCGCATGCCGTTCAACATTGCGCAGTGCCTCTTGCGCAACGCGAAACAGGCTGACCGCCTGCAACTCTGGCAGGCGTTCGTCGTGCACCTGCTTCGACACCCGCACGTCGAGCCCGCTGCGCTCCGCGAGCTCGTTGCCGATGTGTTCGAGCGCGGCCGGCAGCCCGAGGTCGTCGAGCAACGCGGGCCGCAAATCGTGCGAGATGCGGCGCACTTCGCCGATGGCTTTGGAGAGCGCGGCGATCTCCTTGTCGATCGCCGTGACCGGTAAATCACCCGGGTGCGCGAGCCGGTGGCCGACGAGCTCGAACTGGTACTTGATCGACACCAGCAGCTGACAGATGTGATCGTGCAGTTCGCGCGAGACGCGGGCCCGCTCCTCCTCCTGCGAGCTGACGACGCGGTGAGCCAGCGCCTTCAGTTTTCGATCGGCCTGGCGTTGCTCGCTGATGTTGAGCGCGAGGCCACCGGCGAAGACCGCGAGCGCAGCCACCACCGCCACCGCCGCGAGGCCGACCAGCGTCTGGCGCACGCTTTCCAGCAAGTTGCCACGCAAGCGCGCAGCGGCTGCATCGACGTCGTCGAGGTAGATGCCGGTGCCCAGCATCCAGCCCCAGCGCGGCAGCGCGACCGCGTAGCCGAGCTTGCGTTCGATCTTGCCGGTCGAGGGCTTCGGCCACAGGTAACGCTGAAATCCGCCGCCTTCTTTTGCGCGTGCGATCAGTTCGCGGATCACGAAGACGCCGTCGGCGTCGTGCATGTTCCACAGGTTCGTGCCGACGAGTTCGGGCTGGCGTGGGTGCACGAGGTTCAGGCCGTCGTCGGCATAGGCATAGAAGTAGCCGTCGTCACCGAAGTTCATGCTGGAGAGGATTGCCCTGGCCTGCTCCTTGGCCGCCTGGTCGTCGCGGCCGGCACCGTAGAGGTGATCGATCGAGGTCAGCGCGAGCGCGACGTAGCTGCGCAATTCGTCGCGCTTGGTGCTGATCAGCACGTCTTCGAGAACCTGCGCCTGCTGACGCTCGAGGCGATGCGTCTCGACCACCAACAAACCGCCGATCAAGGCGATCGACAGCAGCAGCGGCGCGACCGCGAGCAACAAGATTTTGGCCTTGAGTTTCATGCGCGAGATTGTGATCGCAGCGACGCAGAAACCTTGCCGGACCGGCGCTTTCGCGTTTACCCGTATGCATAACTACGCAGCCGAACCTAGCAGTGATGCGTATGCCGCTTTCGGCCCGCACTAGGATAATAACGGGTCGTTGCAATTCGGCTTGGCCGGGTTCGACAGCCCACCACATCAACCCGTTGGAGACCTACAAATGACCCGCTTCACGAAGATTGCCACCGCCGTCGCCCTGGCTTCATTCGCCGCATCGGCGATGGCCGCCGACCCGATCAAGATCGGCGTCAACGGCCCGTTTACCGGCGGCTCCTCGTCAATGGGCGTGAGCATGCGCGACGGCGTTCGCCTTGCGATCGAAGAGATCAACAAGTCGGGCGGCGTGCTCGGCCGCCAGTTGCAAGCCGTCGAACGCGACGACGAAGCGAAGAACGAACGCGGCGTTCAAATCGCCCAAGAGTTGGTCAACAAAGAGAAGGTCACCGCCGTCGTCGGCTACATCAACACCGGCGTGGCGCTCGCCTCGCAGCGCTTTTTCCAGGAAGCGAAGATCCCGGTGATGAACAACGTGGCCACCGGCTCGATCATCACCAAGCAATTCGAAAAAGAACCGGAAAACTATGTGTTCCGCAACTCGGCTCACGACAGCATCCAAGCGCCGATGATCGTCGAGGAGGCGGTCACCCGCCGCGGCTTCAAGAAGGTCGCGATCCTGGCCGACTCGACCAACTACGGCCAGCTCGGCCGCGCCGACCTCGAGACCGCGTTAAAGGCCAAAGGCGTCACGCCGGTGGCGGTCGAGAAGTTCAACATCAAGGACGTGGACATGACCGCGCAGCTGCTCAAGGCCAAAGAAGCCGGCGCCGAAGCGGTGCTGACCTACGGCATCGGCCCCGAGCTGGCGCAAATCGCCAACGGCATGACCAAGCTCGGCTGGAAGGTGCCGTTGGTCGGCTCATGGACCCTCTCGATGGCCAACTACATCGACAACGCCGGCCCCGGCGGTGAAGGCGCGCGCATGCCGCAAACCTTCATCCAGGAGCCGACCACGCCGAAACGCCAGTCGTTCATCATCAGCTACCTCAAGACTTTCAACCCGAAGAACGCGCGCATGGATTCGCCGGTCTCGGCAGCGCAAGGCTACGACTCGGTCTACTTGCTCGCTGCTGCGATCAAGCAGGCGAACAGCACCGACGGCCCGAAGATCAGGGCCGCGCTCGAAGACCTTAAGACGCCTGTCGAAGGCGTGGTCACGACCTACAACAAGCCGTTTTCGAAGACCGACCACGAGTCGATCACGGCGAACATTCCGGTGTTCGGCGAGGTCAAGGCCGGCAAGGTGGTCTATGCCTATCCCGACGACCAAAAGAAGGCCTCGGTAGTTCAAGTGAAGAAGTAAGCGGCGGTCGAGCCGAAGCGCCCCACCACCACCACCGGCCGTTCGGCCCGAGCTTGTCGAAGGCGCATTGCGGCGGGCTTCGGCAGGCTCAGCTTGAACGGGCCGTCTACCCGAGCCCGCCATGCAAATCCTGACCCAACTGATCTTCTCCGGCATCGCGCTCGGCATGATCTACGCCGTGATCGCGTTCGGCTATCAGCTGACCTTCGCGACCAGCGACACGCTGAACTTCGGCCAGGGCGACGCGCTGATGCTCGGCGCGCTCGTCGGCTTGACGCTCGTCGGCCTCGGCGTCAACTACTGGTTGATGATTCCGTTGGTGTGCCTGTTCGGCGCGTTCCAGGGCACGGTGGTCGAGCGCATCGGCGTGCGGCCAGCGATCAAGATCAAGAGCGAGTTCGGCTGGATCATGTCGACCATCGCACTCGGCATCATCTTCAAGAACGTGGCCGAGAACGTGTGGGGTCGTGACGACCTAAAGTTTCCGTCTCCACTGCCCGAGTCGCCGCTGAAGTTTCTCGGCGCCAACGTGCTGCCGATGGAAATCCTGGTTGTCGTCGGCGCGGTGCTGATGATGCTGGCAGTCGAGGTCTTCAACCGCAAATCGATCTACGGTAAGGCCGTGGTCGCGACCTTCAACGACCGCGATGCCGCCAAGCTGATGGGCATCAACACCGGTCTGGTGATCACGTTCTCGTATGCACTCTCGTCGATGAGCGCGGCGTTCGCCGGCGTGCTGGTGGCGCCGGTCACGCTGACGGGCGCCACCATGGGCGCGGTGCTGGGGTTGAAGGCGGCGGGCGCGGTGATGATCGGCAGTGACAGCGCGATCGACAAAATATTGGCGAGGACGTACAGCCAGCCGTAGTGCTCGAACTGTACGATCGATCGCCAGAAAACGCGCAGTGCTGCTAACAAAGCTAGCCCTTGACGCCTGTATAGGTCACGCCTTCAATGAAGAAGCGCTGGAATACGAAGAAGATAAGCGCCATTGGCAGCGTCGTAATGACCGAGCCGGACAGCAGCATATCCCACGGCAAACTTGATCCGCCGCTGACGCCGCGCAATTTGGCAAGACCAAGTGGCAGCGTGTACAACTCCTGGCTGCGGCTCAGCGCAATGAGCGGCCCCGTGAAATCGTTCCATGAGCCTTGAAAGCCGAAAATCGCGAGCGCGGTCAGTGCCGGAATCGCCATTGGCAAAATCACGACGAAGAACATGCGGAAACGGCTGGCACCATCCATCGCAGCGGCTTCTTCGATGTCGATCGGGATACCCTCAAAAAACTGTTTCATCAAAAAGATGCCGAACGCATCCGCTAATCCGGGTAGGATCAAGCCCGAATACTGATCGACCATACCAAGCTGTCGAAAAACCAGAAAGCGTGGGATCAACAGGACGATGCTCGGCACCATCATCGTGATGGTAGTGGAACGGCCTGCGCCCAGGCAGGCCGAATCCGGCGTCGCTTCAAGCCCGCTATCGCTTCAGCAAACCTAGTTCGGCGACGATCGCGGCGGCTTCCTTGACGG
>ENA-OFCD01000312-OFCD01000312.1-metagenomes-genome-assembly--contig:-NODE-312-length-32754-cov-3.790544_pt1 | contig 32754 bp, 24 predicted proteins | sample MGYA00153392_OFCD01 | MGnify analysis MGYA00153392
CATTCGGATTCGGACCTGCATCGTCGTCGGAAGTCGATCAGCGCCTCGATGCGGTACTGCACGAGCTGCGAGATCGACACGCGCGCGCTCGTGCGAAAGCTCCGCGATGGCGGGGCGCAAAACGCAGCGATCGGCGCGGGTAGGACTGCGGAGCTGCTCGCAATCGCGAAGGCTGCGCCCGACATGAGCGGCCTCGATCTCGTGGAGCGCGTGACGCCCAAGGCCCGCTACGAGTGGACCGAGGGTCGCGGCGTTTGGCAGACGCGCGACCAGAACAAGACTCCCCGCCCCGTGCGACACGTCGTGTGCATCGACTTCGGCATCAAGCGCAACATCTTGAGGTGCTTCGTCGACCTGGGCTGCAAGGTCACCGTGGTGCCTGCGCGCACGAGCGCGAGCGAGATCCTCGCGCTGAACCCCGACGGTGTCTTCCTCTCGAACGGCCCTGGCGATCCCGCGGCGGTCACCTACGGCGTCGAGACAGTGCGCGCTTTGCTCGGCAAGAAACCCATTTTCGGCATCTGTCTCGGCCACCAACTGCTCGGCCTCGCGCTCGGCGGCAAGACCTTCAAGCTGAAGTTCGGCCACCGCGGGGCGAACCAACCCGTGAAGGACTTGGCAACGGGCCGCATCGAGATCACGACCCAGAACCACGGCTTTTGCGTAGACCTGGCGACCTTACCGGCGACGGTGAAGTCTACCCACGTGCACCTCAACGACGGCACGAGCGAGGGCCTTGCCGCGCCTGATTTGAAGGCGTTCAGCGTGCAGTACCACCCGGAGGCCGCCGCAGGTCCACACGACTCGCTCTACTTGTTCGAGCGGTTCTTCGCGAGCATGACCGCCTGATCCGAGCTATACAGCGCACCCTGAATGGCTCGCCGTAACAAGAAGATCCACTTCGTCAGCCTCGGTTGCCCGAAGAACAAAGTCGACAGCGAGGTCATGCTCGGCGTCGCACGCGACAAGGGCTTCGCGATCACGGACGACCCCGAGGACGCCGAGGTCATCGTCATCAACACGTGCGGCTTCATCGGCGAGGCGAAGAAGGAGTCCATCGACACCATCTTCGAGCTCGGAGAGATGAAGAAGGTCGGCCGTTGCAACAAGCTCGTCGTCTCGGGCTGTCTCTCGCAGCGCTACCCCACGGAGCTCGGCACGCAGATGCCGGAGGTCGATCACTTCCTCGGCTCGTCGGACATGCTCAAGCTCGCGGACGTGCTGGACGGCGACGCCGATCGCATGCTCGTCGGTAACCCCGCCGAGTGGGTCATCAAGGCCACCGATCCCCGCATTTTAACGGGCCCGCGCGCGAGCGCCTACGTGAAGATCGCCGAGGGCTGCAACCGCACGTGCTCGTTCTGCGTCATCCCTCAGCTGCGCGGCAAGCAGCGGTCGCGGAGCGCCGACGACGTCGTGCGCGAGGTCGAGCAGCTCGCCTCGCAGGGCGTCAAAGAGATCAATCTCGTCTCGCAAGACACCGTCGCGTACGGGCGGGACCTCCCGAAGGCAGATCGCGTCGCGCTCGCGGACTTGGTTCGTCGGGTCGCGGACGTCCCCGGGGTGCGCTGGACGCGCTTGTTCTACCTGTATCCAGAGACACTTGATGAATCATTGATTGACGTGTTGGCCAATCACCCGCGCGTCGTCAAGTACGTGGACATGCCGCTGCAGCACGCGGCCGACGCGATGTTGAAGCGCATGAGGCGCGGTCACGGAATCGATCGCCAGAAGCGCGTGGTCGAGCGTCTGCGCACGGCGATCCCCGGTCTCACCTTCCGTACCGCGTTCATCGTCGGCCACCCCGGCGAGAGCGACGCGGAGTTCGACGAGCTCGTCGACTTCGTCGAGTGGGCCGAGTTCGAGCGCATGGGCGTGTTCCGCTACTCGGACGAAGAGTCGAGCGGCAGCGTGAAGCTCGAAGACAAAGTGCCGGTGGGGGTCGCATCCAAGCGGTACCGCAAGCTGATGAGCGTGCAGCGACAGATCGCCAAGAAGAAGAACAAGGCGCTCGTGGGCCAGACGCTCGAGGTGCTCGTAGAGGGCGTGAGCGACGAGCACGATCTCGTGATGAAGGGCCGTCACGCTGGTCAAGCGCCGGACATCGACGGTCAGGTCTATCTGTCGGGCAGCGCGGCGAAGGCCGGCCAGATCCGCCGAGTGCGCGTCACGCAAGCGAGCGACTACGATCTCGTCGGAGAGCTGGACGGCGACGCTCTGCCGGAGAACAGCAAGCGCCGTGTCTCGTTGAAGGTCGTCGCCTCTAAGGAACTTTGACGACGAGCTTGAGCGGTGTGCTGACGGTCTTGCCGAACTCCTGAGTGATCGTCAGGACGTCGCCGTTCTTCGCGAGGATGTCCGCGTCCCAGGTGCCGTTGGCGCGCACATCGGAGACGACGCCTTTGTCGACGGGACCCGCGCCGTCGTTGATCACCACCACCAGCGCTCCGGGCTCCGCGTTGGCACCGGAGAGGTGGACGGTTCCGGGAGTGCCGCCGTTCGTCATCGACGGGGCCTCGGGCGGCGGTAGCGGCAACGTCGGGCTCGCGCACGCAACCGCGACGGTCGCGAGCACGCCGAACAAAATTCTCCTACCGAACGCCATAGGCAACAGAGTAGCATCTTTCGGACCACCGTCAAAAGCCTGCATTCGGCCATAAAAGTGGGTCTCGCTGCCAACTTGGTTGGCGCCTCTCACAACTGAGTGTGCAACTCCGTAAGTTGTATCCGCCTGGATGGCTCGCTATGTCGCGAGCGTTTCTTTCATCGTGCAAACACTCCGCTCCAGACTCGCGCGCCTCCCGTGGCGACCCATCCCGTTTGCGCTCGCGCTCGCGACGTGGGCGGCACGTGGTCGTGGCGAAGGGATCGACGACGCGGCGAAGAATCGTTCGGTCGCGCTTTGTGAGGCGCTCGCGAGTCAGAAGCAGCTGCTATGCGACGAGTCCGACGTGTCTTGGCTGCATGGTCCCGACGGCGTCGCCGGGTCGATGCGCAGCGCAGGGATGGCGCTCGTGCGCGCTCGCCTCAAGGACGAACCCAACGATCTCTACCTGGTGACCGCGCGGCTCTCGCCAGAGGGCGTACTGCTGGACCTCGGGCGCGCGCACGACATCACCAATACCTACGGCGTCGACGAGAGCGTCCCCGTTCGCGTCGGGCACTACGCGGCCTATTACGCGGCGGCCGGCGGCACGGTGACGAGCGTCCACGCGCTAGACCTCGACGGCAAGGGTCCGGACACCACCGAGGGCATGTCGAGCGTCCAGAAGAAACAAATAGCGATTACGAACTTGCAGTTGACGGGTCAATCATCGGGAGTCGTGCACCAGGTGTTCGCGCTGGATCCTGTCGCGACCAAGGTGACGATCGAGGCGCGCGCTGATCTCAAGGACGGGGAGCTGTTCGTGCGCGCGGACGGCCGCGAAATAGTCATCGACGCGAAAGACGGCTCCGTTCCCGTGGGATCGGGGTGGGTGCGAGCGACGCCGGATCAGCGCGCGAAGCCGCCGGCGTTCCTCGCGTGGGGACGCACAGTGGGCAGCGAGTTCTTGGGCGACGAGCAGATGTTCGCGGCCAAAGCGATCGCGATGACCGCGATCGACTGGCTAGGTCGCGTGCGCTCCAGCACCCAAGACGATCAGAAGCGTGTGGACGAGGAGCTAGGCGACCTCGGTACACCTGGTGTCGCGCCGACGTTCACCGATCCCGAGATCGGCTGGCCCCCTACCCCGCTCACCCCCATCCTCAGCCCGGCGCTCAGCGGCGAAGGGAAATGGATCGAGCTCGGCAACGATCCATTCATCACTCCCGCGAACGGACTGCCGACTCCCTTCGTGACGACGTTCGTCCGACCCGACAAGGAGCGCAAGGACGTCCGCATCTACGTCACCATGTGGGACCCGCGGCAGATCGCGTTGCACATGCAGGCAGGGACCGTCGAGCCGATCAGCGCGACCGGAGAGGCTGGACCAGGCCAAATCCCGCGGGTTCCGGAGATCGTGACGAAGGTGGTCGCGGGCTTCAACGGAGGCTTTCAAGCGCAGCACGGCGAGTACGGCATGCAAGCGGACGGCGTATTGTACCTGCCGCCCAAGCCGTACGCCGCGACGGTGCTCGAGCTGCGCGACGGCACGACGGCGCTCGGCTCGTGGCCCGCGTCGCAAGAGGTCCCCGACGAGGTGCTCTCCTATCGACAGAACCTCACGGCGATGGTCGAGAAAGGGAAATACAACCCCTGGGGGCGAACGTGGTGGGGCGGTACTCCTCCCGAGTGGAAGGACAACATCCACACGACCCGCAGCGGGCTGTGCCTCACCAAAGAGAACTACGTCGCGTACATCTGGGGCGCAGACGCGTCGAGCGAGGCGATTGCGGGCGCGATGTTCGCGGCGCGCTGCACCTACGGAATGCACCTCGACATGAACCCTGGCATGGCGGGCTTCGAGTTCTACGACGTACAGCCCAGCGCGAGGTACAAGCCGCTCGGACGACCGCTGCAGCCCGATTGGGAGTACGAGGGCACGTTCAAGGCGCTCCCCGACATTCACTACCGCGCGCGGCGGATGATCCGCGGCATGCAGGAGCAGAACTTCCCGCAGTACATCCACCTCGACGGGCGCGACTTCTTCTACCTCACACGCCGTCCGCTGCTCCCTGGCGCGGACCTGGTCTCGAGTGTTCAAGGCGAAGGCGTGTGGACGATGAAGGGGCTGCCGCAGCACGGCTTCCCATACGCGATGGCGACCACGCACGTGCACACGAGCGAACGTGCAGACGCTCGGCTCGGCGTGCTGCGGCTCGATCCCCGCACGCTCCGACCCGCAGGCAGCGCAGGCACGAGCGAGACGACGCCCACCGTGGCCACCTTTACGAACACGACGGAGCCCCACGGGAACGAAGAGATCATCGCGTGGTCGCACGGCGTGTTCGTCGCTGGAAAGCCGCAAGAATCGGCCGGCGGCGACTTGCAGATTGCACGCATCACGAAGCTCGACGGACCCGCGCGCGCCGTGGCGTGCGTCGAAGACGAGGACGGCATGCTCTTGTGGATGGAGCTCCCCGCGAACGTCACGCCCGACGCGACGCTCACGCGAGGAATGGATCTCGTTCTGCACACGGCCGGTTGTTCGTCGCGCTACGCAGTCGTGGGCGACACACGCGCCTTGCTCGGCGGGACTCTCGACCTCGATGCGGTGCCCGCCCCCATTCCAAAAGGAATCGCCTCTCGGTTGGTGCGAGGGGACACTCCTTCTGCGAAGCCCTACTTCGAGAGCACTCCGATCGTCTCGCCCAACACTTGGCAGCCCTTGCAGATGCAACGAGTGCGCTACTTCCCCAAGGCGAAGAAGCCCGATGCTGGTGCGCCTTCTCCTTTGCCCTCGGCGACTCCGACTCCGACTCCAACTCTAACGACTCCCAACTAACTAGTTGCTTGTTACGCGCTGCGCGCGGCTAAAAATGGGGCGCCCGCTAGATTTTGGCTCGGCGGACTTGAGTGGATTGATTCTGGGTTATGGCCACGGACGCGGAGCGCTTTTTTTTCTGTCCCGGTGTCGCGCGCGACCTCCTTGCGGCTGTTTGCGACCGATCGTGTTCGTTTGGATCGTGCAGGAAAAAAAAAGAAAACCCGCAGCGCGCTCCGGTCCTCTCGAAAGCGAGGAGTGGCTGTCCGCCGGAAGACGGTCGCGGGTGGCTGGGGGGAGGAAAAGAACGTCACTCTTTCCCTCCACAGCTACCTGCGACAGGACGACCGGCGGAGCCGCGCGGCGCCTTTTTTTCTGGGCCGCACAGCTACGAAGCGATCACGGCATTCCACGTCAGCCCAAGCAACAAGGCCCGCAGTTGAACGCGGGAGAGAGAGAAAAAGTGCCGCGTGGTCCGCCGCGCGTCAACCCAGCGGGTACGACCAACACCCCCGCGCGTAGCGGGCAATAAACTGTTTTGGTTGACCGCGGGATCGACTGACAGTCTAGACTCTCCGACTTAGTGTCGACTCGTCCCCAGCCGTTCGGACGTTACGAGCTCCTCGACCGCATCAGTGCGGGAGGAATGGCGGAGGTCTTCCGCGCTTCGGACTCGGAGCGAGGCGGCGCGGTCGTCGCGCTGAAGAAGATCCTTCCGCAGGTCGCGGAGGACGAAGAGTTCATCCAGATGTTCGAGGACGAGGCGCGCATCGCCTCGCAGCTCGAGCACCCGCATATCGCGCGCACGCTGGATTTTGGCCGTGTTCCGGGCGGCGACTACTACATCGCGTTCGAGTACGTGCACGGCAAAGACATGCGCACCGTGTTCGAGCGCGCGTTGAAGACGCAGGTGCGTCCGCCGCTCAATTTCCTGCTCTATGTGTTCGCGCGCATCGGAGAGGGGCTCTCATACGCGCACGCTCGTAAGGACGCGGCGGGCAACCCTGTCAGCATCGTGCACCGCGACGTGTCTCCGCAGAACATCGTCGTGTCGTACCAGGGCGACGTGAAGCTGATCGACTTTGGCATCGCGAAGGCCGCCGGCAAGCTCAGCCGCACGCAGGTCGGCGCGATCAAGGGAAAGTTCGGGTACATGAGCCCCGAGCAAGTGCGTGGGCTCGAGATCGATCAGCGCACGGATGTCTTCTCGCTCGGCATCTGCATGTGGGAGCTGCTCACCTCGGAGCGGCTATTTTCAGCCGCGAACGAGCTCTTGGTGCTCGAGAAGATCCGCAACCTCGTGATCCCGGCGCCGTCCAGCCGGAACCCCGACGTGCCTGCCGAGCTGGACCGCATCGTTCTCAAAGCGCTCGCCAAGGATCTCGACGAGCGATACCGTTACGCGAAAGAGCTTTATCGCGACCTCAACGTCTTCGCGCAAAACGCGAAGCTCGTGGCGACCCGCGAAGAAGTTGCAGAATACATGCGCCAAGCGTTCCCCGACGGAGCCAAGGGCGCAGCTTCGAGTGGTTTGAGCTATAAAGAGACTGGATCCACAGGGGATCCGAAGACGAAGTGGCCGCAGGACGAAGCATCCGCGCTGCGGCAGGTTCAGGAGACGCGTACGATGGCTGACAACAAGGGCTCGGACCTCGACATTTTCGAGGGTCTCGGAAAAAAGTCCGCACCGCCGCCCGCTCGCGGGTCTGCGGTGCCGCCGCCGCCAGGCCCGCGTGGAGGACCGCCGACTGATGGCGGTGGAAAAAAGACGCTGTTGGGCATCGCGTCACCCGCCGCAGGTGGCATCGCTCCGCCGCCGCGACAGCCGCCGCCTCCGAGCCGCGCATCTCTTCCGGCGGTCGTTCCGCCTCCGCAGCGGGCGAGCGCTCCACCGCCGCCTCCGGCCCATACGAAGCCTGCACCCTACAACCAATCTGTTCCTCCCGCGCCCGCGGCGAGCGGCGGAATGGACATGGATTGGGACGACGAGGACGAGGCAACGCACATCTTCGACAAGGACTCCGACGCCCCACTGCCGGGCGCGCCGAACACAGCTCCGCTCATGCGCGGACCTGGTCCCGCAGCGGGCGCGCCGCCGAACGCCGGTTTTGGGCGCACGATGGCAATGCCCAACCCGCCTCCGCCGACGTCGCCGGGCGGCTTCGGACCGCCACCGCCTCCACCGCGCAACAGCAATGCGCCTCCGCCGCCGCCCCCCAATGCGTTGATGCTGCCCGTAGGCAACGCGCCGATGCAGACCCAGACCGAGCCGCTGCGCATGCCACCGCCGCGACCGCCCTCCGCTCCGCCGCCCTACAATCAAGGGCAGCAGCAGCCCATGATGCACATGCAGATGGGGCAGCAGCAGCAGGGCTACCAGCAGCAGCAACAGCCGATGCAGCCACCGCAGCAAATGGCGCCACGACAAATGGAAGCCACCGCGCTCGTTCGGCCTCAGCCGAGCTCGAAGGCTCCGCTGATCATCGTCGCCGTATTGCTCATTCTCGCGCTCGGCGCGGCGGCGGGCTTCTTCTTCCTCATGCCGCGCAGTGGCAAGATCGCCGTGAACGTCGCCGATGCGAAGGGCAGCCCAGTCTCGGGTGATGTGAAGGTGTTCGTCGACGGCAAGAAGGTCTGCGACACCGCACCGTGCATCGTCGACGCGGTCGCGGCCGGGTCTCACGAGGTGAAGATCGTCGCAGACAAGTTCGACCCGACGAGCAAGCTCGTGACGGTCGAGGCGCGCAAGGACTCGCAGGTCGATTTCGCGCTCGCAGGTGGCAAAGCGACGGGCCTGAAGGTCGCGGGACCGCAGCCCGGAGTGAAGCTCCTCGTCGATGGCAGCGAGGTCGGCGCTCTCCCACAAGAGCTCCACGATCTCACGCCCGGCGATCACAAGCTCAAGTTCGTCGGCACCGCCAAGACTGCGCCGAGCAAGGCGAACCCCACGGGCGAAGATCGATACGCTCCGCTCGAGCAGAACGTGACGCTCGCGGCGAACGAGACGAAAGACCTCGGCAACATCACGCTGCAGGTCGTCAAGGGCAAGGTCACCATCACGCTCGGTACTCCGGGCGCGAGGGTGTCGATGGTGTCGTCGACCGGCGACCGCCGCGACCTGCCGTCATTCCCGATCTCGATCGAGATCGAGCCCGCGAAGGCGACGTGGAGCGTGGAGGCGACGAAGTTCGGCTTCATCGAGTTCAAGCAGCCAGTCAACTTCGACGACGGACAGGCCGAGAAGGTCCTCAACATCACGCTCGAGCCGAAGGGCAGCGCGCCTGCGACGAACTACGTGGCGCCTTCGATCAACACCGGCGCGACGGCCGTACACAACCCGGTCGTCGTCCCCACGGGAAACGGCGGCGCGTCGACGTTCGCGCTCATCACCGCCCTGCCCCCCGGCGGCTCGGTCTGCCTGCTCGACAACAAGCCGCTCGGCGGAGTGCCGAAGACGGACGTCGCGACGACGGCGGGCTCACACAAGATCCGTTGCCTCAACAAGGAGGAGGGTCTCGACAAGACCATCGACGTCACGGTCGGCGCGGGCGAAGCCAAGAAGGTCGTCGTCAAGCTCCGAGACTGAGGACTAGCCCGAGGACTGCGGCGGGTATCCGCCGTCCACCACTCCCTGATACACTGGCGGGTCGATGTCGGGCGAGTCCACGCAGAGAGCCAAGTACAGAGTGCTGGTCGTCGATGACGAGCAGGGGCTGCGAGACATGCTCGCCATCCTGCTCAAGCGCGAGGGCTACGAAGTTACGCTCGCGGGCTCCTTTTCGGGGGGCCTCGAGGCGTTGACCAGCACACCCTCTCCGTTCGATCTGATCATCACGGACCTCATGATGCCGGACGGCTCCGGGCTCGACATCCTCACGGCCTCTCGCCAGCGCACCTCACACACGGAGGTGATCGTGATGACCGCGCACGGTGGAGTCGAGACCGCGATCGACGCGATGAAGCGCGGTGCGTACGACTTCGTCCAAAAGCCGTTCTCGACGTCCGAGCTGCGTGAGCTCGTCGGCAAGGCGCTCGAGAAGCGCCAGCTCCGCGCCGAAAACGACCGCCTGCGCGCGCAGGTGTCGCGCGAAAAAGCCCGCGACCTGCTCGGTGGCTCCGAGCCGATGAAGCGAATCGTCGATCTCGTCCGGCGCATCGCAGACTCGCGCGGCACCGTGCTCGTCACCGGTGAGAGCGGCACCGGCAAGGAGCGAATCTCGCGGGCCATTCACGATCTCTCAGAGCGTCGCCAGAAGCCGTTCTTGGTCGTGAACTGCGGAGCGATCCCCGAAGACCTGATGGAGAGTGAGCTCTTCGGCCACGAAAAGGGCTCGTTTACAGGGGCGATCGCGCGGCACCTCGGCATCTTCCGCGAGGCAGACGGCGGCACGGTGCTGCTCGACGAGGTGGGTGAGCTCCCTCCGCAGTTGCAGGTGAAGCTGCTGCGCGTGCTGCAAGAGCGGAAGGTTCGCGGCGTTGGCCAGTCCGTCGAGACCAGCGTCGACGTGCGCATCATCGCCGCCACCAACCGCAACGTCGAAGAGGACGTGAAGTCCGGCAAGTTCCGCCAAGACCTCTATTACCGGCTCAACGTGATCCGCGTGGAGGTGCCGCCTCTCCGTGAGCGACGCGTCGACATCCGCGAGCTCGCGCAGTTCTTCCTCAGCCGCTGCGCCGCCGAGCACGACAAGCAGATCTCTGGCTTCTCCCCCGAGGCGCTCCGCGCTCTCGACGCATACACCTACCCCGGCAACGTGCGTGAGCTCGAGAACCTCGTGGAGCGGGCTGTAGCGCTTGCCTCCGCGCCTATCATCGGACTTGGCGATCTACCGCGCGAGGTGAGCGGATTGAGCGCCGAGGCCATGCCGTCCCTCGTAGGTCTGCCCGAGGAAGGGTGCGACCTCGATCAGGTGCTCGGCGAGGTCGAGCGACGCTTGATAGTGCAAGCGCTGGAGCGTTCGGGGGGAGCGCGTGCGGGCGCGGCCAAGCTCCTCGACGTCACGATGCGGAGCCTGAGGTATCGCTTACAGAAGCTCAGCCTCATCTCGGCAGAAGAGGACGACGAGCCGCCTTCCTCTGACAAGTAGGGCTTCGATGTGAAGGGCCGCTTTTCGGTCGAGAGCCGCAGGCTGAGCGACAAAAATTGTCCGGATCGACAGCTTCACCTCGAAATTGGGCGCAAAAATCGGATGGCATGCCCCCTGCTTAGAGTCATTGCAGATGCGAGTCTGGGCTCTACGAAGAAAGCAGACGTCCGGCTTTACGCTCATCGAGTTGATGGTCGTGGTCGCGATCATCGGGATTCTCGCCATCCTCGCGGTGGCGGGTTACTCGAAGATGGTCAGAAGCTCGCACACCACAGAAGCGACTCAGATGGTGAACGGCATCAAGGTCGCGCAGGAGACTTTTCACGCGGAGACCGGGCAATACGCGAACGTCTCGAAGAGCCTCAACCCCGGTGACCTCTACCCGCAAGGCACACCCAACACCGTGGAAGTGGTGTGGGGTGCAGACTGCAGCACGTGCGTGGACACGAGCGCATGGCGCAAGCTTCCGGTGCACGCGAGCGGAGCCATGCTGTTCGACTACGCGACCGTGGCCGGTGTATCGGGGTCTGCCCCCACCGTGCCCAACACGACCAAGAGCGTGACCTTCCCGACCGCAAAAGACATCACGGGTGACTGGTACGTCGCAGACGGTGTCGGCGACCAAGACAACAACTCGATTTATTGCACCGTGATCGGCACCTCTTGGGATAGCAAAATCTACGTCGAGAACGACGGCGAATAACCGCCCGAAGCTCACTGAATCAGCAACAGAAGGAGAATCATATGAAGTGGAAGACCAGGAAGGGCCAGCAGGGCTTTACGCTCATCGAGCTCATGATCGTCGTCGCGATCATCGGCATCTTGGCGGTGCTCGCCATCGTCGGCGTCACGCGCTACTTGCGTAACGCAAAAGAGGCAGAAGCCCGAAACACCATCGGTACGGTCTCCAAGAATGCTGCTGAAGCGCTCGAGCGCGAGAAGATGAAGGGGACTTGGGTTGCCCCAGGAACTAGCGTCGCTGCGTCGCGCGGCTTCTGCACCACTGCCACGATGGTGCCTCCTGCGGTCACCCCGGCGGGTAAGTACACGTCATCGGCATTGGATTGGGACGCGGCGAAAGATCCGCTCGTGGGTTGGTTCTGCCTGAAGTTCCAGATGTCCGAGCCGCAATACTTCTCCTACATGTACACGAACACGGGTCCCGGCACTGTCGACGGCAATCAGATTGACATCGATGCGTTCGGTGACCTGGATGGGAATACCGTCACCTCGAGCTTCCGCATGACGGGCAAGATCGACCTCGGCCAATTGAAGTATGCGCCGGCGATCGACGAGGTCGCTCCGGACGAGTGAAAACACTCGCGAAGAAGAAGAAGGTAGGAGCGCGGCACATCCTCCCGAGGGTGTCGGGGTTGGGCGCTTTTGTGTCGGCAGGCCAGCAATGACGGCCGCCTGGGGTCGCAAGCGTCGAAGGAAAGACGAAATCGTACGCCACCACAGAATTCATCTTGAAGTGCGCGAACAACGCGAGCGGCATGAGCCCTTCTTCGACGGAGATGTCGCTTCGTGCGGTTCTGCGTCGGGGCCACTGCACGGCAACGCAATCGTGAGCCGCGTACGCAGCTCGCCCTAGCCAACGGAGAACTCCCATGAAGTGGAATACCAGAAAGAGCCAGCAGGGCTTTACGCTCATCGAGCTCATGGTCGTCGTTGCGATCATTGGCATCTTGGCGGTGCTCGCCATCGTCGGCGTCACGCGCTACTTGCGTAACGCGAAAGAGGCAGAGGCCCGGAACACCATCGGTACGATCTCCAAGAACGCCGGTGAAGCTCTCGAGCGCGAGAAGATGAAGGGTACTTGGCTTGCCGCAGGAACTAGCGTCGGGGCATCGCGTGGCTTCTGCACCACCGCCACAATGGTCCCTCCTGCGGTCACCCCGGCGGGTAAGTACACATCATCGGCAAAAGATTGGGACGCCGCGAAAGACCCAACGGTCGGTTGGTTCTGCCTGAAGTTCCAGATGTCTGAACCGCAGTATTTCTCTTATATGTATACGAATACGGGTCCGGGCACTGTCAACGGCAATCAGATTGACATCGACGCGTTCGGTGACCTGGATGGGAATACCGTCACATCGCGTTTCCGCATGACCGGCAAGATCGATCTCGGCCAATTGAAGTATGCGCCGGCAATCGACGAGGTCGCTCCGGACGAATGAAACTGGCTGCGAAGAAGAAGGCACGAACGCCGCAGATCCTCTCGAGAGTGTCGGCGCTTGGCGCCTTTGTGGTCATTGCGGCGATCATCATCGTCTATCACGCGGCCCCGCGTCAGGGCCTAGTCTGGGATGACATCTACCTCACGACCAAGAACCCATACCTACAATCCATATCAGGACTCCCCACCCTCCTGACGAAGGACTGGTGGACGGCCTCCGCGATGGGAGAGTCGAGCGCCTACTTTCGACCGACAGTTCTATTTTCTTTCTGGATTAATCGTCTCTTCGGAAACACTGCGGCCTCCTATCACGTCGGCAATCTCGTTCTACATTGCGCCGCCTCCGTCTTGCTCCTCGCCTGGCTGCGCCTGAACGCGAAGCTGAATACCAAGTTGCTCGTCTGCCTAGGTGTGTGGTTTGGAGTGGCCGCGCTCAACACGGAGACCGTCGTTTGGATATCGGGCCGATGTGAGTCCATCGGTGTCTGCTTCGGGGTTGGCGCGCTCTTGGTCAACCGGCTCCCGGGCCGACGGTGGATGCTCCTCACCTACGCTTTGGCGCTCTTGTCTGCGCTGAGCAAAGAGCCCTTCGTATTTGTGCCGTTGCTCGTGGTCTCGCAAGACGTGTTGCTGCAGAAGAGCGCGGTCAAAGAGTGTGTCGTTCGCGGTGCGGCGGCGCTCGCCACGGTTGCATTCTACTTTCTGTTGCGTCGTGCCGCTGATGTGCCGACGAGCAGCGCGGCGGCCTCCGTGGGTGTGTTTGGCGCCCTCCGTTCGTTCGCGTTCATGCTCTACACGATGGCACCGCTCGTGTTGTTGCCGCTGCACCTCGATACCGCGCACCTCTATAGGCCGCTCCCCATCGTCGGGCTGATCGCCGTGGGGTTGGTGGTCGTGGGAGGCTTTGCGTTCTTGGGCTGGCGCATTCACCGAGGCTCTAACGCGGCCAGGCTGGCAGCGTTTGGCGGAGCTGTCCTCTTGGTCACACTCGCGCCGGTGTCGTTGGTCAATGCCGATCAAGGTTATGCCGGTGAGAGGTATTTCTACTTCCCGTTACTAGGGCTGACGATCATGGCGGCCGCGGGCCTCGGGCTCGTATCCAAATTCTCGGCCACAACATTCGTCGTTGGAGCTCTCGCGCTCGTGCAAGCGCCGCTCACGATGGCGCGCGTGAACGATTGGTCGGACGAGCTCACGCTCTTCCGTTCTTCCGTGACCAACGATCCGTCGAACGGCTACGCCCTTTACGCGTTGGCAGACATCGAGGCCCGCAGCGGCGACTACGACGGCGCCGAACAACACCTCATCGCCGCCGAGCAGTTGGGCTGGCACGACCACCACGTCGATCTCGTCGAGTGCTTCGTGTACATGCGGCAGAAGCGGCACGCGCTCGCCGAGAAGACGTGCGTCAAGGCGACCGAGAGCGGGCCGACGGATCCGCGCGCATGGCTGAACCTCGCCTCTGCCTACGTCAATGGCGGGAAACCCAAAGACGCAGAGGGGGCCGCGTCGAACGCCATTCAACTCAAACCTAGTTATGCAGAAGCTTATTTCGTTCGCGGTTTGGCGCGCTCGCGTTTGGGCAAGACCGACAACGCACGCGCGGACCTGCAAGAGACGTTGCGGATCAACCCTTCACACACTCAGGCGACGCTCGCACTCGAGAAGCTGAGCCACTGACGGCGGCGAGCCAATAGTATGAGTGCGAAGAGCGCGGCCGCGAGACCCATACAATATAAAACGTCAATTTTCACGGCAGCGACGACATGATGGCGCCCTTTCGGAACGCGTATGGTCATAAAGCCTGGAGCCACGACGCGATGATCTGTGGCGGTATCATCGATGGAGAACTGCCACGTGCGATACGCGGTCTCTCTGAGGACGAGATCGAAGTCTGCGGCCGACTCGACGTCGACCTCGAAGAGGCCTGAGGCGTCGTGATGTTCGCCGGAGAGTCGCGTCGTGGAAGCGTCGCAATCACTCGGCGCTGGGCGCAACTCCGCCGCGCCTTGGCCAGGCTCCAAGACCGTCAAGCCTGCCGTGTCCCATATCCACGAGTCTGGGTGGTCCAGGGCCTCGAAGACTGCGACACGCATGGCGCGATCGCTCCCGCGGAGCACGGATCGGACGCACGCCGCGCCGAATACGTCGTCGCCGTGTACACGACGCCAGAGTTGGGTGTCGCCGACCGTGGATATCGCGCGCCATCCGGAAGGCGGCGGGCGATCGTCAGGCACGCGGACCAACGCGTAGCGCACTCCGAGGAGCTCTGCGCGCGCGTCGCCACCCACGGTCGCGATGGAGGCGTGCTGGAGTGCGTAGAACGTCACGCCCACGTGCGCGCCTGCGGCGAACGGATACGCGATGGGCACGGCGACGCTGGAGTCGAGATCGGTCGAGGCGGCGCAGTCCGCGAACTCCGAGTCTGCGTAGTAGAGCTTGCCGTTCGTGGTCGACGAGAGCGCAGCGTCCACCCTCGCAGGATCGTAGCCGCTCGGACCGGTCGAGCCGCAGGGAGGCGAGGCGAGGCGCTCTCGACGACTCGCGGCCTCACTGATTTGCGCGGGTAGCGCAACCGCCGCGACCAAGAGCATGACGAGCGATGGAACTACGAGCCCACGAAAGCGTCCCGCTCTCGCCAACCACGCCTCCGCCTCCGTGGCCGCGACCACCACGATTGCCGCCCCCGCGAACGGCAACAACAGCACGGCGCGCATCGGTTGAAAGACCGAGAGGAGTGTGACCCCCAACCTGCCGGCGTCCGCCAGCGGGTGACCGATGCAAGCGAGGCCAAACGCGAACGCGAAACCCACGAGCGCCAAGCGGGCGCGACGCGCAGCGAGATTTGCCGCGAGCACGAGCGCGCAGCAGGCGACGACCGTGGTCACGACCGGCGTGCGGGCAAAGTCGAAGATCTCACCGGTCGTGAGCGCATCCTCGAGAGCGCTCGGCGTCTTTCCCTCGACCCTCCACATCTCGGCGGGTGGGGGCCAACCGAACGGAATCTTCATCGTGAGCAGTCCACGACCGAAGACCGCCGCGCCCGTGATGACTTGTGTGGAGAGCGCGAGCCCCCATCGCCGACGCGCCGCGCGATCCATGCCGAGCGCGAGCACGAGAAGCAACGCCATCTCGGAGATGACGAGTTGCGGGTGCGACGCGATCGAGAGCGCCGAGAGCGCGATCAACCATGGTCGCCGCGCGCCATGGAGCACCGCAGACCCGAGCCCGAGACAGAGCGGAACGGCAAAGCACTGCGTGAGGAGGCCCATCACCAGGATCGCGTCGCGCCCGCCGAAGAACGAACTCGAGAACGTCATCCAAGAGACGACGGCCGCACCGAGCAGCGCCGCGCCGTACGTCGCCCCTGCGCGCCAGGCCAGCCGGAAGACGAGCCAGTGCGCTAGCAACACCGAGGCGATCCCGAGCCACGTCACCGCCTGTGCGGGAGCTACCCCTATGCGAATCATAGACGCTGAGACCAGCCACGCGACCGAGGGGTAGTGAGGCCCGAGCGGAAAACCGCCCCCATAAACGTCGACCCATCCGGCTCGTGCCTGCCCCGTCGCGAGAGCCCGCGCGACCATCGCGTGCGACCGAAGATCACCCAACGAGAGCGGAGCCTGAGTGAGCGCGGAGCAGAGCTCCCAATTTGCGATGGCGAGCACGAGGAGCACAACCCCGTGTTGCGTAACGGTAAGGCGCCGTCGCACGGATGGCGCATGACGCCAAGCACCCCTGCGTCGCGCGAGCGCAACGACGAGGACCACGAGCGCGGTGAGGAGAATGCCGACGCCGATCATCGATTCATGGACATACCCCGCAATCTACAAAGTCCGATGTCGTCTGTGCGGTGTAACGTGTCATCTCTGCGGCGTGATGAGGTAGGGTGCTCTTCGTGCACGCTTTTCCGCGACGCTTGCCGAGCCAAATCGTCACGCAGCGCCAACACGCAGCGAACGGCTTCACGGTGCTCGAGCTGCTGAACTTCCTCGGCCTCGCCGCCGTGATCTCCGCGCTCGCGATGTACGGGGTTGCGCGCTACGTGCGGCACTCGAAGACCGCAGAGGCCGTCGGGTCCACGACCGCGATAGCGCAACAGGCGACGGTCTACTTCAACGACTCCGACGCGCATCAGCCCGCGGGCACCAAGCCGGACAGCTCGCATGCGATGCGCCATTTTCCCTCGTCTTCGCGCGTGTCGGTGCCGCGCCTCGAAGACGTGAAGGGCAAGAAATACCAGAGCGCGATCGGCGATTGGTCCACGTCGCCTTGGCTCGATCTGCACTTCTCGATGACGCAACCGCAGTGCTACGCGTATTCGTTCGAGGGAACCGGCAGTGGCGTGACCGCGAAGGCGACGGCGATCGCGCAAGGCGACCTCGACGGCAACGGTGTCTATTCGAGCTACGCCGCGACCGTGAGCCCGGACGAAGCGCTAACGGCGAAGGTCGATGCCGTGATCGTCAAGAAGGACGCCGAGGAGTAGCGAATGGTGACCGCGCTGGAGGCGGCGATGGGATTCGCGATCGGCGGCACTGCGCTGATGGTCGGCGTGCCCGCGTTCGTTCGTGAGCTGCATGGGAGCAAGCAAGTCGAGGCGACGAGCGGCATCCGAGAGCTCGCGAACAAGACCGTCGCATACGCGCAGGACAAGCCGACGATCGCCGCGTTTCCGCCGAGCGCGCCGTTGACGCCACCTTCCGTCAGCAAAGGCACCCGCGAGATCGATCCCGCGGGTGCTTGGGATCACCCGACGTGGAAGACGCTGAATTTTCTCCGGTTCGAGGGCACCCCGCACGCGTACTCGTTCGAGCTCGACACCGCGCTCGGCGCTGCGAAATCGACGTTCCGTGCGGTGGCTCATGGAGATCTCGACGGCGACGGAACGCAGAGTACGTTCGAGCTGCGCGGCACCGCGGACGGTACGGGCGCGCGCATTGACCCCGGCATGATCGTGGACGCGGAGCTCGAGTGACGTGATGGGTGCGCGGACGCAGACCTTGCTCGCGTCGCTGCTCGCGCTGCTCGGCGTGTTCGGCGTCGCGTTCACGCAACCGGGTCTCGCAGAGTCCCTCCACGCTTCGAAGGCGAAGGACGAGGTCTTCGTCTTGCCACCTCCTGCGCAACTGCACGCGGCAGCCCTCGGACACGACTCCGCGCTGGTCGACATGCTGTGGGCGAAGATGCTCGTCGAGTACGGCTCGCACATGTCCGAGCACCGCTCGTTCTTGGACGTGACCCGCTACCTCGACGCCATCATCGAGCTCGAGCCCGACTACGCGCCCGTGTACCAGTTCGTCGACACGCTCGTCGTGTACAACCGGCCCGAGGGTGGGACGCTGGAGGACGCGCGCGCAGCTCGCAGGTACCTCGAGCGCGGCGTACAAGAGCGGCCTGGCGACGCGAACACGTGGCTGCATTACGGCCAATTCTTGGCCTTCCTCGCGCCGAGCTTCCTACCCGCTGGCGCCGAGCTCGACGCATGGCGCAAGGACGGGGCCGTCGCGATCATGCGAGCGGTCGACCTCGGCGCAGACGTCGATCGGAGCGTCAGCGCGGCGACGTTGCTCACGAAGTACGGCGAGAAGGACGCGGCGATCCGCTCGCTTCGGCGCGCCTACACGCTCACGGACGACCCAGACGACCAACGGCTGATCTTGAACCAGCTCGCTATGTTCGAGGCGAGCGAGCAGCGAGACCTCGCGGTCGGAGACGTCGCCATGATCGACGGCGAGCTTCACGACCGATTGCCGTTCGTCTCGCGCGGCACCTTTCTCCTGTTGGCGCCGACGGTGGATCCTCTCGTGTGCGCGGGGCCGAATAGAAGTGGGGCTCGTGGCTGCTCTCGCGAGTGGGCGGACGTGCTCCCTTCTGCGCACTCTTTATAGCGGCCGCTCGCCGAGTCGATGTGGAGTTGCTATGCTCTCATCATGACTTTCGCTTGCTCCTGGCAATGGATGCCGGGCGCGCTGTTCGTGGTTGCTCTTGCTTGTTCGGCGGATGACCCCTCCCGTGGTGCCCCCCCCGCGAACGGTGGTGTGCTCTCGTTCGACGACTGCAGCTCACCCGCCGCGTGCTCGGTCGAGGTCAAGCCGAGCGTCGTGACCGAGATCGGGATGCACGCTCCCGACACGATCTCGCTCGCGCTCGACGGTGACTACGGGGATGGCTCGCTCGAGTCGCCAAAGCTCACGGTGGGCGCCGATCACACGGCTGTCGTGAGGCTTCACACGCCGTCTACGCCGGCGAATTTCTATCTGGTCGCCTCCGCGAACAAAATGACCGCGCGGCTCTACGTCGCCGTGAGCGCTGACGGATTCACCACGCTGCGCGTCGTGCCGACCTATACCGGCCACCGTCCTGTGCCGCTCGTCGTCGCGAGCACGTTCTTGAAGGTTGCCTGCCGCGAGCTCGCGATGCTCCCGCCGAAGGACGGCGCGCCTGTCGTCATCGGCACTGCCGGCGAGACGCTCGTGCTCGAACGCATCCCCGCGGGCGGCCATGTGGCGGTGACCGTGCGCATCGCGCACTACGCGACAGGCTGCGTCGACATCGACGCTCTCCAGCCCAACGCCGCGCGTGACGTCCCAATCTCTGTCTATGATCGTGCGATCGATCTCTCGCAGACCGACCTCGACGCCACGCTCACGTTCAAGCCAGACCCGGCGGACGGCGACGCCTGGCGTGCCGCTGCGGCGTTCGCAGCCAAGCAAGTGGTCGAGTCGTTCGCGCCGACGAACACCGAGGCGAAGCACCTGCTCGACGCGATGGCCACCGCGGCCGGGAAGGATCAGCAGCTCTTCTCGGCGCAGCGCTCGGCGCAGCAGTGGGACGGACTGGTTGACTCGTGGCTCTCGCAGCACGGGACGCTGCAAACACCTGTCCAGAAATGGCTCCTCGCGGGCTTGCCGCTCACACAAAAGGATCTCGCGTTTCGACTCAAGGCGGGCCCTTCGGACAACTACGCGAACGTCACCCCGATCGCACTCGGCCCTCTCAGCGCGGCGAACGCAGGACTCGGAGCTCCGGTCCCCTTCTCTTTCGTCGCAGACACGAACGACGCGCTACACCTCGCGGGCTCGATCGTGATCGCGCCGACCAAGATGGTCACCGCCGCTGCGGACGTGACCGCTGTGGCCGACGTGCCGACCTCCACGCACGTCCCGAGCGCGCTCGCTCTCAAGATCGACTGCAAGGCCTTAGGTGCGACGCTCGCGCAGAGCGGCAACGCCTACGGCACGTGCAATGGCGCTTGCGCCGCCGCGCTCTGCTCCACCGCGCTCGACGCAATGTGGAAGACCGCCGGCGACGTCTCCACCACGCTCTCGGAGCAGACCCTGCTCGCGATCACGGCGTCCGTGCAAGCCACCGTCGGCGAGTACGCCGAGCCGCAATCCTTCAGCGGCGCTTGGATCGGACAAGTGGCGACGCCCCTATCGAAGTTCGCCAGCCGAGGCTCCGCCACGGGCGCGCTCCCGCCGAAGTAATCAGTCCACGAAGATGGTGCGTACGCTCACGCGCATGAACTCTTCTTCGGTCTTGCCGTCCGATTTGCCGGCGGGCTTCGCCCAGACGATCACCTCGTAAAGACCGGGCTTGCCGTGATCTCCGATCGGTAGATCGGCCTTGAACGACTGCCCCGCTACGGTGATCGGGATCGGAGTGTCGAAGCCTTTGGGCCAGTAGTTCTGATACGCGTCGGGCAGATGATACGAGCGCATCGCGTTCGCCTGCTTCGGTGCGATGGGCTGAGGTGCGTCGATGCGCGCGAAGCCGACTCCGCCAGGCACCATCGACGGTGACAACGTGCCTTCGACGTGCAATGTCGAGCCGAGCTTCACGTGCGCGGGGATGGCGGCGTACGTGCCGTAGACGTCGGTGAACTCTTGCGAGAAGCACGCGGTGGGCAGCTCGGTCGCGGTCGGCTTCGGTTGCGCGATGCCGATGCCCACGTGCGTGTGCCGCGGGTTGAGGATGTTCTGGCGGTGGCCGTCGTGCCCCGGCGGCTCGTTGAAGAACATACTCTCGGTGTCCTCCACCGTCTTGCTATCGATCATCGGCGCGTGGTCCAGCTCGCGGACCTTGAGGTCGGTCATGCAGCTCGCGTTCTCCATCACCATGTCGACGCCGCTCGCCTCGGTGAACCGCTGCTCGGGCACCGACCCGTCCGTGCCCCAATGACCGAGATACCCCAAGTGCGCCATGTCGTCCGCGTGGCGTTGCCCGCTCGTGGTCGCATGACCTGAGTCGAGCGCGACCGGTGGGAGCTTCTGCGTCGCGCGATCACGGTTGATGAGCTCGACCATGTACGCGCGCGCGTCCGCGAGGCTGAGAGGCCCCGTGCGCGGCTTTGCTGTCGTTGGAATCGCGCCGCTAGCGACCGATGTCAGCGAGCTCGACGTCCCATTGGGTGCCACGGACGGGCCGCCACTCTCGACCGCAGCACCACCGCAGGCGACCAAGAACAGTAGGAGAGGACGCATCGCTTCTTAGCTAACACGTCGCGCGGAACCGACAAACGAGGCATGATGCGCGCGTGGTTGTAGGTGACGCCGAGCGCTTGGCCGGTCAGCTTCTCGTGGTCGGCTTCGACGGCATCTCAGCGCCCCGAGAGCTCGTGCACGAGATCGCGTCCGGCGCGATCGGTGGAGTCATCCTCTTCAAGAGGAACGTGACCGACGACCTCGCGCAGGTCGCCGAGCTCAACGCGTCGATCGCTCGCGCCGCGTTGCCGGACATGCCCGTCTTGATCTCGATCGATCAAGAGGGTGGACGCGTGAGGCGCTTGCGGGCCGGTGTCGCGCAAATCCCGCCGATGCTGGAGCTGCGTTTGCTCGACGCTTCCGCGCTCACCGAGATCGCCGAGGTTGTCTCCACGGAGCTGCTCGCGCTCGGGTTCACGATGAGTTTCGCACCGGTGCTCGACGTGCATTCGAACGAGCGCAACCCGATCATCGGCGATCGCGCGTTCGGCACGGACGCCGCGACCGTGAGTGTGCGGGCCCTTGCCTACGCGGAGGGCATGAGGCACGCAGGCCTGCTGTCTTGCGGCAAGCACTTTCCTGGGCACGGAGACACGTCACAAGACTCGCACCTCGGGCTGCCGGTCGTCGTGCACGACAACGCGCGACTACGCGCCGTGGAGCTCGCCCCGTTCGCCGCCGCGGCGGCCGCGCACCTCGACGCACTCATGACCGCGCACGTCGTCTACCCAGCATGGGACGGAGCGCCGGCGACGCTCTCGCGAAAGATCTCGCACGATCTGCTCCGCATCGAGCTCGGGTTCGAAGGAGTGCTCTTCTCGGACGATCTCGAGATGAAGGCGCTGAGTTCTCGCATGACGTACGCCGAGAGCGCCGTGCGCGCCGTGCAAGCCGGATGCGATGCGCTGCTGGTGTGCTCGCAAGAGAGCGCGTGGAGCGAGGCGCGAGAGGCCATGGCGCGACGCATCGCCGACGACGCCGACTTTCGTGCGCGCTGCCTCGAGGCGCAGGGCCGCTTTGTCACGATGCGCAGGCGCTGCCCACCTCGCGCGCCAGACGCGGCGGGTATCGGCACCGTCCGCTCCAAGCGTGCAGAGCGCCTCGCGCGTGGCGACTCATGAAGCGCGCGTTCATCGCTCGTCGCGTCGTCACGTGCGATCCCACACGCGCCACCGCAGAGGACCCGCTCGGCGTCGTCGAGGACGGCTGCGTCGTAATCGACGGCGGTCGCATCGTCTGGGTCGGCAAGCAAGTCGACAACGCGCTCCTTACGACCCACACGCATGACGCGGGCGCGCTCCTCACGCCCGCGCTCGTCGACGCACACACGCACGCGGCCTGGGTCGGCTCACGCCACGCCGAGTACGAGGTGCGTATGCGCGGCGGTGACTACGTGCAAATCGCCGCGGCGGGCGGCGGGATCGCCTCCACGCAACGCGCGGTCGCCGCAGCGAGCGAGGACGAACTCACAGCAACGCTGGAGGCTCGCCTCCGCAGGATGGCCTCGCTCGGCGTCGGCACGGTCGAAGTGAAGAGCGGCTATGGGCTGCTTCCCAAAGAGGAGCTCAAGCTGCTCGTCGCGATCGCGCGCGTCGCAGCGCTTCCGAGCATGCCGCGCGTCGTCGCGACTTACCTCGCCTTGCACGCTCTGCCGAAGGAATGGGTCGATCGGCGTGACGAATACGTAAAAGCCGCATGCGACCTCTGCGCCGAAGTCGGAGCGCGCAAGCTCGCTTCGTTCGTCGATGCGTACGTCGACCCGCACGCGTTCACTGTCGCCGAGGCGCGCAAGCTCGGCAAGGCTGCGAACAAGCACGGGCTCGGAGTGCGACTCCACGTCGGCCAGTTCGGTGACGTGAAGGGCGCAGAGCTCGCCGAAGAGCTCGGCGCGGCAAGCGCGGATCATCTCGAGCACGTGTCGGACGAAGGCCTCGCCGCGCTGGCTCGTGGCGGCGTCACCGCAGGCTTGTTGCCCGTCGCGTCGTTCACGCTCGGACAAGCTCCGCCTCCGGTCGCGCGGATGCGCGAGCTGGGCGTCGCGATCGTCGTGGCGAGCGACTCGAACCCCGGCACCGCGCCGACGGAGAGCTTGCCGCTCGCCATGGCGCTCGCCGTTCGCTCGTACGGACTCTCGGTCAGCGAAGCGCTCTTGGGCGCGACGCGCCATGCGGCGAGATCCTTGCGAGTCTCTACGGGCGTGATCGCACCGGGAAACGCAGCCGATTTTGCATCTTGGGATTTGCCGCACGAAGCGTGCATCGTGCAACCATGGGGCGTCGCTCGCACGCGGTTCGTCTGGCGAGACGGCGAAGCGATCTCACAGCTTGCCGAGCGCGACCTTTAGTCTTTCAATGCCGACCATCACGCGGTCGAGAGGCGCGGACGTGTAACAGATGCGCGCGTGCGTCGTGAACGCAGCACCGAACGCCTCTCCCGGCGCGAGGAGTACGCCCTCGGCGACCGCAAGCTTCAAGAGCTCCGCCAGCGGTCGGCCCTCTAGCGCCTCGGCGAAGTCGGCGAACAAATAGACGCCTCCGTCTGCGAGCGACGCACGAACCTTCGTGCCGCGGAGTGCCTGGTGCGCCGCGTCGCGCGCCTTCAGGTAGTGCGATCTCGCGTCCGCGACCCACGCGTCGTCCCCGAGCGCCGCAAGCGCCGCTCGCTGCATCAGGACGGGCACGTTGAACACCGAGTGCGTCGACACCTTGCGCATCGCGGAGACGACGTCGCTGGGCGCAATCACCCACCCTACCCGCGCGCCCGCGAGCGCGTGGCTCTTGGAGAACGAGTACGCGCTGATGGTTCGCTCGGACATCCCGTCCAATCGCGCGATCGACACGTGCTCGCTCGCGAACGCGTAGTCGGCGTACACCTCGTCCGCGAACACCCAGAGATCACGCTCGCGCGCGAGCGCCGCGACGGATGACAAGTCACGCGCCGAGAGGGTCTTACCGTCCGGGTTATTAGGAGTGATCACGTAGATCGCGCGCGTGCGGTCGGTCAGGCGCTCGCGCAGCAGGTCCCCGGCAAGGAGAGACGGGTCTGCGTAGAGGCGCGAGGTGAGGGGCACCTCCACCACGTTCGCGCCTGCGCTCGCGAGGATGCCGTGTGCGAGCGGCCAATACGGCGACGCGAGCAGCACCTCGTCATCACGCTCGAGTACGACGCGAGCGGCGCACGAGAGCGCGTGGGTCGCGCCCACGCCGAGTTGCACGTTCGACTCACCCGTCATCGTCCCCCATCCACGACCTCGTAGAAGCGCATGATGCGCGAGCGCGTCGCGAAGCTCTGGCAGGCCGACCGTCGCGCCGTACGCGTAGATCGAAGAGTCCCCACCGTGGAGGTGGCGTTCGAAGCGCGACGCCGCAGGCGGCGGCAAGCAGGTGTCGCCGATGTGGAGCGGCACGAGGTCTCCGCCCGCCGCGCGACGCTCGGAGATCGCGCGCTCGAGCTCGGAGAAGACTCCAGGTCGGATCGCATGCGCCGTCTGCGAAAGCTTAGGCATCGCGCCAGTCAACCGGGAGCCGGCGTAGCGGTCAACTCGCGTCTGCGTGCTTGCCCAATCCCGCGGGCGGGCGCGTTGCATTCTCGCGGAACGACAGCGCGGTGAGTGCGAACAGCGTCGCAACGTAGGGCATCATCGAGACCACATCGTGGAGCGCGCGACTCTGCCCGGGCATCGCGCCAAGGAGCGCGTCGAGCGCCGCGAAGACGAGGCAAGCGAGCGCCGCGCGACCGGGCCTCCACCCCGCAACGATCACGGCTGCGAGCGCGATGAAACCGCGACCGGCGCTCATGCCGGATTGGAACTGATGCTGCTCGAACGCGAGCGCCGCGCCACCGAGCCCGGCGAACGCCCCCCCCAAGCTGACGGACGCGATGCGTGTCCACGTGACGTCCACGCCTGCGCTCGCGGCGGCCCAGGGAGACTCGCCGCACGCACGCACGCGCAAGCCAAACCGCGTCCGCTGGAGCATCCACACGACCGCGATGGTCGAGAGCAACGTGGCGATCGCGACGGGATCGAGCAGCGTGCGTATGAGCATCGAGAGACCCGAAGTGCCCTCGGATCCGAAGCGAAACGCCTCGATCGCGGGCGAGTTCGAGCTCGAGCCGTAGAGGGCACGCAGCACGATGCGTGTCCCGCCGGCGGCCGCGAGGTTGAGCGCGATACCGCTCACGATCGCGTTCACCCTCCCCTTCACGACCAGGAGTGCATGGACGAGCCCCATCGCCGCCCCCGTGCACACACCGGCGGACGCTCCCAGCGCAGCGCTCCCTGTCGAATGCGCTACGGCGATGCTCGCGAGACCGCTCGAGAGCAACATGCCCTCGAGCCCGATGTTCACGACGCCGCTCTTTTCGCTGAGCACGCCGCCCTGCGCGGCGCACACGTACGGCAGGCTCGCGCGGAGCGTCTGCGCGAGCATGGACAGGGAGAAGACGGCCCCGAGCGCGCTCACGCCGTCACTTTTTCTTTTGAGAGGAGCGCCGGCACCTTGATGATCCAAGCGCGCACGCGCTCATCGCTGAGAGCCACTGCGAGCATGACGACCGCTTGGACGATCTGCATCGCCTCGCGCGGAATGGTGGCGTTGAGCGCGAGACCTCCCTGGTCGAGCGTGCCGAACAAGAGCGCCGCGAACACCATGCCGCTCGCTCGGCCGCGGCCGAGCAACGCGACCGCAAGCCCCGTGAAGCCCGCGCCCGCTCCGAGCCCTTGCTCGTAGTAGCCCTTGTACCCCAGCACCGTCGCGGAGCTGGCGAGGCCCGCGACGGCTCCCGACAAGACGAGCGCTTGAGTGAGTCTGCGCGCGACGGGTATGCCCTCGGCGCGACAGGCGTCTGGGTTCTGGCCGACCAAGAGCTGCTCGCGTCCGGCGCGCGTACGAGGCCACAAAAATGCCGCCATCAGCAGGGCTAGCAGTGCGACGAAGATGGACGTATTGGCCGCGCTGCCCTGGAGCGAGCTCACCCAATCGCCGAGGCGGCGCATGCGAGCTCCGGGTGCGACGTCGGGCGTTCGCACGGTGCCCTTTTGCGCGAGGCCGAGCCCGAGGAGCAGACTGATGAGCGCATCTGCGATGCGGTTGGTCATGATCGTGCTGATGACCTCGTGTGCGCCGAGTCGCGCGCGCAACAGCGCGGGGCCGAGCGCCCAGAGAGCGCCCGCGCTTGCCGCGACGAGCAACAACAGCGGCAGCGCGACGAAGCCCGGCATGGTCGGCCCGAGGTGCGCGCCCACGCTCGCGACGGCGAGGCTCGCTACCGCCATCTGTCCCTCGGCGCCGATGTTGAAGAGCCCTACGCGAAGCGCGAGCTGGACGGCAATTCCACTGAAGAGAATCGGTGTCGCCTTGAACAGGACCTGACCGGCGCCGTACGCGGTGCCCCAAGTGCCGCTCCACAACTGGCCTGCCATGCTGACGGGCGCCTCTCCGTACGCGAACACGATGAGCGAGAACGCGAGCCATCCGAGCGCGAGCCCGATGGTCATGGCGAGCAGATCGGCCTCGACGCGCGACCTCATGACGCCTCTGCTCCGCCGAGCATCAGCTCGCCAAGGCGTTCGACCGAAGTGTCCGGCGCGACGTCCGCAACGATGCGCCCGTGAGCCATCACGAGCACGCGATGTGCGAGCACGCGGAGCTCCGAGAGATCGCTACTGATCACAAGCACCCCCGCCCCCTTCGCCGCGGCCGCCTTCACGCGCTCGTGGATCGAACGCGCCGCGCCGACATCCACACCGCGCGTGGGGTGACTCAACACGAGCAGCAGCGCGTTACGCGCGAGCGCCCTCGTCACCACTACTTTTTGCTGGTTCCCTCCCGAAAGCGCGCGCGCAGGCAGATCGAGGTCACGAGGCTCTACTGTGCCCGCCGTCACGCGAGCCGACGCTTCTCTGCGCATGCTCTTGTCTTTGAGCACTCCAAACCTGGCGAAGCGTCCGTGCTCGCCGAGCAAGACGTTGTCGAGCACGCCGGCGTCGAGCACGAGCCCGTCCTTGTGGCGATCTTCGTGCACCACGCTCGCGCGTTCCGAGCGCATCCTTCCGCTCTCCGCGCGCAGGAGCCCAGCGATCACGCGGACGAGCTCACGCTGACCGTTACCCTCGACGCCCGCGACACCGACGATCTCCCCCGCCTTCACGGAGAGCGAGACGCCACGGAGTAGGCGACCAAGCGAGATGTCGCGCATGGAGAGCACTTCCGCACCGGGCTCGACCCGATCGCGCTGCAGCTCCGCAGCTGGCTCTCCGCCCATGATGGCAGCGGTCAGCGCGTGCGCCTCGGCGGGATCGTCTGGCCGCACGTCGCGAGCGAGCACGACCTCTCCCTTGTGCATCACCGTGACCGTCCCCGCATGCGCGATGACCTCAGCCACCTTGTGGGTCACCACGATCACGGTCTTGCCCGAACTGACGAGCCGCCCGAGCGTGGCGTAGAGCGCGTTGATCTCTTTCGGGACGAGCACTGCGGTGGGCTCGTCGAGCACCACGGTGGTGGCTCCCTTGTAGAGCACTCGCGCGATCTCCAGGCGCTGACGATCTCCCACGCCTAGATCGCGGACAATCGCGTGAGGGTCGAGCGTCACGCCGAGCTCTTCGCAGATCGAACCGAGGCGCGTGCTCGCCTCGCGTTCGTCCAAGAGCCACCGGCCCTCAGCGCCAAGCATGACGTTCTCGATCACCGTGAGCGGTTCGATGAGCGCGAAGTGCTGCTGCACCATTCCGACTCCGCGGGCGATCGCCTCTCTCGGCGTACGCGGCCTTAGCTCGCGCCCGACGAGCTTGACGTGACCCGCGTCCGGCTCGACGAGGCCGCAAGCAATCTTGAGGAGCGTGCTCTTGCCGGCGCCGTTCTCGCCAATGACCGCATGGATCCTACCCGATGCGAACGACACCGTCGCGGGGCGCACGGCCTTGGCGCTGCCATAACGCTTCTCGACTTCGACCAGCTCGATCGCGGGCACCACTTCGGACACGCTATTCGATCCTCGCGCGACGAGACGTAAAAGACACACCTCCGCGATCGTCGCGCACGACGAACCAGAGGAGCTCTCCGCGTGTGCGATCGGGCTTGTTCAACGCCACGGCCGTGAGCGTCGCGCCGTCCGTGTCTGGGCGCGCGAACTCGTCGCGGAGCACGCCTTGCGAAGTGAAGAAGAAGACGACGACGTCCTCTGTCTGGCCGAAGTAGGTCTCGACGCTGTCTTTGGTGATGTCGAGCTGCAGAGTGTGTTGCCCGGCAATGGGGCAGTCGCTGACGGCGTTCACGTCGCACGCCTTCAACGTGCGCTCCTCGGTCTCCGGCCAAATCAAGCCGTCCACACGCAGCCGCGCGATCTTGGGGTTGGCGTTGCGCAAGCCGCGCAGCACCGTGATGCGCTTCTCGCCCCACACGAACGTCGCGCGATCGTTCGTCTTGCCGACCGCGTCCACGCACGTCACCGGTGAGAGGCCGTGACGCACCGACGACAGCGTCCCCGCGCACGCCGCGAACACCACGCCGACGGATCCGACCTGCGCGTCGGCGGGCGCACCGTCGAGCGCGCCACTGGGGACGGTCACATCGAAGCTCGAGCCGCTCGTTTGAAAAGACGCAACGGCGGAAGCGCACGCGGGCAGCTCCGCCGATCCCGGGTTCACGCAGGTGCCCCACGCCACGGAGATCGCGCGGCCATCCCCTAGCGGGTCGGCGATGAGCGCCTCGAGGTGCACCGTCTCGCCCGGCTCTGCGAATGGCTTGTCGGCTTGCACGGCGAGCACGCGAAGCGAGTCGATCACGCTCGCCGGTGACGACGTGTTGGCGTCGCAACACATCAAGAACAAGCCACCGCAAGCGAGCGCGAAGCGAAGGTTCACAGCTCACCGCGCAGGCCGAGGTTCGGTAGTATCGGCAGGCCCTTCACCGGTACGACGATCGAGTTGTCGAAGTTGGTGTTGTAGCCCTCCACGTTGCGGTGGTTGATTGCGTTGATGACGTCGAGGTACACGCTGACGCTCGCGGTCTTCCCGAAGGACCATTTCTTCTCGACGCGAACATCTACTGAAAAGAACGCCGGGAAGCGCGACGAGTTGAGGGGGCGCTGCTCGAGTGGCGCGTACGCCCCAGCATCGGCGTCGAACGCTCCGCCGAGCACGGGTGTGTACGGGTTGCCGGTGACGTAGCGAACTCGAACGCCGGTCTCCCAGCCATGACCGAGCCGGTAGCTTCCGAGCGCGGAGAGCACGTGCGTCTGGTCGTAGTCGAAGCGGCGGAGGTCTTGTTCGGGCACGCTTCGGCGCTCGCTGCGCGAGATCGTGTAGGCGATCCATCCCAAGAATCTGGCGTCGGGCTTGAACTTGAGGAGCACCTCGGTGCCGTACGCGAAGCCTTCTCCCTCGTTGCCGTAGCGAAAGCCGCTCGTGGTCGTCGAATCGGGGCGGCGCGATACGAGATCGTAGAAGTGCTTGTAGAACGGCTCGAGCGAGAGCTCCACGCGGTGAAAGAGCTCGAGCTCGATCCCAGTCGAGACCTGCGCGCTGCGAGCCGAATGGAGGCCGGGGGTGCCGAACACGGGGTCATTCTCGTAGACCTGGGGTCCCTGCGCGTACAGGCCTGCGGCGGCCTTCACCATCACCTTGGGGTCGGGCGAGACGAGGTATCGGACTGTGGCGCGAGGCTCCACGATGACGCCAGGCACACCGGCGAGCCTCGAAGCGCGCACTCCGAAAATCGTCGTGAGGCCCTTGCTCGATCTCACGTCGACGCTCGCGAACACGGCGGGATTGAGAAACGAGAACGTTCGTTGCTGAGTCAAGCGTTTGCGCCCAAAGAGCGGCCCGCCGTCCGGCTCTTCTCCAGACGGCACCGCCGGAAAGCGCAGATCGAGCTCGTAAGAGCCGCCGTCCACGTCGAGGCCACCGAGCACGCGCGCGAACTTACCGAGCGGCGCGTCCACCTGCGCGCGAGCGGCGCCGCGGTAGACGTTGTTCATGCCGCTGAGCACGCTCCCCAAGCTGATGGCGATCGAGTCGCGACCGAACGAGCCTTGCGCGCTCCATCGCGTGCCGCCCTTGGTCTTGCCCTCCGCGCGCAGCGTCTCGCGCCAGAACACGGTCGTGTTCTTGAGGTCTCCGGTCAGGCCCGGGTCGTCCGCCGCGGACGGCCGGATCGTGAGCGCGAGGCCGTCGTTCGCGCCAAGGAACGTGGAGCGCAGTGTCGCGCCGTCGTAGAGGTCGCGCTCGATGATCGCTTGGTAGTCGTAGTACACGGGCGCCGCCGTAACGCCGAGAGAGAGCGATTCCGCGACGCTCGGAAACCACGCGTCGATATAGCTGCGGCGTGCGGCGACCAGGACGCGCGTGTGCTTGTCGAGTGCCCCTTCGACGAGCGCGCGGGCGTCGATGATGTCGGCCTTCAGCACGCCGTGGATGCCCTCTCGCGTCGGCCCGCGCAGACCCATGTCGACAATGCCGCCGATGCCTCGCCCATACGCGACCTCGTAGTTTCCCGGATAGACATCGAGCCGCTCGATCAGCTCGGTGGGCACGATCGCCGAGAGCCCACCGAAGTGGAACGCCAGCGGGACGCTTGCGCCGTCAACGAACACTTGAGAGTCCTGCGGCGAGCTCCCGCGCAGGATGATCAGGCCGCTGAACGCGGGAGCGCGCGCGACTCCAGGCAGCGACTCGATCGTACGCAGCGCGTCGCCGCCAGTTCCCGGGATCGTCTCGATCTCGCGGTGATCCAGCGTGCGTCGCGTCGCGCTCTGCGTCGGCTTTTGACCCGAGACGTGAACGTCCTCCGGCGTCGGAAAAGGAGTCGGTATTGGGGGAGGCGAGATCGGAGACGAGATCGGAGGCGGGTGCGGGAGCGCGAGCGGGGCCGGTTCGGGTCCCTGGAGATGAAGGCCGAGAGTGATCTTCGCTTTGAAGGGTTTGTCGCCACGCTTCGCCGGTGAGAACACGTAGCGGCGCGCTGTAGCGAGCGCGATCTCGTCGAGGGCGTCTCCTGTGGGCGTGGGGAGGCTCGCGTCGATCACGCTGCCGTCGACGTCGATCGTGACCACCACGTTGACGTCTCGCTCGAGGCCGATCGCCGCATCCGAATAGATCGGCGCGGCTGCGCTCTCCACCTTCGGAGACACGAGCTCCTGCGCGACCGCTGAGCTCGACGTGACCGCGATCGCGGTCGCGAGCAGAATGCTTTGGAGGCGTCGCACGGTGGAGCATCCATATCGCCACGAAGGTCGGCGACCAAGAGTGTTAGGTTGAGCGCGTGAACGATCCCAAATCGATCCACAAGCGCTTCCTCGACTACCGTGACAAGCACGTCTACTTCGGCCGCAAGATGACGCAGGTCGACCTGCCGACCTTCACGACACTCGACGCGGAGTACTACGACCTACGCGCCAAGGGAGCCGCGCGCGACGACGATCAAGAGGCGCGCATCGAGGAGCTCGCGCACCTGCTGCATCGCGACTAGCTAACGCCGGACGCTGGCAACGCGCTTCTTCGCGCTTTCGATCGACGCGACTTGAGACGTGTGCCGCGCGACTCTGTCCATCTTGGGCAGACCCGCGTGGAGCTTCGCGCTCTCGAGGATCGCCTCGCATAGCGTGCCGTAGTCCATGCCTGCGGAGTCGGCGATCTTGGGCAGCAGGGAGGTCGGCGTCATGCCGGGAAGCGTGTTGACCTCGAGCACGTACTCGTTCTCGCCTTCGGTCACGAGCAGATCCACGCGACACGCGCCAGTGACTCCAAGCGCGCGAGCGGCACGCTCCGCGAGGTTCATCACGCCGCGAGCGCGTACCGAAGGCAAGCGCGGAGGGCAGATGTATTCGGTCAGGCCCGCGGTGTACTTCGACTGATAGTCGTACATGCCGCTCTTCGGGACGATCTCGATCGCGCCTAGAACACGGCCGTTCACGATTCCGACGTGCACTTCCATCGCGGTGATGAAGCGCTCAATGAGCGCGCTGTCGTCGTGCTTCAAAGCGCCTTCGATGCCGGCCTGCAGCTCGGACATGTTGGTCGCCTTCGTCACACCGACGCTCGAGCCTTCGCAGCGCGGCTTCACGATGACAGGGAAGCCGAAGCTGCCGTGAACGTCTTCGAGGTCCGCGAGGTCTGCCTCGGACGCGACGTAGTAAGGCGGGGTCGGGACGTTGTGGAGGCGGAAGAGCTCTTTGGCCTTCTGCTTGTCCATCGCCAGCGCGCTCGCGAGCACCGAGGAGCCCGTGTACGGAATGCCGAGCAGCTCGAGGAGCCCTTGCACGCATCCGTCCTCGCCGCCGCGGCCGTGGAGCGCGAGGAAAGCGACGTCGAGGTTCGAAGCGCGGACGAGCTCATCGACGCCGCGAGTGGCGGGACCGAACGCAACGCGTACGACCTCGTGACCCCGCTCTTCGAGAGCCTTGGCGACGCCTTCGCCCGTACGCAGCGACACATCGCGCTCCGCGCTCGTGCCACCCATCAGAACCCCCACGCGACGCTTCTCCATCATTCGGGTCCTCTCAAACGAAGGCGACCAGATCGCCGTCCGCGCCGATGAACGTTACATTGGCCACGCCGCCGATGTTCAAGATCGCCAGCGGCCGTTCCAGATCGCGCG
>ENA-OFCD01000313-OFCD01000313.1-metagenomes-genome-assembly--contig:-NODE-313-length-32595-cov-2.806792_pt1 | contig 32595 bp, 19 predicted proteins | sample MGYA00153392_OFCD01 | MGnify analysis MGYA00153392
GCAAAATGGTTGGGATCACGTGAGTGCATATCGCACAACGGGTTATGTGATCAGTAAGTATTCGCGTTTACAAAAAACCGTACACACCAATTACAATCAAACGAGTTTAGTCCGCACCATCGAACATATTTTAGGTTTACCACCCATGAATATTATTGATGCCACCGCAACGCCGATGACTAATTGTTTCACTACAACTATTGATACCGCATATTCCTTTTCTGCCAAAAAAAATCTGATTGCTTTGAATGAAATGAATAAATCGGCGAAGGAATTAAAAGGTGCCGCGCGCAAATTCACGGAGCAATCTGAAAAATACGTTTTCAATCTCATTGATCGCGGTCACGACAATTTGCTCAATCGCATTATATGGTATTCCGTAAAAAATAATGTGCCATATCCTGCGCACTTAGCGGGTACGGATGATGATGATTAACAAAAGTGGAACGTATGTAAAGAAAAATGCGTAAGGCTTTTCTCGGAAATTATTTTATTGTGGGTTAAGTTTCTACTTACTAAAAGTTGAAAAAGTAGTTTGTTAAAAATGAGTTCTATTAATATTTTAAATCGAATCGCCCATCTGTAATTTTCAAGCTATCACAACCATTTTGTTTTATGGTACAGTAGAATGTGCCAGAAACAATTTTTGTATTCTTATCGAATTTAGTAATTACAAGTTTGCCAGCACTGAAAAAATTAGTAGAATCTACTAATGGACCAGAACTAATATCCTCACATAAATAGTTTTTGGTAGTATAATCATGGTATCTTAACTCAAATTTACGGCTCTTACCTTCAATGATTTTTTCTGAATAAGTAGGGATAGAATCAGAAAATAATGTCAAAAGGTCGGTCTCATTTTGTCCATCTAAATACCTAACTCCATCTATTTCAAATGCGCCACCAAAAAAACTGGGATCGTAACTCCAACTTGTTTTAGGCTTAGTACTTAAAAATTCGTAGTTTGGATTTTTATACTTCCAAACCACCCCATTAATTTTGCAAGCAAAAGTGCCAGCACCTGTTTGTGTTTCGGGTGGTAATCCACTCGGGTCAACGGTTGTTTTGCTGCATTGTATCATACTAATACTGAATGCAAAAGCGAAACACATTAAGAAGTATTTTCTAGGAATTTTTTGATTCGTCATAAAAAATTAATTAAAAATGAAGAATCGAAGGGGCGTTAAGTCATCCATAAAATTTGCAGTGCTAAATAATTGGTATTTACAAAACTACATACTATTTAAAGTGATTGACGCACAGGGTTTGTAATAGTTGCGTCATAATTTTATTTACAGAGAAAGGTACAATCGTTGTCTTAATATTATTTTTCAGCGATTTTTTTTATTTTATGCATTCAACACACTAAAATACTGTTTGATTGTTATAAGAATTATAAGATGTTTCAAAAACTGAACACTTTGAATTAATATTGTGACATCCTTAGTTGACAGTTGATAGGTGTCAGTTGACAGAAAAGTCAAAAACTGTCAACCGACAACTGTTACTGTCAACTCATCATGAAATACATAAACTCTGTTTTAGAAACCATTGGCAATACGCCGCTCATAAAACTCAATCGCGTGGTGGCGCACGTTCCCGCTTTGGTATTGGCAAAAGTGGAAACGTTCAATCCAGGTTTAAGCATTAAAGATAGAATTGCGGATAAAATTATTTGCGAAGCCGAAAACCACGGTTTACTTAAACCGAATGGTACTATCATTGAGTGTACTTCTGGTAATACGGGTATTGGCTTAGCGATGGTAGCAGCGGTAAAAGGTTATAAAATAATTTGTACCGTCAATGACAAACAGTCGAAAGAAAAAATACAAATGTTGCGTTCGTGGGGAGCAGAAGTAGTGGTTTGCCCAGCGAATGTAAAACCGAACGATCCGCGTTCAAATTATTCGGTGGCAGAGCGATTGAGTAACGAAATTCCATTTTCCTATTGGGTGAATCAATACAAAAACGTTTTTAATCCGATGGCACATTATCTTTCAACGGGTCCAGAAATTTGGGATCAGACGGATGGAAAAATTACGCACTTAGTCGCATCGGCAGGAACGGGTGGAAGTTTGACAGGGAGTGCGCGTTTCTTGAAAGAACGCAATAAAGATATAAAAATTTGGGGTGTTGATGCGTATGGTTCGGTGCTCAAAAAATTTCACGAAACAGGCGAGTTCGACACGAAAGAAAGTTATGAATACTCCATGGAAGGTGTTGGTCGCGAATTTATTCCTAAATCGCTGGATTTTTCGCTCGTTGATCATTTTGAAAAAGTAACCGATGGCAGTGCAGCCCTCATGGCGCGCCGATTGGTGCGCGAAGAAGGTTTGTGGCTCGGTCATTCGTCGGGTGCTGCCGTTTTAGCCGTCATTCAGATGCGCAAATTACTCACCGAAAACGATGTTGTTGTTGTAATTTGTCACGATCACGGCAGTCGCTACATCGGTAAAATTTACAGCGATGAATGGATGGATGCTAAAGGGTATTTTGTAGAAAATAGTGTGATCGTTAATCCTTCAAAAAATTAAACCTAATTTCATTTTTATAAGCAAGCCCTATTATTTCTTTATACTCAGAAAAAATCAATCTAATTGAAACCGCACAGACGAAGGATGTTTAACCATAAATTTAAAATTTAGTTTGCGATCTTCATTCGGTTTTAAGTCGAGCTTCCAAGTCAATCTGCCTTTAACTTTATCGAATTCTGCACCGCGTGCTTCAAACTCCACTTCAATAGATTTATCCGTCGAAACAGGAATTTGATCTTCAATATCAATACTGATAGGTACGGATTTTTTATTTTTAACCGCAATTTCGTAACTGCGCGCATCAATTTTTTTATCGGAAAGGAAAGTCCCTTTGCTAAATTCTTTCAGTTTTGTGCGCTTAATCACTACACTTTTATCGCGCCCGAGTGAAATTTTTAAAGTATCATCGGTAGTGTTAGCACCAATCAAAGTTTTACCCAAATACGTACCTTCAAAATACAAATTCGCTTCGCCTTCAATCAAATTGTACTGCTCCCAATTTAAAATGTACGCTGCTAAAAAAGCATCCACATCAAGTTGTGGTGCGCTGGAATATTTGTAAAACGCTGGCATCGTCACTTCTTTAATTTCTACGGCATTTTCTTTATTATCAGTTGGAATAGTGTAAGGTAATTCGATATCGAAAGAGGTTGTGGTCGGTTTTATATTTTGATTTACACCTTTGTAAGTATCAACAGTTAGATCATCTGGAAAATTTATAACGAAATCAGATTTTTTTGAAGGTGTATAAGACTGAGACACATCACCAATTGTTATTGAGGATGCAGCACTCGATTCATTTTTTTTCTTTAATGTTCCTCCATAACCCGTTACAACAACTTGATCCAAAACCATAGTGCTTTTTAAGCTGGCATTAGCGTTTCTGTTATTTCCAACTTTAATAGTTTGCGTTTCGTAACCTGCGTAACTAACAACCAACTCAATATTATTTTCGTTAGCTTGAATTGGCACCGAATATTTTCCATCAACATCTGTTTGCGCTCCTCGCAATGTTCCTTTTATAATTACAGAAGCACCGATCAAAGGTTCTTTTGTTTCAGCATCTGTTATTATACCTTGAATTTTATCAGAAATCAAGGAGAGTTTTTTATTTTGATACTCATCTAAAACACTCATATTTCTCCCGGTATAATCAGAATTTCCATTTCTATGTAAATACCACGTCCCCAATTCAGGTTTAATTCCACTGCGTTGTGGTTCACCTGTTGAAAGCGTGAGTTGCACATTGTTCCAATCTTCGCCACTGTTTTGACGCACTTTGGCTTTCATTTGTGTTAAAACGGGCGCGGTTAAATCTTTCACGCGCAAATCGTATTCTGTGTACCAACTTGTGTTCGGCACAATGTATTCTAATTTTAGTTTGGCAGAAACAGACGCGGAAGTTTTATTAAACACCGTTACAATCACTTCGGCGGTGGCTGTATTTTTTCGCGCATTGAGGTCGTTGAGCTGATTACTAATTTTATTTTGCTCAAGTTTTATTTTTTCAGTATTGTTTTCGATGTCGAATTTTTTGTTGTAATTTTCTGTCAGACTTTTGCTTTGCAAATCCATTAATTCTTTCACATCTTTTGTGCTTAAAGTCGTGTTTGAAATGCCGACAACTTGCCTATTATTATTTCTTAAAATTTCTATTTCATTTTCAATTACTGCTTTTTCTAAACCTAATCGCGCACGTTTTTCTGTTAAATCGTCGCGTTGTTTTTCTAAATTGACAATCGTATCGGTGCGTTTTTTTTCTTCCAAAAAATTCATCGCGTGTTTTACAGACATAATTGTAAAATCGCCTTCACCCGAAACCACTAAACTATTCACATCTAAATTGGGTGTTAATCCTTTAAAAATAATATCCGATTTTCCATTGGGTGCAAAAGCCGAAGCCGAACGTTGTACTTGCGCACCGCTCAAAAACACCGTGACGTGTTCAATTTTGGAATTTATTTTTTGTTGGGCGAAGACATATAATGTGGCGAATATAAAAAGCGTTAACGAGATGATATTTTTCATACAGAATAGTTTTGAAAAGATCTATCCAATTGATAGATTTCCAAAATTTAAAACGGTCAGAAATATTTTTTGCTTTATAAATAAATCTATCTGTTAAAAGCGGTTCAATTTTCTTTCATTTGATTTTTTATTTTGAATTTTGTCTCCACTTTACAAATCAAAATACATACTATGCCAGGAACTTACTCTCAAATTTACATTCAAATCGTTTTTGCAGTTCATGGTCGGGAATGTCTCATTCAACCGCATTGGGAGGAAGAATTGTACAAATACACAACGGGTATTATCACAAACAAAGGGCAGAAATTATTAGCTATAAATGGAATGCCCGACCACATTCACATTTTCATCGGGATGAGACCTTCTTGTTGTCTCTCTGATTTGGTAAGAGAAATAAAAAAATCATCCAACGCCTTTATTCAAGAAAAACAGTTTTCAAAGTTTAGTTTTAAATGGCAAGAAGGTTATGGGGCATTTTCTTATAGACATTCAGATTTAACGCAGATAATTCGATACATAGAAAATCAAAAAGAACATCATTTAAAAAAGAAATTCAAAGAAGAATATTTAGAATTACTTAAAGAATTTGACATTGAATTTAAAAATGAATATTTGTTTGAATGGCTCGAATAAAAAATCCATAAACATGTGATGCCTTCGGCATCACAACTTCGATAAAATCTATAAACATGTGATGCCTTCGGCATCTTTAATTCGATAATATCTATAAACATGTGATGCCTTTGGCATCAATTTTATGATTGCACGGAGGCTGATGCCGAAGGCATCATATGTTTATAGCAATGTTTATGGAGCCAATAATTCATATAAAACTGGTGTAACGATACGCGTTAAAAGCGTTGAACTGATTAAACCACCAATTAAAACCCATGCGAGCGGCGAATACAACGGATTAAACTCTATCGCGAGCGGCATTAAACCGCCGATTGCTGTAAGCGTTGTTAAAATTATGGGTACAAAACGCGTTTCTCCAGCTTCTAAAATAGCTTCGTTCAAACTCTTTCCACCTGCGCGCAATTGTTCCGTGTAATCAACGAGTAGTATGGAGTTTTTGACTTCAATACCTGCGAGCGCAATAATACCAACAATGGCTACAAACGAGAGCGTATAACCTGTAAAAAACAATGCGAGAACAGCACCGATAAACCCCAACGGAATAACCGACAGCACAACAATGGTGCTTTTAAAATTGCCAAATTCGAGAATGAGAATACCGAGCAAACCAAAAACAGTGATGATAATAATTGTTCCCAGTCCGCCGAAACTTTCTTTTTGTTGTTCCACATCGCCTGCCGCAATATATCTATAACCCGAAGGAAAGGCAATTTTATCCAAATTTTTTAAAACACCGACGGTTACTTTTTGTGTGTTAAATCCGGTTTTCAAAAAACTGGACACGGTTGTGAATCGGTCTTTATCGTAGTGTTTAATAGTGTTCGGTGTCGTTTGAAATTCGATTTGCGCCAATTGTTTCAACGGAATACTCGCACCCGTGACGGAATTGACATAGATTTTATCAAAAACATCAAACGTTTGTTTGTTGCCGCGCGGAATAGTGACGTTGATAGCGTAATCGTCGTCGCTATTTTCTACTCTGAATTTACCAATTGGTAACCCAGTAATTGCCATGCGAATTGTGCGATCAATGTCAACCATTGGTACGCCGTACGTTGCCGCTTTTTGGTGATCAATTTGCACTTTTAATTCTTGCGTTTGTGATTTAAGTTCATTCTTGATATAAATTGTGCCATCCGTGTTTTGTAAAACTTCTTCCACCTTTAGACTTAGATCTCTGAGTGTGTCTAAATTTTCACCGAATAAACGAATCGCAATGGGCGCTTCAACTGGTGGACCTTGCTCAAAATCTTTCACTTCAATTTTAGCATTCGGATATTGAATAAACTGTGCGCGCAGAGCATCAATTATTTTTATTTTTTCTTCTGGTCCGACGCTATGCTCTAATTGAACAAACATTTGTGCAAAATTTGGCGATTCATTGCGCTGAATAACGTTATAATAAATGCGCGGATTTCCTTTGCCTACGTTCGTCGAATAGTTTTTTAGGTGAGGCACTTGACGTATAGTACGTTCAATATCGCGCGCTACCCTATCGGTTTCAGAAATATTTGTTCCGAGTGGTGTTTCTATATTGACCAAGAACATTGGCTTTTCGGAAGCAGGAAAAATACTAAAACCTACTTTTGGCACTAAAGCAATTGAACCCGCAAAAATGATGAGCGAAATAATGAGTGTTAAAATTGGTGCGCGCATCGCAGACATCAGTAACCGATGATACGAACCTTTTATTACCCAATTCAATCCGCGTAAGAATATATTTCCTTCTGGATTATGGTTTTTGCTTAAAATTTGAGAAGAAAGAAACGGCACAAGAGTGAGTGATACTAATAAACTTGCTGAAATAGTGAGTACAACAGCTAATGGCAAACCGCGAATAAAATCACCAGAAGCTTCCGGCAAAAATAAAATTGGTAAGAAAGCAAAAATGAGTGTAGCAGTACAACCCAATACTGCTAATGTAATTTGATTTGTGGCTTTTATAGATGCATCAACGCGCGAAAAACCGTTGCGCAAATAGCGTTCAATATTTTCGACGACGACGATTGAGTCATCAACCAATAAACCCAACGCCACAATAAACCCAACGATACTCAGTTGATTGATAGATATACCACATTTATCGAGCAAAAATAAACCAATAAGCAGCGATGTCGGAATAGAAATCATAACGACTAAAGATGCGCGCCAACCCAAAGGAAGTAGTGTGAGCAGCACCAAGAAAATAGCAATACCGAAATCGCGAACAAAATGTGTTAACCGCGTGCGAACTGATTCGGCATTGTCAAAACTTTTTTCAAACTGAATATAAGGTGGTAATGTCTTCTTGAAACTTTTGAAGATTGGTTTAATTTGTTCATCCACCGAAAAAATGTTTGTTCCCATTTTGCGTGCGCCATTCACCCAAACGGCGCGTTTACCATTCAATCGCACTTTATAACTTTCCTCTTCTTTGCTAAAATTTACATCTGCTACATCGCTGAGTCGCACAATATTTAAACCTGTACTTTTAATGACCGTGTTTCTAATTTCATCCAAACTTTTATATTCTCCACTCGTTTTGACGTTTAGTTTTTTTGTCGCCATATCTATTGAGCCACCTGGAATGTTTGCGTTTTCGCTTTGAATAGCCCCTAAAATATTATTTATCGGCACTTTATTAGCAGCAAGGCGCATTAAATCAATCGAGACGCGCACTTGTTGTTTCTGATAACCTACGTGTTCTACTTTTTTAAGCGATTTTACTTTCTCTAATTCTTTTTTAAGTCTGTACGCTTGGTCTTCGAGTTCTTTATCAGTCGCCACTTCCGAAATTAAGGCGACTTGAAAAATATTTACATCGCTCGGTGTGAATTTTATGATGTTAGTACTTACAATTTCGGTCGGCAATTGGCTTTTAAGTGCTGTAATCTCGCGGACTAAATCTTGGTATTTAGTATCAGGATTGCTACCAAATTTAAAATTCACGCGAATCACTGCTACACCATCATTGATAAAAGAAACAATACTTTTAATATCGTCTAGTTCATTCGCTTTTTTTTCAATCGGATTAACGACAAGTTTTTCCATATCCGAAGGACTAGTGCCGAGATAAATCACTACCACTGCAAACTCTGGCGCAATAATGTCTGGGTCTTCACCGCGTGGCATATTTAGAAGCGAACCAACGCCCAACGCCATTAACGCCACAAAAATGATGAGCGTGAATTGGTAATTTTTTACTGCAAATTCTGTTAGTTTCATAATTTTTAGTTGTTCGTTGATAGTTGTTCGTTGATAGTTGTTCGTTGTTCGTTGTTCGTTTCATACGAACAACTATCAACGAACAACTAATTTAACTTTTGTTTTTTCTGTTAAAAAAGCCGAGCCATCCGTAATGACAGCGCTACTCGTTAAACCAGAAACACCGACTTCTTTTTCTAAAATTTGGATAATTTTGACGGGCATTTTTTTGACAGAAGTATTATCGCTATTCAAAACCCAAACATAACCCGATGTTCCATTTCCCTCAACGAGTGCTTCAATCGGAATAATTTGCATCGGTGACGACGCGCTCGGTTGCATTTTAGTGTGTGCAAATAAACCCGTCGCCATGCGTTTACCTTTTGTATTGAGCGATATTTCAACTTCGTAAGTACCGCTGGTGGCATCTACATAATCAGCGAGTTTGGTTATTTTTCCAGAAAAAGTTTCATTCGGATAAGCATCGAAAGAAATATTTGCCACATTACCGACGCGCAACACTGACCAATCGCGATCACTCACACCCACGCGCACCACCCAATCGGTTGTGTTCGCTGTTGCTTCATTTATAAAAAACAACGGCAAACCAGGTCCAGCTAATTCACCTTCGCTCATCAATTTTTTTAAAATTTTACCTGAACGCGGCGCACGAATTTCAGAAAATCGCAAATTAAATTGAGCGATATCGCGTGTTTTGCGCGCAACGTCTGCGCCTGTTGTCGCATTCTGAACTGTTTCTAATGTTGCAACAGTATCGGCGTATAGTTTTTTGGCGCGTTGTAAATCGCGCTCTGCTTTTTGAACACCCAAATCTGCTTGCGCGACTTGCGAATTAATTTCAGTTAAATCCAAAGTTGCCAATAATTGACCTGCTTTAACATCATCGCCTTCTTTGACATAAATTTTTGAAATAACACCACCTGTTTTAAACGATAAGCGCGATTCTGCTTTCGACATTAACATTCCTGTGCCCACTACATCGTGGGTTATATTTCGAGTTTCGACAGCTGCAGTTTTAACAGCAATAATTTCCGATTCATCCACAGCACTCGGTGTGATGACAAGTTTGGTTTCTTCTTTTTTCTTTCCGCAAGAAGCAAAGAGCAAAAAGCAAAAGACAAAAGATAAATTGGAAAACGAATACCTCTTCAAAGGCTTAGAAAGAGATGTGAAATGAGATCGCTGTTTCATGATTTTTTATTTTTATTTTAATTCTTAATTTATTATGGAATAAGATGCTTCTGCACGTTCAATCTCGATCATTCGTTGTAAAACTGTGAAATGTGCGAGGCTGCGTTTTAATTCGGCGGCAGTTTTTTGCGTCCGCGCATCCACTAATTCAATTTGCAAAGCAGAACCTGCGGCGTATCTTTTATCCGTTAATCTATAATATTCTTCGGCGTATGCTAATTCGGCGTCGTTCACTTTAAATTGTTCTTTCGCTGTTTCCAAATTTGTTTGCGCTATTTGTATTTGCAACTGAATTTGTTGGAAAACTTCTGCCGTTTGCGCTTGTGTTTTCTTTAAATCAATGTCGTTTTGTAGAATTTTTAAGTCGTTTGATTTAGCCGTGTAGAGTGGTAAATCTATTTGCAAACCCAATAAACCATACGCTTGTCTATCCCAAATTTTAAAACCGTAGCCTTGAAAACCCAAATCGAGCGACGCGCCAATTTTAGGAATTTTATAGTTTTCATTCATTTTTTTTTGAAGTAATAATGCGCGTTCTCTGCCTTTTAGTTGATCAAATTCCTCGCGCAAACCTCGTAGGTTTTTAAAACCTGCGAGGTTTAGTTCCGTTAATGTTGAATCTAATAAAATTTCAGCATCGAAAGACTGATTGCGCAAAAAATTAAAATAGGCAGCAGCATTTTTTACATTATTCTCATATTCAAAAACACTACTTTCAACTTTAGAAACTTCTGATTTAGCTTTTAAAACCTGCGCATTCGTCCCTACATCATTTCTAACTAATTTTTCATTCACGCGTACGTTTTCATTCACTAAAACCAAAGCATTTTTATAAATCGAAACGGCTTGTCGCGCTTGCAACCACTGAATGTATGCCATTTTTATATTTTTAACCAACTCGCGTTTATAAACATTTATCTTAGCTTGTTCTATAGTGATGAGTTCTTTTTTTATTTCTCGGTTGTAGAAAATTTCTTTATTCAAAATCGGGTAAACGGTGTGAATTTTAGAATCTTGAAAATTATTCGGCAAAAAATTTATCTGTTGGTTTTCAATACTCGGAAAATTATTGCTGCTCGTAAGTTTATTGAGCGTACTATAAACGGGATTTAATAAATCACCGACGGGTAAATCCGTTCTACGTCCACCTGCTGCTAAAGAATATTGAAACTGAAAATTAACGCGCGGCATAAATAAAGTCTTGGCTTCTTCTAACGCTGTTATGCTATGTTCCAAATCGAACTGTTGCGTTTTTAAACTTGCATTGTTCGCAAATGCTTCTTTAATATAAACATCTAAAACGTTGCTTTGCTGAGCAAAAGAAATATTTGAAATAATCCAAAAATTGAAAATCAAAAAGACAGTAAAATTATTTATCTTCAAAGTGCGCGTCATATTTTTTAATTTATTAAACGAATATCATAAAATATACACTGTTCATTAAAATTGAAATAAAAAACCATTTCTGCTTATTATTTTATTCACTAACTATTAAAAATTGGTTTAATAAAGTTTCGGACGTGTGTTGAATTAAACTTTCTAAATCTAAACCATCGTACATTCGCAAACGATTTCTTAGATGCAACGAAACCATACCGTGCAACGAACTCCAAAACATGAAAGAAATCATTGGTGCGCTATCGCCTTTAAGCAGATTTTGCTCAAAACTTTTATCAATAATATCTTGCAAAATTTTAAAAACTGCGAGCCCGCACGCCCAATTTTCTGCGTTTTCTTCTGCGCACATCGGCTCTTGAAGAATAAACATTAAATCGTAAAGTTCTGGATTTTTGAAAGAGAAGTTCACATACGTTGCACTCATAGCACGCAATTTTTCAATCGGATTATTTATGCCGCGCAAATTGGTTTCGAACACGACCATTAATTTTTTAAACGCCCATTCGTGCATCGCAAAAAAAAGTGCATCGCGATCTTTAAAATATAAATAGATTGTACCCGGCGCGTATTGTATGCGTTGCGCAATACTCCTGATAGAAACTTTTTCGTAGCCTTCTTCAATGAAAAGTTTTATCGCTGCGTCAACGATGAGTTGGCGCATTTCTACAATTTCACGTTCGCGTCTATTTTGTAATGCTGACATTAATTATTTTAATGAACGATTCAAATGTACTGAACACTGTTTATTAATTCTAAATTTAATAAAAAAAATAAATTTTTTATCGTATTTTTGATTCGAAATTCATTTCATTGTCAACTGCTACAGCTTCAAAATGCTAAAAAAAATACTCCTCGGATTAGCGATTGTAATTGCCATCGTTTATTTATACCCTTCTCAAAAATATACTTTCGAACAACTCTATTCACAAAATGATAGCGTACTGACTTCTTTACAAAATTTCAGAAAAGAGGGAACAAGCTCCATAAAAGTTGGCGATTACGATTGGAAATATTACACCACCGGCAGTGGCGACACAACTATTTTATTTTTGCATGGCATGGGCGGCTCTTACGATATTTGGTGGCAACAAATTAATTATTTCAAAACGCGTTATAAAATTGTCAGCCCAACTTATCCACCTTTAACAAATTTAAAAGATTTATCAAAAGGTGTTTTAGCTATTTTAGAGAAAGAAAAAATCTCAAAAGTAATTGTCATTGGCAGTTCTTTAGGCGGATATTTAGCGCAATATTTAGCAGTAAATCATCCCGATAAAATTATTAAAGTGATGATGGGAAATACTTTTGCGCCAAATACAGAAAATAAAACCAATAATGAATCACTCGTTAAAGCTATGAAATGGTTGCCCGAATGGTTTGTGATAAAAAATGTCCGTAAAAAATATAATACTGAGGTTATTCCAGCATCTGGCAATTCGCCTATTGCAAATGCTTTTTTAAACGAATTGCTCGGCAGAGGCGTTACGCGTGAAGTTTTTATTGCCCGTTATTATTGCGTAGTTGATACGTTCACGCCAACAATTTCTCCCATTATTCCTTTACAAATTGTCGAATCAGATAACGATCCATTGGTCAATAAAAATTTGCGCGATCAACTTAAATTGACTTACCCACAAGCAAAGGTTGTAACGCTGCACAATGAAGGACATTTTCCATATCTCGCAAATGCAGATAGTTATAATAAAGTTATTGAGGAATTTTTAGGAAAATGAACTGCTTAACGGAAAAGTTTAATATATCCATCGAAAATAAATATTCGATTGCGTTTGAATCCAACCATAATTTATAAATGTAGTAAATCGCTTTTCTGCAATTATGAAAAATTATAATTGCAGTTTGGGAAGCCTTTTGGACGCTTCTGGAAAAAAGATTATTGCAAAACTGTCTGAATATGAATTTCCTGAATTAAATAATTTGCTGAAACGCGATTTCAAAAATTTTAAAATTCTGACCAGTTTTGAAAAACTTTACATCTTTCATTTAATCATTGTAGTGTTTAAAAATGGATTTTAAATAATTAAAGCTGATATTGCAGATTTGTATGAAGAATGTTTAAGTTCAAATTTGCCATTTCATAGAAAATCAAAAGATAGATTTCTGACAGCTATAAAAAATCCATGGATTATGAAGCATTTATATTCGATACGTCCGAGACGTTTGGATACTTCAAATTTAATGAATTCTTATAAATAAATAAAAATAGAATTCATGAAGCGTGTAAATGGGAGAGTCCGCGGGAAAATTTATAGACACTTTAGATTTGTATAAATAATCACAAAAAAGGATAAAATGAAATTTTCAAAGATCAATATGTGTTCTTAAATGTATAGTAATTCGCAGAGTAGCGATTTTCAATGTAAATATTTATGCCAATTAATAACTTTGCCATTGCGCTGCAAAAGGATAATTTTTTACGTTTGCAAAATAGCATCGTCAGTACAATCATTAAATCATCCTTTATACTTATTTTTTAGAAAACAAAATTACATTTTTATGACCAATGCAAGAACGCATAAGTCTAGTTTTAAATGCTTAAAAAAGAAATTTTATTAAAATTTAAAATGCCTTTATAGCACTAGTACTATTGCAGGCCTACTCACTCAGGCAAATTTTTTAATATTCAAGAGCCCTGCAAATTTTTTGAGGAAAATGGGATACAGCTGTACATAGTATTTTAAAATAAATTTTTTAGTCCCATTAATCTTAATCACCTTCTTAATTACAACATGTACTTCTTCCCATGCAATTCATTATAGCACGGTAACGTATAGATGAACTTGGCATAGGAGAATATGTCAAACTATTTGCACCCACAATATTAGACCATAATATCCCATCAGAACTATTTTGCCATTGCAATTTACATACAGAAGATGGATTTGTAATAGTAGCCGTAAATGTCACATTAGTACCCACACAGACTAAGTTTGATGGTGTACTAATCGCAACAGTTGGGCAAAGTTCCTTAATGACAAATGGTTTGTTATTAGTAAATTTACGCCCACAAGAATCAGAAATACTTACAGAAATGAAACAAGGAGAAGCGTTATTTCCGGCGGGTGGTGTATAAGCGACATTTGATTGAGTATCACTAGGTGAAAAAGTACCTCCGCACGAAGATGACCATTGGATTTTATAATTACTCAAATTAAAAGGGGGTATTAAGGAAGCACTCATTCCTGTTGGGTTTCCCGCATGGAGCGTATCACTTGAAACTGTCAGGATCGGGATTACTTCTCTTTCATACGCTACTAAATAACTAAAATTAAAAAAAACCCGTTGCGCTGCTACTCCATCCGCATTGTTAGTAGCAATATTATGCCCGCCTTCGTATAAAACTTTACCCCTCGTAGAATCATCGAACGCGTAACCGAAAGTCAAAGATGTTGCCTGTCCGGGTGATAAACTTGGCACATCTGATTGTGTAGGGTCATAGACAGCTATTTTTACACCTGATCTCCAACTTCCACCTGCGTTGGGCATATAAATTTGTTCAGAACCATTTTGCTGCGCGGCATCTATTGTGCCCAAAAACTGCATTATTGGGTCGGATGGGAAATTATAGCTATATGGTGGTGATCCATTTGAGTGCGATTTGAATGGAAGAAGATTAGGTATACTTAAGAAATTCATAGTTTGGGCAGAGTTTAATGGGTTATACAAACCTTCTAATACTGATACAGCATGACAACCTGCCCAAATACCGCCTTTGAATGTCTTATTCCAATAAAGCAAATTTGAGTGCGTTGCCCACGTTGGATCTGCGTGAGGCATTACAAAAAGGTCATTGCAAAATGATAATTGAGCAGGTGTTAACCAATTATAATCGGTAGAAGGAATTCCGGCATTATCTAAAAATACTTGTGCAATTATTCCGTTTTGAGCATCAAGCGTCCAGATAGGCATAGCTTGTAGGGTAGCATAAACAGGAACAGTTATTGATGTTGTGGTAGTTACGCCTACTACTCCTTGCGATTGCCAATAAGTAATACGTGCATTGACTGAGGCCGTTCTATATTCTGATGGAATTATAAATGGTCCACCACTATACTTAACACCTTTATAGTTAAAATCAACCCCGTCTTTTATTTTCGAGGGATTAATAACCCACTTAATTGGGACTGCATAGTTTTTAACTAAATCGTAAACTAAGCCATATGGTTTTAAACCATTGGATATAGTTTGGGGTATAACACCCTGATCAATAATAAAAGCACCTGAGGTCAAAGTCTCATTAGCTCCAAAAGCACAATTGAAAGTTAGTAAAGTAAAAAGGATTAGGATTATCCAGTTTTTTGAATAAAATTTACTTCTAATCATTATAAAATCTTTAAGTGATTTACCAGAGTTTTAATTCAAACAGAGAAATTATGTTTACAAAAAAATATACTCATTAAAGCCAAAAATTGGGAGAAATTAATTAATTATCAATGCTGTTGTATTCAATATTTGGAAAATAAAATTAAGTTAGATTATCCCAAAGAATACGTTTAATAATGTTGGAGAAATTTAATTAATTAAAGACTATGGTTTAGCACTATTTTAACTTTCGCTAAAAATTAAATTTTCTCAGCAAATACGCTTTATGCAGGTTTAAATATACAAAATAAACAAATAATGAGCCAGTTAATAAAAATTTGAGTTAAATAAAAAATTTATTTTAGATTCTAATGGCCTTTTATTTTTTTAAACAAATAATTTAGTTGAAAGCTGTTTACAATTATATTTTAATTAATTTATTAAAGTACGGTCTTGAAGAAAGTAGCCTTCTTATATCAGGTTTTAAAACCGCATTTCTTTATGAAATTCAGAATAGATTTCTTCTTTTAACTGCAAATTTAACAATTAAACAGGTTTCTTACGCAAAACAATCACTCTTTGCAGTGTAAAATAAAACTGCATAGCCATTTGTATTTCTTCTGCTGTAACGATATTATAATTTCTCAATTAAATATTAATGAGGCTTATGTCGCTAATATGTTTGTAAAAAACGAGATTCATACGTTTATTCATAATGCATCACTAAAAATATTTTAGCTTTCGATACAGTTTTTTAGTTTATCCAATGCACCGACTTCATTAACATTTTGAGCAGTAAAATTTATTTTGCCCATTACTTGCGTAGTACGCTTATACAAATAATGCAAATACATCTGAAAATAGGGCGAATGAATCACTTATTTTGGTTTATTGATTTCAACATGTTTTAAGATTTGGTCGGCGGTTGTCGCGCAGTTTTGTAAATTAACGTAACCTGCTGAGCATATTTGTTCAATCACGGTTCGCACTGTGGAATCTTTCAACGGCTCAACAAGAAAACGTTTTTCAAATAGCTTAAGCAATAGTCTATTACTGGCAAATATGTCCGATGTATTCTTCGCGCATACTCAGAATAATTTGCATGACAATGTTTTTTCGAGCAGTTTTTGAAGGGTAACTAAAATATTTATATGAAGATATACTTCTAATACTTATTCTATTCTGCCGCCGGAAACAAAAAAGTATAGAACAAGCGAAACCTAAATTCGAGTACCTTTTATACACGGTTTTCCAAAGCAATGAGCATTGGATAAAAGGTAATTTACCGAACAAAAAATAAATGGCAAAAAGTAGTTTTACTTTTTGCCATTTATTTTGATTTTTGATTTTTAACTAAGCATCTACTTTCGCATAACGTGCATTCGCTTCAATAAATGCGCGACGCGGCGGCACTTCATCACCCATCAGCATAGAAAAAATGCGATCAGATTCAATCGCATCGTCAATCGTGATACGTTTAAGTGTGCGCGTTGACGGATCCATCGTTGTTTCCCAAAGTTGTTCTGCGTTCATTTCACCCAAACCTTTATAGCGTTGTGTTTTTACGCTGTCTTCTGTGCCGTAATTAGCAATCGCATCAGTGCGCTCTTCTTCCGTCCAGCAATATCTGAATTGTTTACCTTTTGCAACGCGATACAACGGAGGTGCTGCAACAAAAATATGTCCGTTCTCAATCAACACCGTCATATAACGATAGAAGAAAGTTAGGATTAAAGTCGTTATGTGACTACCGTCAATATCCGCATCACACATAATGACTACTTTGCTGTAACGCAGTTTTTCGACGTTTAAAAAACGTTCGCCGTTTTCATTTTCTGAAATACGAACTCCGAGCGCGGTAAAGATATTTTTTATCTCTTCGTTTTCGTAAATTCTGTGCTCGAGTGCTTTTTCGACGTTCAAAATTTTACCACGCAAAGGCAAAATAGCTTGAATGTGTCTATCGCGACCTTGCTTTGCTGTTCCACCAGCAGAATCTCCTTCGACTAAAAATATCTCACACTCGTTCGGATTTTTAGAAGAGCAATCGGCTAATTTACCAGGTAAACCACCGCCTGCTAATATATTTTTGCGTTGAACCAATTCACGTGCGCGTTGCGCCGCGTGTCGCGCCGATGCTGCTAAAATAACTTTATCAACAATTTTTCGGGCTTCGACTTGGTTTTCTTCCAACCAATGTTTTAAGTAATCACCCACTAACTGACTCACGATTGCAGTGACTTCCGAGTTGCCGAGTTCACCTTTTGTTTGTCCTTTAAATTGTGGCTCTTGAACTTTTACACTCACAACCGCCGTCATACCTTCTTTAAAATCATCGCCTGTGATAGTCTCTTTCATTTTTTTGAAAAAACCATTCACGTCACCATAATTTTTAAACTCGCGCGCCATCGCTCTGCGGAAACCGTTAACGTGCGTGCCGCCTTCGCGTGTAGAAATATTATTGACGTAAGAAAAAATGTTTTCTTTATAATCCGTATTATATGAAAACGATACTTCAACTTCTACATCGTCTTTCTTGCCTTTAATTAAAACAGGCTGACGCAAAATAGGCGTACGCGATTCATCTAAATATTCAACAAAACCTTTTAAACCAGTTTCAGAAAAATAAACTTCTTCCACGTAAGGTTGTCCGTGCGAATCAGGGCGTTCATCGTTTAAAGTTAAAACCAAACCACTGTTCAAAAAAGCCAATTCGCGCAAACGGTGCGCAATTGTAGTATGGGTGTAAACCGTTTCTTCAAAAATTGATTTATCGGGCGTAAAAGTAATTGTTGTACCCGTTAATGCCGATTCGCCGATAACTTTTACATCATAAAGCGGTTTACCAATCGAAAACTCTTGTACAAAAGTTTTTCCTTCCCGATTCACTTCCGCGCGCAAATGTGTAGAAAGTGCATTCACACAACTCACACCCACACCGTGCAAACCACCAGAAACTTTATACGTGTCTTTATCGAATTTACCTCCCGCGTGTAAAATCGTGAGCACAACTTCTAAAGCCGATTTTTGCAGTTTTGTATTGATTCCCGTCGGAATTCCACGACCGTCATCTTTAACTTTAATGGAATTATCTTCGAGTATCGTTACTTCAACGCGATTACAATAACCTGCTAAGTGTTCGTCAATCGAGTTGTCAATAACTTCCCACACTAAATGGTGAAGACCTTTTATATCCGTTCCACCGATGTACATACTTGGACGCAACCGAACAGCTTCTAAACCTTCGAGCGCAGTTATACTGTCGGCATCGTACCCTTTTTTTACCGCAACGGGTAATTCTGATTCTTCAAATTCTTTTTCCATAGTCACAAAAATACGATTTTTTTAGCAGAAAATCTAAACTGTTTTAGATTTAAAAAGTTAAAATTTGATTGCTCAAATAAATCACAAAAATACAAAATGTAAACGTAAATTTTGTCGTTTCTTGCTAAATTTTAAGCGCCGATGCATTTTAGAGTATTTGCTTTTCGTACAATTGATTGAGTGCGTGGCGCATTTGGATTGTGCCCGATTTCTTAAATCCTAAGTTTTCGTAGTACTTACATAAAAACGCATTCGAGGCGTTACAATCTAAACGGAGTAAAAAAATATTTTGCCCTTTTAAAGTCGTTTCGACATAATCAAAAACTTTAGAACCGATGTGATACCCTTCAAATTTTTTTAGAACGACTAACGAATGTAAATAACCCGCTTGTTTTTCTTGCACACCCCAATACGTGATGTCGGAGTACATTATTCGAAACATGCCAACCGATTCTTTGTTTTCATTTTCGATGAAATAAAACTCGCTATTATCAAATCCCGATTTAATCCAAGCTATATCACTCTCTGACGGATTTAACCAAAAACGCCATTGATTTATATTTTTGGCTTTTAATTTTTCGGCGGCTTGTTTTAAAAAATCCAAACCTGCTTGGAGTTCATGTGGTTCTGCTTTACGGAAATGAATGTTCATAATTAATTTAAACTGTTTAGCAAATGCTTCAATATTTGACATATTTTCCCTTAGTCTTAGCAAACTTTCGCAAATCTATTGTGACGCAAGCGAATATTCAAGTATGAAAAGGAAATACGTTTAAAATTTTTTGCTGGACATTTACTAATCACAATCCTTTTTTTAATATTGCAATAGTGTTTGTATCAACTTTCTCAAGAGGCAATTATTGTCAATGTTCGTAACACAAAATTATACTATTACCGCTTTTTATTTTTCCTAATTTCTTAAAATTATTATAAAATGAAAAAAAATAAATCATGCATTTCTACGACTATTTTCATTTTTTACTTTTTATTTTTTTACTTCAATGCACCATTAAAAGCACAACAATGGCAGCCTAACGAGGCTTCGAAAGGTTTGCTTTCCTCTGATTTTCAAGTTTTTGGAGTGAGTATAATTGATAGCAATATAATTTGGGCGGTTGCAACTAAATACGAATACCCATCAACTTTTGTAAAAACATTGAGAACTACCAACGGCGGAAAATCGTGGATGGTTTTTGACGCACCAGAATTAACAAATAAATATTGTTTCGGTATTCAAGCATTCGACTCCCTGACAGCTTGGGTTAATACGGAATATAATAATTACGGTGGAGGATCTGTTTTCAAGACTACTGATGGCGGTAAAACATGGAATAATAAATTAAATTCTGGCGGTCGCTATATCCATTTTTTTGATAAATTAAACGGATTTACGCGATATTACGCCAATTACGCTTACACAATAGACGGTGGTGAAAGTTGGGTGAATAAATATGTTTCGTTTGCAGGGAATGAAATAGCTGATGCCAGTTCTCTTTCAAGAACTAATTTTTCTGTTGGTGATACATCTTGGTTTGGAACAAGTGAAGGGCGCGTTTTTAGAAGTACCGATAGAGGAAAAAATTGGAAAGCATTTTCTTTAACTTCAGACAATGCAGGCTTAGAAATTACCTTTATTTCTTTTTCAGATAGTAAAAATGGCTTGGCGGTGTGTGCTAATGCAAATCAAGTAGTCGGTAATTACACCGGAATAGCGAAAACCGAAGACGGTGGCGAAACTTGGAAATTCATTCCACTGGCTAATTTGCCAACCGATTTTAATCTGTCTTATCTTCCTTCGGTGGCTGGAATACCTGGTACAAATAATTTTTTATTGGGTTATTACAAAAGTGAAGCGGTGAGTAATTGTATCTCGACGGATAAAGGCGTTTCTTGGACAATTTTTAATGCCACAAATTGGTCGTATGGTTCGGTTGAATTTTTAAATTCCAATACGGGTTGGATGGGTTGCACAACGTATCGTTCTGATTACTTAATGTACAAGTGGAATCCGACAAAACTTAATACTTCCACTAATGAGGTACAAGAAAATCTGAATCTTAAACTGTATCCCAACCCGAGCGATGGAAGTTTTTTAATTGATTGGAGTGCCATTAAAGATTTTGCACCACAATTTATACGTGTCATTGATCTTACTGGACGCGTTATTTTTGAAAATAAACAATTAAATACTTTAAGTAGCAGTCAGAAAATAGATTTACCTACAATTCCTAACGGGATGTATGAACTACAATTAATTTCAGATAAAAGCGTGAAGACTTGCAAGTTTGTTATAAAAAAATAAAACTCTTAAATGAACTTTACTTTATGACCATAAAAGATTTACATACTACTGCGTTTTCGGTTGTAACGCGCACAATATAAAATCCGGTATTTAAATTGCTAAAATTTAAGAGCGCGTTTTGCAAACGCGCTTCTAATTTTTTTTGAATCATTCTACCCAAATTATCGAAAATAAAAACATCTGCAATTGGCGCGCTGTTATTTTCAAATTCAATACTGATATTACCGGATGATGTAGGGTTTGGAAAAATTGTGAAATTCAACACTTGCGTTACACTATTCACACCAGTCAAATTACAAAACGTCTCTTGATTTAAAATATCGCTTCTATACATTTGCAATGCTGCCATCATTCTATCGCGCTGACCTTTTGTAAATAAATTATAGCACGAATCGGCGACGTAATTCATGTAGTTCATAAACATCACGCCGTTACCCGAGAACGTGCAATCGTCAAATTTCGGAAAATTGAGACAATGAATGGCGTTTTTAGGATCGGGTTGTTGTGTTGGAGTATCGTCCACAAAATCAGTGGAGCAATTCACGCTAACGTCCGTACCAAAAGTGTGAAACAAATTGAGCCAATGACCGACTTCGTGCGTCAGCGTTCTGGCACCGTTTTTATAAACAAAATTAAAATCGCTGATACTAAACGCTTTACTATTAATGACAACGCCATCGAATTGCGGATAGGTTGCTAAATCGGTTGGGAAAGCGGCATAACCGAAAGTGTTTTGGTCAATATAAGTTACCCAAATATTGAGATAGTGTTTGGCATTCCAAATGTCGTCACCACCTGTTGACGACGATTTAACAGAATTAATATTCGCTAACTCAGTCGCGTTTGTATGGGTGTGAATAATTCCTAAGGTTGTGTTGCCAAATGGATCACGTTTGGCGAGACAAAATTGTACGCCACCATCGCTGGCAATATTTTTCCAAACGCTCGGTGTTTTTGATGTATCGGGATTTTTGCGTGCAAAATCCCGATTTAAAATTGTTAATTGTTGTTGCACTTGCGCGTCGGTGAAATCTTGGTCGAGCGTATTATAAACGATATGAAAAACGACAGGAATAACGGGCGTTGCACGAAAACTTATTTTGTTTTTATTGTTTTCTAAGAAAGTTTCAAATCGCACTTCTTCTTCAAGAAATAATTTTTCTGTTTTATAACTTTCAGGATATTTCGCAGCCGCACAAGTTTGAGCCTGCAAAACGTTGCAATAGCACGTCAGTATCAGAAAAAAAATAAATATCTTCATTCAACGCGTTTAAAAAATATCGTCAATTCGTCACGCCTTTTAAATATGCAATACTCTTCGGCACATTCACCATTTCCAAATTACTTTCATCCTCCAAAAAATAATGTTTGATACCGATTTTTTTAGCCTCCTTAAAAATTTCTGGAAAATTTGCTTGTCCTACACCTAAAACCACGTCGTTTTCGGCTGGCGTTCCACCCGACCCATCGCCTTTAATTCCTTTTTTTAAATCTTTAACATGCATGAGTTTCCAACGGTTTTTATATTTTTTCAAAAGCGTCACTGGATCTGCACCGCCATGCAATGTCCATAAAACATCCATTTCAAACGAAACGTATTTTGGATTCGTATTCTGAACGATATAATCGAACAAAGTTTCTTGCCCATACTTTTGAAACTCATAACCGTGATCGTGATAGCATAACGTTAGACCATTTTCTTTTAGCGTTTTTCCTGCTTTATTAAATACTTCAACGCCTTTTTTAGCTTCATCAATTGAAAAATGAAACCGATCTTTATGAGGAATCCAAGCGCACATAATAAATTTTGCGCCTAAAATTTTAGCCGTTTTAATAACACCGTCTAAGTTTTTTTCTAATTCATCAAAACCAATACCTGTGGAAGGAATACTAATACCGCGATCGGCACAGAGTTTTTTAAATGTTTCGGGTGTCATACCTTTAGGTGCGTTGCCTTCTAATTCCGTGATACCAAAAAGTTTCATGGTATCTAAAGTGCCAATAACGTTGGTCGGAAAATGATTTCTGAACGTATAACCCTGCACACCGATGGGAAAATTAAGACGCGCATTTTGCGATTCCGCCGACTTTAAAAATAGAACTGCGAGCAAAAAAATAATATCTTTTTTCATTTTAAAATATTTGTTTTATTCATCCCGCAAATTATTCAAAAATAATTTGGAAAATGAATACTATCCAAATTAATTCGTAAAAAAATTAGATTATCGGAAAATTAGTAGAAATAAGAAACGAAAATTAGAAAACGAATAGGTATTATTGTGCAGTGTTTTGTTATTTTAACAGGGCTCTACACCTATTTACACAAAAAATGAATCGCATTATACTCACAGGTCCTGAATGTTCAGGTAAAACAACAATTGTTATGAAATTAGCAAAACACTTTGACGTCCACTATGCAGAAGAATATGCAGTAAGTTATTTAAAATTGAAACCCAAATATGAATTTACTGATTTGGAAGCGATTGCAATTGGTCAACATTATTCGGAATGTGCGCTAACTCTACATGAACATTTTAAAGGAAAAGATAAAATTGTTTTATGCGATACCGATATTTTAACCGTTCAAATTTGGTCGGAAGTTGTGTTTAAAAAAGTAAGTTCGGAAATAAAAAGGATGGTAAAAAATATGACGCGTATCAACAAAGATAATAATATTTATTTGCTTTGCTCGCCTGAAGGCATTGATTGGGAATTTCATCCACAACGCGAAAATCCGAATGACAGAGACAAACTTTTTGAACGATATGAGGAACTTCTTAAAAAATTAAATTTCCCATACTTTGTTTTGCGCGGCGATATAGAAACGCGCTTCAATGAAGCCGTAAAAATTATAGAAAAAAACGTATAGCGTTTTCTGAATGTGCGCTTAATGTGTACTTTAGCGGATTAAATTTTTACACGCGTTAATGAAGAAGCAAATTACAGAACTGAAAGAAAAAATCGCACTCAGTAAATTAGGTGGTGGCGCAAAACGTATTGATGCGCAACACAAGCGCGGCAAGCTTACGGCGCGCGAACGCATTCATTTTTTACTTGACCCAAACAGTTTTGAAGAAATCGGTCAATTGGTAACCCACCGCAGCACCGATTTCGGTTTGCAAGAAGAAATTTATTTCGGCGATGGTGTTGTGACGGGTTACGGAACTGTGAACGGCAGATTGGTGTATGTTTATTCGCAAGATTTTACCGTTTTTGGTGGTTCGCTTTCGGAAACGCATGCTGAAAAAATTTGTAAAATCATGGATCTCGCTACTAAAAATGGCGCCCCCATTATTGGTTTAAATGATTCAGGGGGTGCACGCATACAAGAAGGCGTTAATTCGCTGGGTGGTTACGCCGATATTTTTTATCGCAACGTGAGTGCCTCGGGTGTAGTGCCACAAATTTCACTAATTATGGGACCGTGTGCAGGTGGAGCTGTTTATTCTCCAGCGATGACCGATTTTATTTTAATGGTCGAGAACACATCGTATATGTTTGTGACTGGACCAAATGTTGTAAAAACCGTAACGAATGAAGAAGTAACAGCCGAAGAACTCGGCGGCGCAACAACCCACGCATCAAAATCTGGTGTGACACATTTAACAGCCTTGAACGATTTAGAAGCGATTGAAAAAGCTAAAACATTATTAAGTTTTTTGCCACAAAATTGTGAAGAACGCACTCCGCGGTTGGATTTTATTTTTGATGAAGAATACTTGGAAGATATTGCAGAACTTATTCCAGATAGTGCTAATCAGCCGTATAACATGAAAGATGTCATCAATAAAATGATTGACGGTGATTCTTTTTTTGAAATTCACGAACAATATGCCGAAAATATAATTTGCGGTTTTGCGCGATTGGGCGGACGTTCTATCGGCATTGTCGCGAATCAACCCGCCGTTTTTGCGGGCGTTTTAGATGTTGAAGCATCCAAAAAAGCAGCACGATTTGTGCGTACTTGCGATAGTTTTAATGTGCCGCTTTTAGTTTTAGTGGATGTGCCAGGTTTTTTACCAGGTACCGATCAGGAATGGCACGGCATAATTACAAACGGTGCGAAATTACTTTTTGCTTTTAGCGAAGCGACTGTTCCGCGTATAACGCTCATAACGCGCAAAGCTTTTGGTGGTGCTTATGACGTGATGAACTCAAAACACATCGGTGCAGATATGAATTTTGCTTGGCCTACCGCAGAAATTGCCGTCATGGGTGCAAAAGGTGCATCGGAAATAATTTTTAAACGCGAAATTAGCGAAGCTGAAAATAGAGCAGAAAAAACATTGGAGATGGAACGCGAGTATCAAGAAAAATTTTCAAATCCTTATCGCGCCACCGCGCGCGGATTTATTGACGAAATTATTGAGCCACGTGAATCGCGACGTAAACTTATTAAAGCATTTGCGATGCTCGAAAATAAATCGGTTGCTGCTCCGAAACGGAAGCACAGTAATATTCCTTTGTAAAAACGGATTGTTTCATAAAATTAATCGTAAATATATTTTCGATGACCTAAGTTCATCATTAATCTGCAAAATTTCGTCGAATATTTCGTAAATCAATCAGTAATTTCCTACACGCATTCGAAAACCTTCTCTTCATTTAAGTTTGAAATAACAATTTGGTCTTGGGTCTTCAGATAAATTTTCTATTGCATTAAGTATCTTAGAAAAATATGGTTCATCAATTTCATCTAAAGCTTTTTGTGCTCGTTTTTTTATGATTATTTTATAAGACATTAGATTCTGCTTTTTTCGTTTTTCCTTAATCATTTTGACTACTGTTTCAAAAGGAACACCTTATCTGTATCATCTTTTGCTTCATCGTATAATCTTAAGTCTTCAAGTTCATCAAGTTCGTCAATCATTTTTTCAACTTCTTCAACCGAAAAAACCACGGAAATTTTTTTGCCCGATTTATCAATTATAAAATTTGGATGAATTTTACCATGTTTTATTTTTTTTGCTAAAATAAAATGTTTTTAGAAAATTTAAAACTTATCGTTGCTCGTTATTTTCTGATAGTTGTTCGTTCAGATAAACATCAAGCAACGGACAATTATTTCCCACGTTGCGCTTTATAATAATCTTCGACCAATTGTTTGTAGTACGGTTTCAGCGTTGGCGAAACAGTTTTGAATTGCTCAATCTCCGTGCGACGTTTGTTCAAATAATTTTGTAAAGACGGCGGTGGCGTATTTTCTTCCACGCGCTTAGCCACTTCGGCTTTGCGCTCTTCGTCTTCTTTGCGTTCGCGCTCCGCTTTTTCGGATTCTAACAAACGCGTCAAAATTTCATCTTGGCGTTTGAGTGTACCGTTATTGAGATTTTTATTAACCAATTCAGTTTCAGTTTGCTCCATACCATTTATAATATCTTGTAAACCTTTATCGCCTTTACCGCGCCCTTCCAATTCTTTCTGCTTCCGTTTTAAAGCTTCGCGAAGAGCTGCTTGTTGCGCTGCCATTTGTGCAAACTCTTTACTACCTACACCTGGCTGACCGCTTTGTCCGCCTTTTCCATCTTTGCCTTGCTTTAATCGCTCTAAAAGTTTTTTCAAACCTTCGTTCATACTTTTTTGTCCTTCACCAATTTTATCAGACGGTTCTTTACCCGTTTTTCCTTTTCCTTTTTTTCCTTTTCCTTTACCACCAGGTTTATCGCAACTGCCATCGCCAGGTTGTCCTTCGCCATCGTTTTGCATATTTTGCATTGATTCTGAAAGCATCAAAGCCAAATCATTAACAGTTTTCATGGAGCGTTGCTGCCAATCTTGACCTTCATATTTTTTGCGATCTTCTAATTTATCAACCGCCGTCGCCATGTTGCGTTTAATGTCCGTTACCTTTTCAATCACAAAAGTTTTTATAGCACTCTGGCGATTGGCAAGCATTTGCAACGAATCTTCAATCTGACCAAAATCGCCTTGTAATTTTTTTTGTTCTTGCACCAACTTAACATAGTGCGGCGTGTTTTCAACCGTGCCTGTCATATCTTTCATCGTCGCCTCTTGATCAAAACTCAAGCGCACAAGATTTTCTAAAAGCTGTCGTATGACTTTCAAATCTTCTTCATTATCTTTTTTCTTGCCTTCTTCGGAAGCCTGCTTCATCTTGTTCGACTTATTTTTCATTTTATTAGCAGCTGATTTCTGTTTCTTAGCTGCTTTCTTTTTTTCTTTTTTTTCTGCGTTTGGCTTACTATCCTCCGCGTTTTTTTCGCTGTCGTCTAAATTTTTCTCGCTATCTTCCAAATCTTTTTTAATTTCTTTATCGTCTTCTTTCGTATCCGGCATCGCTTCAGGACGTTTCAATTCTTTGTTTTTCTTTTCCAATTCATCCTGCTTTTTTTCGAGTGCATCGAAATCTTTATTAATTTTATCCTGCTCCTTTTTTAATTCTTCTGCACTTTTTTTGTCCTCTTCGTTTTGCTTCGCTAAATCATCTTCTTTTTTAGAAAGATCATCGAGCTTATCAATTTGTTCTTGCATCAAGTTTTCGACTTCCATCTGTTTGAAAGCCTCATCCATACGCTCTAACTCTTTTTGCAGTTGTTCGTTATTCAACTTCAAATCATCTATTTTGTCGAGTGCTTTATCTTTTTCCATTTTTTGCAAAAGCTCTTCGATCTGTTTTAATAAATCCTTCATCTCGGGATTTTTAATCTCGTCGAACATTTTTTTCAATTGTTCTTGCTTTTTCAAAAGCTGCTCATCTTGCTTGTTCAACTCTTTATCATTCTGCTGATTTTTTTCAAAATCCTTCTTAGCCTCGTCAATCTTACTATCCACATCTTTTTGGCGTTGTTGCAAACGCTCGACTTCTTTTTTCGTCTGCCAATCTATTTCTTTTTGCTGCAACATTTTATCGCGCAATTTTTCGACATCGAGTTGAATTTTTTTTGTTTCATCAATCGCTTTTTTAAGTTCCGATTTAATGTCGTCGTTATTTTTAGCAATTAGTTTTTCAATATCTTGAACAGAGGCTTTTGTGAATTTCATTTCGGGTGTACGCGCCGATTTTGCACCGTTCACAGCATCGTTATCAAAAACTTCAAAATAATAGCTGACCACATCGCCAGGCAATAAATTGAGCGTGCCGAAATCAACATTGTGCTGAAACTGAATTTGTTTAGCTTTGGGTTGTTGCAAAAATGTTTTTTGTGCCGCATCTTTCTTTCCTTCAGCCCGCGTAACTTGATAATTAAAACTTAGCGACGTTAAACCATAATCATCCGAAGCATCGCCAGCAAAATACGTTTTATTTTTATTGATGGAATCGGGAAAAACTTCTGCATTGATGGTCGGCGACAAATCCGCTTGAACAGAAATATTATACTGCACCGAATCGGGAACAGTGAGGAAATTATTTTTGAAAAAAAGTTTGTATTGATTATCGCTTTTCATAAATTTGGAAAAAATAAATCGCGACTCACCTTGCCGAATAACTGATTGCGGATTACCGCCGTCGAAACTCACTTTAATATCGTCTGTATTTTCTGCATTGAATGCCCAAGAAACTTTTGTACCTATCGGCACAGAAATATCGCCTTGATTGGTTAGTGTTTCATTCGGGCGACCTAAATAACTCGGATATTCTAAACTGATATCAAAACCTGTAACGTTCGGTTTTTTGATAACGCGCAAATTATAATCTTTCGATTGCACATTGCCGGAGGTGAACTTAAAAGGCATATCTGTTTGCACGCCTCTGAATGTGTATGAAAACGTCGTGTCGTTTTCTTTTTTCATTCTGTACTGATAACCTTTCACGTCAATAAAAACATCGCTCGGTAAAACGTCACCTTCGGAATGAATTTGCAAATCGTAATCTTGAAACTGAACAACATCCATTTTATTTTCTGGAACAACAAAGCGGAAAGGTGCAGGTCTCTCGAAAGTGCTGTTGTAATTTAAAAGTCTATACGATGCGCGTTTCATCAAACTCGGCGCAGCGGTGAATAAAAACAAAAGCAATAAAAGTGGTGGAAGCGCATAGCGCAGATATTTTTTGTTTTCAGCTAAATTAACGGCTGCTTGAAAGGGTACAAATTTTATTTCTTTCGATTTCTGATTGATAGAAGCTTCAATCAAATCGCGACTTTCCGAACTACTCTGCAATTTTTTAAGTTGCAATATATTGAGCAGTTTATCTTTCACATCACTGAAGTGCGAACCGATAATTTCCGCCGCTTGTTCGTGCGAAATTGTTTTTCCAAGACGAAAATAGTGCATGAGTGGCACAGCAACCAAAGCGTATAAAGTGGAAAGACAAATCGCGACGGAGCACCAGAACAAAGGTGCTTTCACGCTCGGTGCAAAATAAAAATAATTTTCAGCAACACTGATACCAATGTACAGCGCGAGGATTAAACCAACGCTAATTAGAGCACCGCGCAAAAGTTTATTGATGTAAAACTTGCGTATAAAACTATCTAATTTTTCGAGTAATAATGAGTGATCTGTATTCATAACCATTTACTTTATTTCTATGTAGATGACAAATTTAGACAGAAATATCTTCTGCTCCAAACTTTAATTATCATCTTAAACCAAACGAAAAATTATAACGTATAGTTTCTGAATAAAAAATTATATCTCAGGATTATAAAACATGAATATTTCACTAAATTTTCCAACGTGCTTTCCCACAACGAGGAAAATTTAAACTCATACCTAAGTAAATAGGAAATATTTCAACAAATCTAAAATTCCCAAGATCTAAATTAGAGTAAATTATTTTTGAATCATCGAAAACTAAGACTAATTATATTTTATTCATTTAACAAGATGTTAATTTCATTAGAAAACTAAAAAATAGATGTTCTCTCGTATTTTTTTATAAAAAAAATTCCTATACTTTTGTTAAGCAAATTTTTATTGCTGTGTGAAGACGTTTGAAAATTACACTTTAAGAACTTGAACAGATAATTTTTCTGTATATTAACATGAACAAAATTAAAATGTATCACTTCTGCTATTACATTTGCATACCGTAATTAAAGTAGATAACTTTCATGCGACAAACTTTTAATTGAGCCGACTGCAATTATGCGGTTGAATGCTCTTAACAGCTATTTAAAACCGATTACACTAAATTCAAATCAGTACCCATGAGAATTTTTTATTCTTGCCGTCTGCTTTTTTCTTTTTGTTTTTTTTCTAACGCGCTTCTTGCATTTAACCCAATTAAAAGTGCGCACGACTTGACTCTCAGTTGTCCTACCGTTACTGTTTTAAGTTGTAGAGATCAAGATTCGCTGCAACTTGTTAGTTTATATAATTCCACATTAGGTGCTGGATGGATAACTAAATGGGATTTAACCAAACCTATTTCAACATGGTATGGTGTGACGCTTACTGCGGATGGTTGTAGTGTAGCTATTTTAGATTTAGATAATAACAACCTCATTGGTAAGCTACCCAAATTTGCATTACCTAATATGGTGCATTTAAGTCTCGGTAGAAACTTACTCACCGATACAATTCCAAATCTTAATACGCCGAATCTTAAATTTTTAGACGTATCGCAAAATCAACTTTCAGGAAACGTCCCAGAGTTTTCTGTTTTTAAACCCGATACACTTTCCATAGAAAATAATAATTTTATCTTTGGAGACATAATCGGTAAATCGTGGTTGAAAGCCAAAGTTATAATTTATGCGCCGCAAGCTAAAATCCCGATTGGTATTCGGAACGATTCCTTATTTGTTTCAACGGGCGTAGCCGATAAAGATCAGCAGTTTAACTGGTTTAAAGATAATGTTTATCTCGGCACATTCACAAACAGTGCATTCAAACCAACTGTTTCTGGAATGTACTATTGTTTAATTACGCACAACACGTTGACGATTCAGAATAATATTGATAAAAATTTAGTGCTGCAAAGTCAAGACTACACTGTACGTGTTTCTAACGGAAATCGAATTATTCCTTTTGGATTATCAACTTGTTTGGAGAAAGATTTTAATCAACTCGAATCATTATATGACTCGACGGGTGGCAAAAACTGGACGAACAAAACGAATTGGTTTACTGCCGACATGAGTAAGTGGTTTGGCGTTAACTTAACAGCCGACGGTTGCGATGTAGCACAGCTAAATTTGCCAAACAATAACTTAGTAGGTTTAATAAAAAATGTATCTTTCGGCGTTCAGCTTGCGGCTCTCAATTTCAACAATAATAAATTAGTAGGTTCAATTCCAAATTTTACAAATAACCAACAACTAAAAACGATTAACTTATCTTTCAATAAATTTTCAGGCAGCTTGCCAAGTTTCGATAATTTATCGCGTTTGGTAAATTTGAATGTCAGCAACAACCAACTCAGCGGAGTGCTGTCCGATTTATCTTCGCTCATTAATTTAGAGACGTGTAATTTAGACTCCAACGCATTGAGCGGAAGCATAAAAAATTTAACGCAGTTGGGCAGTTTAAAAGATCTGCGCGTTATTCAAAATGCTTTTTCGGGCGATGTGCCCGAGTTTGTGTCGCAAGATTTAACAATCTTAGCTTTGGATCGAAACAAATTTATATTCGCAGATTTTTTTGGAAAAGATTGGTGGAAAAAATCAAATCCGATCGCACCATCCTTTTCTGCATCCTATAATTTAAGCTATGCACCCCAAGCAAATATTCCTATTTCAATAGACTCAGCCACTGCCTCTTTACAAGTTTCAACAGGTTCACCCGATGCGGATCAAGTTTTCAATTGGTATCGCAACGGTGCTTTATTCGCCACTACTCCAACATCAAAATATAAACCGACGGCACCAGGTATTTTTTATTGCGCCGTTTCACACAAAACGCTGACTGTCGCTACCGATCCAACAGATTCCAAACGCAATTTGGTTTTAAAAAGCGATACGTTTACAGTCAAAAGTTCTAACGGCGGACGCGCATTACCCATAACTTTACAACCGTGTTTAATTAGTTCATTTAACGAACTTGAAAAACTATACGATGCAACGGCTGGCGATAATTGGACGAATAGTAAAAATTGGTTTACTGCCGATTTAAATACGTGGTACGGTGTGAGTACAGACGTTGTATGCAACGTCTCTGCGTGCGGATGCAATGTGGATTCAATTAATTTAAGTGGCAATAATTTAGTTGGTACAATACCAAATTTTAGTTTATCGAAATTGCGTATTTTGAATTTGTCAAATAATAAATTGACGGGTTCTATTCCCAATCTTGCCCTTTGCCCTTTGCTTTCTACTTTTAATTTGTCAAAAAATAAATTGACGGGTTCTATTCCTAACTTTAACACCCACCTGCAACTAACTACTCTCAACTTAGCTGATAATCAATTAAGCGGTAGCATATCAAATTTTAATTTGCCTAAGCTGCAAGAACTTTATTTGAACAAAAATAATTTGAGTGGCACTATTCCAGATTTTACTTTTTGCCCATTAATTTTTGCGATTGACTTATCCGCCAATGGATTGAGTGGAAGTATTCCAGATTTTAACTTGCCTGCATTAAAAACTTTGTCTGTCAAAACTAATAAATTAAATGGTGCTGTACCGAATTTAGCGGTAGCCGCAAACCTTGCGTCACTACAATTAGAAAACAACAGTTTTATTTTTGGCGATTTAGTGGGTAAGCGTTGGCTTTGTACAGACGTTGCATGCAACGTCTCTGCCAGTTATGCAC
>ENA-OFCD01000314-OFCD01000314.1-metagenomes-genome-assembly--contig:-NODE-314-length-32586-cov-3.312748_pt1 | contig 32586 bp, 31 predicted proteins | sample MGYA00153392_OFCD01 | MGnify analysis MGYA00153392
TCTCCCCATGGACGACAACTAGATTTCCCCATTTTTTTGAGACGCGTCGTTCGGGCGCCGGCGGCCACCGAGAGGGTGGACGATGGGCCGGTGAGCACGACGGACGCGCAGGTGAGGAAGCTGATGGATGAGATGACGAAGCACGGCCGTATCGGCCTCGCAGCGATGCGGGCCGGATCTCGGGGACGGTCCCTACGAGGCGGGCTCTGACTTCTATTCGTGGACCCCTTCGAGGCGGCGGTGGAACGTCTACGTTCCAGGGCGTCTCGAGCGCCCCCCGGAAAACGACTTCGTGCCAAACGTGAAATCCCACGAGCACGTCTTCAAGCACAGCTCGACGAAAGCCCGCACCTTGGCGGAGAGCAGGCGCGTCGTTGGATAGACGATCTGGATTGGCAGGGGAGCCGGCTCCAGCTCTTCGAGCACGACCTCGAGGCGGCCTGCCTCTAGCGCCTCGGCCGCTTGGTACGAGAGCGCCATCGCGAGCCCTCCTCCTCGCTCGGCATGGCCGATGGCCGCATCGGCGCTGTTGGTCACGTAGCGCGGCACGAACGGCGCTCGCACGATCGCGCCGTTCACGACCAACCGCCACTCGGGGGTCGCGTCGAGGGACGTGAGCTGAATGACCGAATGGCGTGCGACGTCGGCGGGCGCGCGCGGCCGACTGTGCTTCGCGAGGTACTTCGGCGATGCGACGACGACTCGGCGGACGAGGCCGACGGGCCGGGCGACGTAGCTCGAGTCCTCGAGCGCGCCGATGCGAACCGCGAGATCGATCCCGTCCTCGACCAGGTTCACCATGCGATCGGATAGCGAGAGCTCGCCCGTGATCGCCGGATATTTCTCGAGGAATGCGCACATCAGCGGCGCGACGTGCAAGCGCCCGAACACGGAAGGCGCCGTCACCACGAGGCGACCGGTAGGCACGTTGCGCTCGACGCGTGCGGCCCCTTCGGCCTCCGCCACTTCTCCGAGGATGCGCCGCGCGCGCTCCAGATAGCGAGTGCCCGCGTCGGTCAGCGTGACCGAGCGCGTGGTGCGTTGGAGCAGTCGTGTGCCGAGGTGTTCCTCGAGGGCGGCGACGAGCCGCGTGACGGCGGACGGCGAAAGACCCAGGCGCCGCGCGGCCGGCGCGAAGCCGTGCAAGTCCGCGACGGACACGAACACGCTCATGGCTTCGAGGCGGTCCACTTCGATTATTGCATCATTCACAATGGTGAAGTGTCAACTGAATGCATTGTTGAAGAAGGTGACGAGCCGCATTGCTCTTGGTGCGCCGGGTCGAACGTCTCGCCCCGACCCACGGAAAAGAGAACTCCCAATGACTCGCATCGCTACCCCCGCTTCCATCGCCGCCTCGCCCGCCGCTTCGCAGCCGCTACTCGAGGCCGTGCAAAAGCAGTTCGGCTCCGCTCCCAACCTGTTTCGCGTCGTCGGCAACAGTCCGTCAGCGCTCGAGGGCTACCTCGGACTCAACGGTGCGTTGGGCAAGGGCAAGCTCGAGGCAAAGACCCGCGAGCGCATCGCCCTCGCCGTGGCCGAGCTGAACGGCTGCGACTATTGCCTCTCCGCGCACTCGTACATCGGCAAGAACATGGCGAAGCTCGACGACGCAGAGCTCGCGGCGAACCGCGAGGGCGGCTCTAGCGATCCGAAGGCCGATGCGGCGCTGCGTTTCGCCGCGAAGGTCGTCAAGGCACGAGGGCACGTGAGCGACGCCGACGTCCAGGCGGTGAAGGCCGCCGGTTACGACGACGCGGAGGTGATCGAGATCGTGCTTCACGTCGCTCTCAACACGCTGACCAACTATGTGAACGAGGTCGCCAAGACGGAGATCGACTTCCCCGTCGTCAATCAACGCGCGAAGTGACCCTTGGGTAGCACGTTTTGGAAAGAATGGAACTGACCATGTCCCGTCCACCGCTGCCCCCGTTCACCGAAGAAACCGCGACGCACAAAGCGCGACTCGCGGAGGATGCTTGGAACAGCCGCGACCCCGCCCGCGTGGCACTCGCGTCCACCGAGGACAGCCGCTGGCGAAATCGCGACGTGATCTTGCGGGGACGCCCTGCGATCGTCCTGTTTCTCACGGACAAATGGGTTCGAGAGCAAGACTATCGGCTCATCAAAGAGGTATGGGCCTTCGGCGAAGCGCGCGTCGCCGTGAGCTTCGTCTACGAGTTTCAGGATGTCGGCGGACAGTGGTGGCGGGCACATGGCAACGAGCTCTGGGAGTTCGATGTCCACGGCCTCATGCAACGCCGAGAGGCGAGCATCAACGACGTGCGCATCGCCGCCGCCGATCGGCGCTTTGACTGGCCCGCGGGACCGAGGCCGCTCGGTCACCCAGGGCTCACGCAGCTCGGTCTCTGATCGCAACTCGACATGGAGCGGAGCGCCACCAATGGGACGATTCGGATCGATAGCCTTCACGCCGCAGGTGAAGGCGATGCAAGCACGCATGGGCAGCCGCGCGGCGTACGCACGGATGGAAGGGGAAGGGCAGTCCGATACGATCGGTGACGACGAGCGCGAGTTTCTCGCAGCGCGCGATAGCTTCTACATGGCGACCGTTGGTGAAGGCGGATGGCCGTACATCCAACATCGCGGGGGGCCGAAGGGGTTCGTGCGGGTGCTCGGGCCGCGCACGATAGGCTTTGCCGACTTTCGCGGGAATCGCCAGTACATCTCGGTCGGCAACCTCGCGACGAACGATCGCGTGGCGTTGATTCTCGTCGACTACCCGAGCAGGACGCGCCTGAAGATCCTCGCCCATGCGCGCGTGATCACCGCAGCCGACGACGCCGACACGCTCAACAAGCTCGTCCCGTCGGACTACCGCGCATCGATCGAGCGTGGGTTCGTGCTGGAGGTGGAGGGCCTCGATTGGAACTGTCCTCAGCACATCATCGCTCGCTACACGGAAGACGAAGTCGCCGAGGCCACACGACCGCTACGCGAGAGGTTGGCCGCACTCGAAACGGAGGACGCCGCTCTGCGAGTTGCGGTGCGCGACGATTTCGAGCCCTAGGGGCGAGGCGTGTTCGTCATCTACCCGCCGACCCGCTTCCTACCGAGGCGAGTGCGCGCTCGCGTGAATCATCTCGTCCCCGAGCTGCAGAAGGCGCTTCGCGATCTGTCCGCCTAGCGACGCACGATGGCCCCCCGCCGTTCCTTGACGTCGTCTTTACGGGAGCTACGTTGCGGGCCGAGCTATCCATGGAGCACGCAATGAACATCGACATCGGCATCGACAGCAAGAAGCGCGAAGAGATCACGCACGGGCTCTCCCGCGTGCTCGCGGACACGTACACGCTGTATCTCAAGACCCACAACTTCCACTGGAACGTGACGGGGCCGATGTTCCAGACGCTGCACCTGATGTTCGAGGCGCACTACAACGAGCTCGCTCTCGCGGTGGACCTTGTCGCAGAACGCATCCGCGCGCTCGGCTTCCCGGCGCCCGGAAGTTACAAACAGTTCATCGCGCTCTCCGCGATCAAGGAAGAGGACGGCGTTCCCAAGGCGCAGGAAATGATCAAGAAGCTCGTCGAAGCCCACGAGACCGTCGCGCGCACGGCGCGTGACGTGTGGAAGGCGGCAGATGGCGCGAGCGATCAGCCGACGTGCGATCTCCTCACGCAGCGCATGCAAGTCCACGAGAAGACCGCGTGGATGCTGCGGAGCTTGCTCGAGTAGCCGTTCCGGTCGCGAGAAGATTTAGGACGCGCGTTGTGCAGCGCGAATCGCCGCCGCGAGTGCGACGTCGAGGTCCAAGCGCCCTTTGAGCGAGACGATCACGTTACCCATGGCGATCGACACGAGGCTTACGCCCATCGAGACGATCTTGTTGCTCGAGAGGATGTACACGCCCTGCACGTCGTGGAAGACGCGTGTGTACCAAGAGGCGAGCATGCGGCGGACGGGCGGATCGTAACCGGTGACGTCGTACCAATCATGAAAAACCAGCGGTCTTTCGCCAGCGGCGATCGCCACGTCCACCCAACGCACGAGACGACTGGCGCCAAGGACAGTTGCGATGCCATTGGCGCTTGTTCGAACGACACCACGTGCAGGGTACGAGACCCGCAAGCCCCCGCGGTCCTCGGTCCATTCTTCTGGAGGTCGAGTTTCGTCCACGTAACGAGCTTACACGCAGTCGATCAAGACACGAGCTTGCACAGCGCGTCGGTGAACTCTTTGGTGTTCGCCTTGCCGCCGAGGTCGCCCGTGCGGTGCTCTCCGCCCGCGTAGAGCGTGGTGAGCGCACGCTCGATTTTGTCGGCGCTCGCGTCGTCGTGGAGGTGACGCAACATCATCACGCCGCTCTGGATGAGCGCGGTTGGATTCGCGATGCCCTGACCGGCGATGTCCGGCGCGCTGCCGTGCACGGCCTCGAAGACGGCGCAGTCCTTCCCGATGTTCGCGCCGGGGACGATGCCGAGCCCGCCGACGAGCCCGGCGCCGAGATCACTCAAGATGTCTCCGTAGAGATTCTCGGTGACGATCACGTCGAGCTTGTTCGCGTTCTTGATCATCTGCAGCGCGCACGCGTCGACGATGATCTCCGCCGGTTCGATCTGCGGGTAGTCGCGCGCGACCTTGCGAAAGCAGTCGAGCAAAAGCCCATCACTGAGCTTCATGATGTTCGCCTTGTGCACGGCGCTCACGCGTTTTCGGCCATGTTTTGCGGCGTATTGAAACGCGTACTCGCAGATGCGCATGCAGCCCTTCTCCGTGATCAGCTTGATGCTCTGCGCGACGCCCGGCATGATCATCAGCTCGAGCCCGGCGTAGAGGTCCTCGGTGTTCTCACGCACGATGACGAGATCGGTGCCCTCGAAGCGAGGCTCGACGTGCGGCAAGCTGCGGATGGGTCGAACGTTCGCGTAAAGATCGAGCGTCTGGCGGAGCGTCACGTTCACCGAGCGGAAGCCCTTGCCTATGGGAGTGCCGATGGGTCCCTTCAGCGCGACCTTGTTGCGCTTGACCGACTCGAGCACCTCGTCCGGCAGAGGCGTGCCGCGTGCGTCGGCGACGGCAGCGCCCGCGTTGTGCACCTCCCAATCGATCTTCACACCGGCCGCTTCGAGCACGCGCTTGGTCGCGTCGCACACTTCGGGTCCGATGCCGTCGCCAGGGATGAGCGTGACCGTGCGCATGCCGTACATGTAGCGGCAGACGCCTCCACAGCCTAGCTCTTGAAGAACATGACCAGCCTGGCGGCCAGCTTTTGCGGCTCTGTCCAGTGCATCATGTGACCTGCGTCCGGCAGCTCGAATCGCTCGAGCGACTTGAACGCACTCAAGCGCTCTTCCTCATCAGGTGGGGGGTAGCCGACACGCCCAGAGCGCCCGAACCCGCGTAAATAAGGCGCGAAAACGGTGCATCCTGCATTCTTCAGGATCTCTGCGGTGATGTCCCAAGTGCTGGCGGCGTCCATGAAGCCGTGCAGCAGCACGACGGCTTCCCCGTTGCCTGATCCTGGCTCCCAGTCGAGCACGTGCAGATCGATCCCGTTGGCAGCAACGAACGAAGAGCGCATCGCGCGATTCTTAGCACCCTTGGCTTGTGCAGTTCCGTGCACACCACGAGACAATCGGGACCCGATGAGTGGCGTTTTGGAGTGGGGCAGATTTTGCATTAGCGGCAGGGCGACGGATTTTGGAGTCGCCGACCATCGGGTGCTTACGCATGGCCACTAGGGTCATTGCGTACACGAACTTCGGCCGGAACGCGCTACACTCATCGTTTGGGGAGCCACGCACCATGCTTAAAAAAGGTCTGTTTTTATCGGGAATCGTGGCCATCGGCCTCCGCTGCAACGCCGCGCCGGACGTGCCAGCCAACCCAACGCCGCCCAACGCTCCCGATTTTGGCCCCGTGGTCACACAGGCTGTGCCCCCGCCGCCCATCTCCGGTGGCACAATGTTGCTTTCCAACGACGGTGTGACAGCCATCGTCTCCGATCCAGACCGTGATTTCGTGAGCTTCGTGGACCTCGACGCGGCCGTGGTCCGCGCCAAGACGACGCTGAAACCGAACGACGAGCCCGGTCGCGTGGCCGAGGACAACGCGGGCAATGTCTACGTCGCCCTCCGCGGGACGGGCGAGCTCGCGACGTTCTCCCTGAAAACAGGGGAGTTGCTCGGTCGGCGGTACGCTTGCAACGAGCCGCGTGGCGTCGCGTACGACCCCGCGCGAGATCAGGTGCTCGTGGCGTGTGCCACCGGCGAGTTCGTGACCTTCGGGTCTGGCATGGGTGTCATGGTCAGCTCGGTGCAAGTCGAGCGCGACCTCCGTGACGTCGTCGTCGTCGGGGACCGCTTCTACGTCTCGAAGTTTCGCCAGGCGGAGATCCTGCAGCTCGATCTCGCGCACAAGATCTTCCGCCGCATGCCGCTGCCGAACCCGTTCTCGAACAACTCGCATGTCGCGATGGCCTGGCGCATGCGCGCCGCGACGCCGCAGCCCCAACGCGCGGTAGATGCTTCGGCGCCGCCCCCGCCGTACAACCCTGACCTCGTGGTCAGCTATCAGATCGACTCGACGGCGTTCGTCCCCACGACGGTCGCGGGCGGCTACGGCAGCGGTGGTGACGGTGAAAGCCCGAATGGCGCCCCCCAAGTCCCAGGCAACGGCGGCGGCATCGTCCACTCGGTCATGGCTCGCGTGCCCACCGGCCCGAGCAGCATGGAGCTGAACCAGCCGGTCGTGTTCGAGAGCGCAGTGTTGCCGGTGGACTTCGCGGTCTCGCCCAAGGGCGATCGTGCCGTGCTCGTCGCTGCAGGGAACATCCGATCGAACACCGTAGAGGCGCTCGGGATGGTCAACCTCGGGACTGGCATGATGGCGAGTTCGCTGAAGACAAACAGCCCTCTGTTCAAAGACCAACTCATCGCCGCGGAGATGCGCAACAACGGCGACGTGATCGTGCAGGCCCGCGAGCCCGCGAAGCTCACCATCGTCGCGGCCGGAACCGCGCGCCCGTCGAAGAGCATCACGCTCAGCGACATCAGCCGCGACGACACGGGCCACGACATCTTCCACGCGAGCAGCGGCACCGGGATCGCCTGTGCATCGTGTCACGGCGAGGGTGGTGACGACGCACAGACGTGGAACTTCGACGGCACCAAGCCCCGTCGCACCGCGTCTCTCCGCGGAACGGTCAAGGGCACGGCGCCGTATCACTGGGACGCCGACTTCGCCGATCTCTCGTCGCTCACGCACGAGGTCTACACGCGTCGCATGGGCGGCCGTGTGCTCGATCCCGCGCTCGGAGTCGCGCTCAAAGGCTGGCTCGAGCAAGTCCCCGCACCGCGCCGACCGCCCGTCGACGAGGCCACGCGCGTGCGCGGCAAGAACCTGTTCGACGGCAAGGCGGACTGCACGAGCTGCCACTCGGGGCCGAGCTACACCAACAACCTGACCGTTGACGTGGGCACGGGAAAGTCGATGCAGGTGCCGCCTCTCGTCGGTGTCGGCGCACGTCTGCCGGTCATGCACGACGGCTGCGCGAAGACGCTCACGGACCGCTTTACCAACTGCACCAACTCGCTCCACGGCAAGACCGCGGGACTCACTGCAAACGAAGTGAACGATCTTGTGACATACCTCGACTCTCTGTGAGTCGAACGTCGGACGCTCTCTGATGAACCGCCGAAGTGCACTCGGGTACGCCCTGGTGCTCGTAGTCTCTTACGTCGCGCACGCGCACGCGCAGGACGACTCGACCGACACGTACACTTATCGCTTCGCCGACGAGCAGCTCTACGTCACCCACGGGACCTTCGCGGGAACGATCGAGCTCGGCTGCGAGCCGCGATCGGCGGTGCAGGTTCAGGGTCTGCTTTATGTCGCGTGTGGTGTCTCTGGAGTCGTGCAGATCGACGTGTCCAACCTGACGGCACCGCGCATCGTCGGCGTCTCTTCGGTGACTGGCGCGGCGGTGGGCGTCAGCGTGCGAAACGGCCAGGTGTTCGTCATCACTGCCGAGTCCAACGCGCCAGAGGCTCTCGCTCCCGTTGCGCCGTTCACGCTGAAGCTGTCGCCACCGGCGCCACCCCCCGCGCCCGTGTACACGGCGCCAACCACGAAGCCGAGCATCATTGCGCCCAAACGAACGCCGGGCTTCGAGACGTACCTGGGCGCTACTGCGTTCTTCGGCACGCAAAGCACGGCGGGTGTCGGAGGGCTCTTCGCTTGGGCGCACGCGAACTACCGCTTCGAGTGGCCTATCGTTCTGCGCGCTGAGCTCGCGCCGATAGGCTTTGCAGGTCCGCGGATCAACTCGGTAGGGCTCTCGAAGAGCAGCGGCGGTCTCGGTTCGGTCGCCGCTGGGCACGTGCTCGCGGGCGTGGACACACGCTACTTCGAGCTCGCGATGGGAGCAGGCGGGGCGACCGTCAACGAACCGCCGCGTCTGGACAGCGCCAACGACTTCGGCGCGCCACTGCCTCTAGGCGGCTCCTCGGCGCCGCCCACGCCAGCGTTCTCCACGACCTCACCGACCTTCGTGCAAGCGATTCGACTCGGCGTGTACGACGGTTTGTCGTTCGAGTTCGAGAGCGCGGTCCTCACTGCAGACGCGGTTCGTTTCGGCTTCGCGCATGCAAGCTTCAAGATCCCGGTGACCTCGTCGGTGGCGGTCGTCTTGCGCGGAGGCGGCGGTAACGTGGGCTTTGCCTACGCGGACGTCGCACTGCGCGTGCGTCTGCGTGGAGACAACGGCAGGGGGACCGTCGCGCTATGGATGTCCGGAGGCGCGGCGCATTTCGGCCTCGACCTCTGCACCACCAACCCCGATCCGCCATTCACATCGGCGTGCAAAACAGCCGCGATCACCGGCCCGTCGCTCGGTCTCGGTCTCGAGTGGCGTCCCTACTGACAATTGACGGTCATCGTCTGACCCGTTGCTGCAGATGGTCCCCCCTGATGCCGCCCCAGTTCAAGTGTGTTGTTGCAGGGACGCAGGGTATTCAGCTCGGTACCTGGGCCCGCAGGCGCCGGTCGCGAATGTATGACCGTTGCAAACGACGCTCGTGGTGGCGTTGTTCTTCGAGAGCCTGGCAGATCGCGTTGGCACCGGACCGCGCGCCGCAGTTGTCGTTGTCGGTCATCGTCTGCGCGCAATAGACGCCAGCGTCGGGGTCGCTGCAGACTGGGCCGAAGTTGTCGGTGCATTGCTGTTCAAACAGACTTGGCCGACCCTCGAGCGATGACGAGCGCCTGATTGTCCATCGACGGCAAGTCCCACGGCACGAATTGAGGACAAGAAGTCGCCGAGGCCGTGACGCAATCCGGCAAACGCCGCGCTAGCTCCGCAGGCGAAATCGCTGAATCTTGCCGGTTGCCGTCTTCGGCAGCTCTGCGACGAACTCGATCCAGCGGGGATACTTGTAAGATGCAAGCTTCGATTTCACGAACGCCTTGAGCTCCGCCTCGAGCGCCGGATTTGCTTGTGAGTGATCCTTCAAAACGACGAACGCGCGCGGCTTCGTGAGTTGGTCTGCGTCTGCGTCACCGACGACCGCGGCTTCCAGCACGGCCTCGTGCGACGCGAGCGCGCTCTCTACCTCGAACGGAGAGACCCAGATCCCGCCGACCTTGAGCATGTCATCGCCGCGACCGGCGTAGGTGTAGAAGCCATCGGCGTCGCGCGAGTAGCGATCGCCCGTGCGCGTCCACGGACCGTGAAACGCGGCCAAGCTCTTCTCGCGTTGGTTCCAATAGCCGGCGGCCGCGGTGGGGCCACGCACCCACAGAATGCCCTCCTCACCGTCGCGGACCATCTGCCCGTCCTCGCCGCGGATGTCGACATCGTATCCGGGGACGGGTCTGCCGCTCGTGCCGTAGTGGACCTCGCCGTGACGGTTCGACAAGAAGATGTGCAGCAGCTCCGTCGAGCCGATGCCGTCGAGGATGTCCGTGCCATAGGCGGCGCGCCACTTCTCTCCGATGTGCTTGGGGAGCGCCTCTCCCGCAGAGATGCTCGCGCGAAGCCTCGTGGAGAGCGCGCGCGGATCGAGCAAAGTGTCTGCGAGGATCGAAGCGAACAACGTGGGCACGCCGCAGAAGAGTGTGGGCCGGTGCGCGGTCATCACCCGCGCGAACGCTTGACTCGTCACGCGCTCCGTCGCGAGCACCGCGGTCGCGCCGACCGACAGTGGAAACGTGAGTCCGTTTCCGAGGCCGTATGCGAAGAACAGTTTCGCGGCGGAGTACACGACGTCGTCCTCCCGCATGCCGAGCACTCCTTGGGCGTAGAGCGCGCTCGTCCACATGATGTGCGAGTGCAGGTGCATCGCGGCCTTGGGCGTGCCCGTCGAGCCGGAGGAGTACAGCCAGAACGCGACCTCGTCCGCGCTCGTCTCCACGGCGTCGAGCGTTGGCCACGCCTTCTCCAGCAAGTGAAGGAGCTGCGGGGGGCTCCCGCGATCGCCGCTGGTCGAAGCTCCGAGGGACGTCCTTGCGGTGACCACATGCGCGAGGTGTGGCGACGCAGCAATCGCCTTCTCGAGCTTTGGAAGGAGCGTGTCGCTGACGACGATGACGCGCGCGCGGCTGTCGTTGAGGAGGTACGTATAGTCGTCCGGATGCAGCAGCGTGTTCACGGGTACGGGCACGGCTCCGATCTTCATCGCGCCCAAGAACACGGTGGGGAAGTCCACGGTGTCCTGCATCACCAGCACCACGCGTTCTTCGCGCCGCACGCCCAACGCCCGCAGCGCGTGGCCGGCGCGATCGACCTGAGAGGCGAGCTTCGTGTAGGTCGTGCTGCCGTGGTCGTCGACGTACGCGACGCGCTCGCCTCGACCCTGCGCGACGTGTCGATCCACGAGATCCACCGCCGCGTTGTACGGGGCCGGAAAAGTGACGCGGAGCGGGGAGTGTGTCCGGTCGATCTGGGCGTAGAGGGTCATCGCTCCGAGACTACCGCTTCCTCGATAAGTGGGTGGCTGCGTGGTAAGTTCCAAAACGCGCAAGATGCGTCAACGACTCGAGTCCATGCTCTTCGGAGACGCGAAAGCGCCGCGCCTCCCGCTGCCAATTTTCTCCGCACTGCGCCGCGTTCGGGAGAAGGGTTACGATAGGCAAACTCTGCGCGCGGACATCGCCGCTGGGCTCGTCGTCGGTATCGTCGCGCTGCCGCTGTCGATGGCGCTGGGCATCGCGGTTGGCGTCGCTCCCCAAGCTGGCCTGTACACGGCCATCGTCGCGGGCGCGGTCGTCGGGCTCACCGGCGGATCCAAATTCCAGATCACCGGACCGACAGCGGCGTTCGTCGTCATCCTCTCGCCCATTGTCGCCAAGTTCGGGATCTCGGGACTGCTCACCGCGGGGTTGATGGCCGGCTTGATGCTGATAGCGATGGGCTTCGCGCGGATGGGCAAGCTCATTCAGTACATCCCTCACCCCGTGACGAGCGGCTTCACCGCGGGCATCGGCGTCGTCATCGCGGTGCTCCAGCTCAAGGACGTGTTCGGTCTGCAGATCGAGAAGATGCCGGACGGCTTCGGCGAGAAGCTCCTGGCGTATTGGGAGGCGAGGCACACGGCTTCACTGGTCGAGCTGACCACGGCGGCGTTGACGTTCGCGCTCTTGCTTGCGACGCCTCGCTTCACCAAGCGGATACCGGCGCCGCTGGTTGCGCTTGGCTTCGCCGGGATCGCCACGGCGCTTCTTCACCACCTCGTGCCCTCGTTCGACGTCGCTACCATCAACTCACGCTTCCACTACAGCGCCGGCGGCACGGTCCACCCAGGCATCCCGCCGTTCCCGCCGCACCCAATCCTGCCCTGGGGCGAAGTCCACATGAGCCTCGCCCTGCTCCGCGAGCTGGCGCCCGCCGCGTTCGCGATCGCGATCCTCGGCGCGATCGAGTCGCTGCTCTCGGCGGTCATCGCCGACGGAATGACCGGCACGCGACACGACCCGAACGCCGAGCTCGTGGGTCTCGGTATCGGCAACGTGATTGCCCCATTTTTCGGCGGGATCGCGGCCACGGGTGCGCTCGCGCGAACGGCGACCAACGTACGCGCTGGCGGCAAGACTCCAGTGTCGGCCGTTGTACACTCGCTCACCGTTCTGCTCTGTATGGTCGTGCTCGCTCCCTTCGTCTCGTACATCCCGATGGCGTCGCTCGCGGCGCTCTTGCTCCTCGTGGCGTGGAACATGTCGGAGGTGCGTCACGCGCTGCACGTCGTGCGCATCGCGCCCAAGAGCGACGCGGCGGTGCTCATCACGTGCTTTCTCCTCACGGTCTGGTTCGATATGGTCGTCGCGGTATCCGTTGGCATTTTGCTCGCGGCCCTTTTGTTCATGCGGCGGATGGGGAGCCTCGTCAGCGGGCGTGCGGTGCTCGAGTCGTCTGGCGAGCTCGAGATGGGGCCGCTCCCGCAGCACGTCGTGCTCTACGAGATCGCGGGGCCGCTCTTCTTCGGCGCCGCGCAGAACGCTATGGGCGCTCTCGCGAGCATCAGCAACGACGTGCGGGTCCTCGTGCTCGACCTCGGCCGCGTCCCCACGATCGACGCGACAGGTCTGGTCGCGCTCGAAAGCGCGATCGAGCAGCTCTTCCGTCAGAACAAGCGCGTCATCATCGCCGGTCCGCTCCCGGAGCCCGCACAAGTGTTCGCTCGCGCGAGTTTCGCGCAGACCGCCTACACGTCCAAGAATCGAGAAGAAGCGATGAAGCTTGCCGCGAAGCTCGCCGCGCTGCCCGCGACCGAAGGTCCGCCGTCGAGCTCGCAGCTCCCCGGCCCGACTCCGCTGCCGACGCTCGCAAAGTAGACTGTCGCCACTTGCGCGAACGACGACGAGTCAAAGGATGCTTTGCCGGCGCAGATCAGCTCGACGACGGGCCGCGCAGCCTGAGCTTCACCGGGTTCTTCTGCGCGAACGTGACGGCGGTGCCGGGCTCGAGTGTCACGCGACGAACTCGCTTGCCGTCCGCGAACGTACCTTGCGTCGAGGCGAGATCGAACAAGAGCGTCTGCTCTCCTTGCCGCTGCAACAACACGTGAACGCGCGAGACGTCGAGGTCGAACGTGCGGCGCAGTCCCTCGTCGACGCACCGGTCCGCGCGTCCGATCAAGAGTCCGCGTGCGAGATCGTCGTTCGAGATCCAAACGGCGGCTCGGGCGCGGACTGACGTGAGCTCGAGCTCCCAGTCGTAGCCCGACACGGTCGGCCGCTCGCCGACATGACGCGGCGACGGGCTCATCGTGATGCGCGAGATGGACATCGCCTCTCGCACGGCGAGCGCGGCTACCGCCGGGATCTCGGACGCGCCATCGACCTCTGGATCGGGCAGCTCGTCGGGCCACTCACCGCTCGGCAACACGATGACGGTGGATGCGCCCAAGCGAAGCGCGACGGGCCCCGTGGTCTGGACCGAGCGCTGCCGCGAGCCAGTCGAGAGCGAGAAGCCCGCAACGGTTCGCAGATCGAGGATCGAGACGCGGGGCGCCCCATCGTCGAGGACGGCGCTCCTCACGAGCAGGTGCCTGAGCGACACCGCCGGATCGTCGTTGACGATCACATCGCACGCGGTGTGCCTGCCGACGATCGTGTGCCCTCCGTCGGCGCGGAGCGTGCGAGTCACGGTGGAACTGCCGCTCATCCAACAAACGGTGGCGGCGTCGTCGGAGCGAGCGCGGTGCGCTGCGAGCGCGCTCTTGTACGCACGCTCGGGCGCCATCGCCTGCGCGCGCGCTTGTTCCTCGAAGAGCCGGTGGTCCCGCGGCAGCCAAGTGGCTGCGTTCATGGCGCGAGGGCGATGCGACGACGGGGTGCTGCTCACCCGATCATGATGGGTCGCCGGTCGCGGTCACGCCAGGGTGATCAGCGACGCTGCCCAGGCACGAGATGCGGGGCCGCCGGCGGCGCGGCGTAGAAGGCGGGCTTGTCGTCTTTGGCGAAGATGAGCGAGCTGATTCGGGGCTGGTTGTTGGCGATTCCGTTGTCGTCCGGGTTGCGGAGGACGACCGAGATCGTGCCCTTCTCTCGAGCCACGGTGAGCTTCTGCGCATCCTCCAAGACCAAGCTGAGCGTCAGGACCGACGACTCCATGTCGGCGACCTCCCGCAGCTTGCCGTCGGGGGCGACGGGTGACGTGTCGTAGCCAGTCGCGAGCACGAGGACTCGCTGCAAAACGACGAGGGTCGAGCTGTTGGCGGAGTTGTAGCCGCCGATGGTGCCGTTCTCGGTCTCTTGTACCGTCATCAGAACGTCGACGTAGTCACCAGGCTTGACCATGCCGGCGGAGGCGTCCGCGCGGCCCGTCGCGATCGACAGCCCGCGGTGACCTGGGAGAATGAGCGAGGCCAGGTCGCGGCGCTCCTCGTTCGCGGTCGCGAGGTCGGTCCAGAGCAAACCTTGGCCCGGCTGGACGGTCGTACCGATACGAAGGCCGACGATCTTCGATCGCTCCGTGTCGCGGATCGCGCGCGGCTCGAGGTACGCGATGGGCACCTCGTGGGTGGCGAGCTGATCCTCGGTGATCGGCTTGCCGCGCTCCATTGGCTTGACGGCGATGAGCAACCTGACCTTCGCGCCGCCTGAGGCCTCCCGCTCGTAGCGGGTGAAGTACCACTCCGTGAGCCCAACGAAGACCGCTCCGAAGCCCAACGCGATACCCAAAGCACGCCGATTCATGTTGGACGAAGGGTACGCGTGATCGCCGCGTTTGGGAACTCCTACCGATCAAGCACTGCGAGCGTGAGCCGCCTCTTTGCGTAGCTCCGCGCGAAAGTCTGGGTGCGCGATCGAGATCAACGCGTCAGCCCGCTCGCGGAGCGCGAGCCCGTGCAGGTTCACCGCGCCGTACTCGGTCACCACCCAGTGCACATGCCCGCGCGTCGTGACGACCCCTGCGCCGGACTTCAGCGAACTCGTGATGCGCGAGAGCGTCCCTTGGGCCGCCGTACTTGGCAATGCGATAATCGGTTTACCGCCCTCGGAGAGCGCCGCGCCGTGCATGAAGTCCATTTGGCCGCCGATCCCCGAGTAGATGCGGTGGCCGATGGAGTCGGCGCATACCTGCCCGGTGAGGTCGACCTCCAGCGCGGAGTTGATGGCGACGACCTTCGGGTTTTGCTTGATGATCGCGGTGTCGTTCGTGCGATCGCATGGGTGGAACTCCACCTTGGCGTTGTCGTCGACGAAGTCGAACACACGGCGTGTGCCGCTCACGAAGCTTGTCGTGATACGCCCAGGATGCACGCGCTTGTGCTTGTTGGTGATGGCACCGGACTCCATGAGCCAGACGACGCGGTCCGAGAACATCTCGGTGTGCACCCCCAGATCGTGCTTGTCGCCGAGGCGGGCGAGCACTGCTTCGGGGATCGCACCGATGCCCATCTGCAGCGTCGAGCCGTCAAGGACGAGCGCCGAGACCAGCTCGCCTATCCTCGATTCGACGTCACCCGTCGGGCCCAACTCTGTCTCGGGCAGAGGGCGGTCCGTGCAGATGAACGCGTCGAGGCGCTCGAGAGAGAGAGTCGAGTTGCCGTGAGTGCGCGGCATGCGCTCGTTGACCTCCGCGATGACGAAACGCGCCGAATCCACGGCGGCGCGCGCCGCGTCGACGGACGTCCCGAGCGTGCAGTCGCCGTGGCGATCCGGTGGCGACACTTGCACGATCGCGACGTCCAGCGGCACGGTGCGCGTCGTGAAAAGCTTGGGGACCGCGCTCAAGAAGACCGGCATGAAGTCCGCCCGACCTTCCTCGACGGGTTTGCGCATGCGCGGACCCACAAACAGCGAGATCGAGAAAAATCGGCCGACGTGCTCCGGCTCGACGAACGCGCACGGACCCTCGAGATGCAGGTGGTAAAGCGTGACCGCCTCGAGCGCTGTCTGGAGGCAGAGCGCGTCGAGTAATCCGAGTGGAGTCGCGGCGGCGCCTTGGACGAAGACGCGATTGCCGCTTTTCACCCAAGAGAGAGCCTGATGAGGAGAGACGGCGCGGTCGCGCCAACGTGGGTCGAGCATGGCCCCAATGGATATCAGCTCATCGCGATGTCGCAGCAGCAGAGACGCTGTGTCACGGCGTGACGGTGAGCGTGCCCTTCATCATCATATAGTGACCGGGGAACGTGCAGATGTACGGGTAGCTCCCTGCGGCCGGGGCGACGAACGTCACCTCGACTTGTCCGCCTGGTTGAGAGAGCGACGTGAACGCGATCACGTTAGCGTCGCCCTGCTTCAAGTAGCCCGACCCTTCCCCCGCGGCGACTCCGCCGTTCGCGACGTCCGCCTCGGCACCCGGCTTCACGAGCACCCAGTTGTGCTTCATTGCCTGCGACGTGGCGTGATTGGCGAGTACGACGTGCACCTTTTGGCCCGCCTGCACGGTGAACGCCGTCTGGTCATACGCCATCGTCTCGCCGACGGTGCCGAGCGCGATTTCCGCAGTGCCTTTGCCGCAACCGAGCAGCGTGAGCAGAACTACGCCTACGAGTGATCTCATGGTTTTTTCCGAGTGTGTGGGAGGTAGAGGTCGATTTTACCGCATGCGACACAGCCCTGGAGCTCCACGGGCATCAGGTCCTTGTCGGACTCCGTGAACAGGCCGAGCATACCGGCGTTGTCACCAACGTGGAGGTGGCGCACGCCGAGGCTCTTCAGCGGGCCTTGGCAGTTGGAACACTTGCGTACGGGCTCATCTATCGTCGTCATGCCGTCGGTCGTATCACATGCGCTGCGGTCGGCTCGGAAGCAGTCAGTTGCCTGCCACCAAGGTGATCATTCCGCCGCCGCTTTTCGCCTTGATCGTGACTTGGGGGTTGGGGGTGGGACCTCCCAAAGTCAAGGTGTCACCCTCTTTGATCCAACCTACCGCGGTGACCTGATTGGATGCTTGCGTAACAAGAGCGCGAGCCGTGACGTTGGACGGCACCTTCACCGTGACCGCGCCTTGCGTCGCCTCGATGTCGACCATCACCTCACGATCGACCTTGTTTCCTAGGTCGATCGTGATCGCCCCTACGCCCGCGTGCGCATGAATCTTGGAAGCTCCGAACGCGCCAGCGCCCGTGAGCGTGATCGCGCCGCTGCCCGAGTCGATGTCGATCTCGTCCGCGGCGAGCGGGTTGGATTGGCCGAACGACATGTCCACCGAGCCCGAAGTGCTCGTCAGCTTCACGCTCTTGATCGCCAGCCCACCGAGCTCGAGCTGCGTCTTTGCCGCGCCCGCGTCGACGCTCAGCGAGACGGGCGATGGCCCCATCGTCAGCCGCCAGTCCGCCACGAGCTCGCTACCGATCTTGGCGCCGTCCGCGCCCGTGCCTTGATTGACGCGCACGTGGTCGCTCGCAGCGTCCACCTTCGGATCGAGATCCTTGACGTTGGAGCGCACGCTTCCGCCGATCGTGTGAGCGCCTCCGGGAGTGAGGTGGAGCTCGCCCGCACTGAGCGTGAGCTGCACGGAGGCGGGTGCGGACGGCGTGCCTTGGGCATCGCCTGACACGTCAACTGTTCGTACGTCACCGATCTTCTTGCAGCAAACCAACAGCGCGAGCGCGAGCCAGAGGCGTTTCATGAGGCCGAGCCTAGACCGATTTCCCGTTCTCACGCTGTGCTAAGAGCCCGCCGCGGGATGACGGTGCTTCAAGTCGCGGATCTGCGCTTCGGCTATGCCGGAGACACGCTGTTCGAAGGCGTGACGTTCAGCCTCTCGGTCGGGGAGCGCGCGGCGTTGGTGGCGCCCAACGGGGCCGGCAAGTCGACGCTCTTGCGGCTCGTCATGAAAGAGATCGAGCCGGACCAAGGCACGACGCTCATCAAGAAGGAGACGAGCGTCGGCTACTACCGGCAGTCTCACGAGATCGCGGCGAAGGGCACGGTGCTCGAGGCGTTCTTGTCGTCGTTCGGTGACGTGCTCGGGCTGCGCGAACAGCTCAGCCTAGCTCAGCACGACGCGGCGAGCGGGGAACCGCAGGCGCTCACGCACCTCGCGCACGTGACGGATCTCTATCACCTCGCGCGTGGAGACGAGCTCGAGCGAGAGGTCTCGATGCTCGCGCAGCGGCTCGGGTTCGCGCAGACCGATCTCGATCGCCCGGTCGCGTCGCTCTCCGGAGGCGAGCGTGGTCGCCTCACGCTCGGCGTGATCTTGGCGCAGAAGCCGGTCCTGCTCTTGCTGGACGAGCCTACGAATCACCTCGACCTCGACACCATCGCCTGGCTCGAGTCTTTCCTAATCGGGTATCGGGGCGCCGTTCTAGTGGTCAGTCACGATCGAGCGTTCCTCGACAACGTGTGCCCTGCCACCATGGAGCTCGGCTCGCGCGGTGTACGCATTTATCCGCTGAAATACAGCGAATACGCGATCGCCCGCGCAGAAGACCTCGCCCGCGAGCGCGCGCTACTCGAGAGACAACAGTCGTTCATCGACAAGACTCAAGACTTCATCCGGAAAAATATCGCCGGCCAGAAGACCAAGCAGGCGCAGAGCCGACGCAAGATGCTCGACAAGCTCGAGCGCGTAGAGCGCCCCGAGGACGTGTGGGCCGTGGCCGAGCGCGTGGCGTTTCGTTTCGCGCCCGCGCTACGGAGCGGAGACATCGCCATCGACGCCGAGCGCGTCGGTGCGAGCCGCGGAGGTCGCGTGCTCTTCGACAGCGTGGAGATCTTGATCCGCCGCGGCGAGCGCATCGGCATCGTCGGTCCCAACGGCTCCGGCAAGACGACGCTGCTCAACATCTTCGCGGGGCGCTCGCCCGACGGAGATCGCGGTCGCATCAAGCGCGGCACCAACCTGCAAGAGGGCTACTTCGATCAGCACCTCGGCGAGGTCGACCCCAAGAACACCGCGGTCGAGGAGATCAGGCGCGTTCGAGCGGACTACACGATCGAAAAGGCGCGAGAGTATCTGGCCCGCTTTCGCTTCTGGGGAGACGATCCACTCCGCGTCGTGAGCGGCTACTCTGGAGGCGAGCGCTCGCGCTTGGCGTTGGCGAAGTTGTTGTTGGAGCCGCGCAACCTCCTGTTCTTGGACGAGCCCACCAACCACCTCGACATTCCCGCAGCGGAGATCCTCGAAGAGGCCCTCGTCACCGGCTTCGACGGCACCGTGCTGTTCGTCTCGCACGACCGTCGCTTCTTGGAGAACGTCGCCACGCGCATTGTCAGCGTGCGCGACGGCAAGGTGGAGATCTTCGTCGGCGGCTATCGCGATTTCGCGGCGGCCCACGCCCCCAAACCGCCTCCTCCAAAGGAAGAGCAATCTCGCAAAAAAAAATTGAGCATGCCTCCGCCGGCCCAGGAAATCGCGGACGGCAAGAAGAAGTACGACCAAGAGCGCTTGCAGCAGCGTGAGAAAGAGAAGAGCAAGCGGCGCGTGTCCGAGCTGGAGAACTCGATCGCGCTCGCGGAGACGGAGCTCGGGATGCTTCGCGACAAGCTCAAGCAAGATCCCGGCGGAGACTGGGCGCGCTTGGCGGAGATGGCCGGGCGCGAGCAGGAGCTGGCGAAAAAAGTGGACACGATGGTGGCCGAGTGGACGAAGCTGAGCGAGGCTGTCGAATGATGACGCGTTGGATGGCGATTCTGTGTTTGCTCGTGCTCGCGGTCACGGGTTGTCCCAAGAAGAACGGAACGGCGTCGCAAGAGGGCGGCATCGCAGCGGACGACTCGAGCGGCGTCGTCGTGAAGGACAATAGCGAGGGCTTGTTGCTCACGTGGATCGACGAGAAGGGCGACTTCCACGTAGAGCAGAAGGTCACTGATGTGCCGCTCATCGGGCGCGATTCGGTGCGCGTCGTCGATCCGAACAAGGACGAGGGCACGCACGACGGAAAGATCTTCGTCGCCGACCTGCGCATGGCACGCCCGGACGGCACCTACGCAGTGCACGCGATGACCCGCGCGGACTTCGATGCTCTCGCGCTCTCGCGCCGGCAGAAGCACGGCCCCACGCTCGCGAGCGCGTTCGACGCGTCGGCGGTCCAAGCGGGCGGGCCAGACATCTCCAACAGCTCGAGCGCGCCCAACGCGCCGGTCGATCCGAACACGCAAGCGCCCGTCATCATCTACGGCGCGGAGTGGTGCGGCGCGTGTCATCAGGCGGCCGCGTACTTGCGTGGCAAGGGCATCCCGTACGTGGAGAAGGACATCGAGAAGGACAGCGCGGCCGCGCGCGAGATGCAGCGAAAGCTGACGCGCTTCGGCTTGAGGGCCGGTTCGATCCCGGTGATCGACGTCCACGGCAAGGTCATGGTCGGATTCAACTCGCACGAAATCGACGAGGCTCTCGGGAAGGCCACGTGAGCCGTGCGCTCCTCGCCGCGTTGCTCGTCGCATGCTCGGCGAAGGGCGCGTCGTTCGGCCCCACGTTAATCGGTGATGCGTCACCCGACGCGCCCGTCTTCGCCACGGACTCTGGCAGGCCAAGGCCTCCGCCGGAGGTCTACGGCCAGACGGCGAGCGCGCTCTACCGAATCGATCCCGTCGCACATACGAACGCGCTCGTTGGCAAGTTTCAGGGCTGCACGTACGTGAACGACATCGCGCTCGATCAGAACGGCAACCTCTACGGAGTGACGGGCAACGCGCTCTACACGATCTCCACGCAGAGCGCGCGATGCACGCTGATCGCGAACGGCACGTTCCCCAACTCGCTGTCGTTCGTTCCGCAGGGCACGCTGGACTCTGCGAACGAGGCGCTCGTGGGCTATGTCGGCGGCGACTACGTGCGGATCGACACGACGAGCGGAATGGTCACCAAGGTCGGAGTGCTCGGCGGTGGATTCGTGTCGAGTGGGGACGTCGTGAGCACGATTGGCGGCGCCACCTACGTCACCGTCAAGGGTAACGGCTGCGCGGACTGCCTCGTCGAGGCGGACCCAAAGACCGGCGCGCTCGTGAAGAACTGGGGAGACGTCGGGCACACGGACGTCTTCGGCGTCGCGTTCTGGGGAGGCAGGGTCTACGGCTTCGCGAACGACGGGTCGCTCTTCGAAATGACGCTCGCGAACGGCGCGGTCTCGAGCATCACGCTGTCGTCACCCGCGAACGCATGGGCTGGCGCAGGCTCCACGACGAGCGCCCCGCTCAGCCCGCCGAACTAATTCATTACGCCAGCGCGTGTCGACGATGCGCCTTGCCACCTGGCAGCGCGGTGACGTCGACCACCACGCTGAGCACCAGGGTGAACAGTCGCCGATAGGTCTCGTGCGTGCTCGCAACCCCGGGAGCGGCCTTGGCGAGCACCCGCGCGCCGTTGTCGTGCACGACCTTCTTGGCCATGTCGAGCGCCTGCATCTTGGTGCCGGATTCGCTGACGTCCTCGTCCTGCATGCGTCGAATGACATGCAAGTACTCGCCGATGAGCGCCGCCAATTCTCCGGACGGGATCGTGAGCGTTTCGGTCGCCGCGGCACCGCCCAGCAAGCGGAGCGACACGTCCGTCCCCTCTAGGCCGACTTGCAGCTCGTCGTGTTGCGGGTGCCCGAGTCGGCCGTCATCGAGAAGGTCGACGATCGTCGTTCGCCAATCGTCGCGCCGCGCACGACTCGCGGGTGCCCATAGCGGCTCGTCCAATCGAATCGTTCGCACCACTTCTCGCTCAGGAGAACTCTTCGCTCGACCAAAGGCGGCGATTGCTCGGCGTAGGTGTGACGACGTCGTCGAACTCGACGTGCACGTCGACGGCGTAAGCTTTGTCGGCCGGCGTTAGCGGTCCGTCGTTTCGAACTTCGAAGAGATCGAGCATGGTCTTCATGGGCTTCGTGATCATCGTTGCAAGAGCGTGGCCGGGCGTTTGATGATGAGGTTACGTAAGCGGAGACATGATTCTTCCCGTGAAAACGTGGTCGGGCGAGACGGCGCTGGATCCAGGATGTCTCAGCGGCACGCGCGGACGATCCAAAGCCGAGCTGGGCAAACGGTGCGATCGCGGGACAAGGGTCTGTCCAAGAGGCTCGCGTTTGGCGAGACTGCTGCCGTGAGTCGCGACAACCCTTACCGAAAGCCTGACCGCTTCACAGAGGCCGCGAAGAAGGCAGGTTTTCCAGCGCGGAGCGTTTACAAACTCGAGGAGATCGATCGGCGCGTCCGCCTGTTGCGGGTCGGCATGCGCGTGCTCGACCTCGGCGCGTGCCCCGGAAGTTGGTCCATGTATGTCGCGAACAAGATCGGTGCGAAGGGCAGGCTCCTCTCGGTGGACCTGGAGCCGCTGGTCGTCGGCTTGCCCGCGCACGCCAAGTTCGTCCAAGGTGATGCGCTGTCGCTCGACAACTCGGATCTCGCGATGTTCGCCCCTTACGACGTCGTGTTGAGCGACATGGCGCCGCGAACGACTGGCAATCGCTTGGGCGATCAGACCCGCAGCTACGAGCTGTTCATGCGCTCTCTCGCAGTCGCGGCTACGCTGCTAACCCCGGGGGGGGCGTTCGTGGGCAAGATTTTCATGGGGGAGGATCTCCCTGCCGCGCGAGCAGAAGTGCGTAAGCTCTTCGACAAGGAGCGGCTCATTCGCCCTGAAGGAACACGCACAGTGAGCTATGAGGTCTTCGTCATCGCAGAAGGGCGAAAGTCCGCGTGAGCGCGTTCGCAGAGCTGGCGCACGTCGGCGGACGCTTCCTGATCGAGCGCGAGGTCGGTCGAGGTGGAGTGGGGATCGTGTATCGCGCGGCAGACGACGTCACCGGCCAGCCGGTGGCGCTGAAGGTCATCGCGATCTCGGGCGTGGACGCCGGCGAGGAGGCTCGCTTCCGTCGCGAGGGTCGCGTGCTCGCGGGCCTGCGCCATCCAGGGATCGTGCGCTTGGTCGCGTTCGGGCAGCTCGACGACGGCGCACCTTACGTCGCGATGGAGTGGCTCGAGGGCGAGGACATCGCGCAACGACAGCGACGCTCGCCGCTGCCGCTCGTACAAAGCATCGATGTCGCTGCCCAGGTCGCGGACGCGCTCGCTGCGGCTCACTCTGCGGGGATCGTGCATCGCGACGTGAAGCCGTCGAACGTGATCCTCGTCGGCAGCGGGCCCGGCTCGATCGGACGCGCTGAGGCCAAGCTCGTCGACTTCGGCGTCGCCGCGGTGGAGGACGCCAAGCTCACGCGCACGGGCGCGATCATCGGGACGCCCGCATACATGGCCCCGGAGCAGGCGCGAGGCGACTCCGAGGTCGATCACCGTGCTGACCTGTACGCGCTCGGCGCGACGCTCTTCGAGATGGTCGCGGGGCGTCCTCCGCACGTCGGTCCGACTCCGGTCGCGATTCTGGCGAGGCTCGTGACGACGCCACCGCCGCGGCTGTCGGACGTCATTGCGAACGTGCCCACCGCGCTCGACGATCTGATGGCGGAGCTTCTTGCGACGACGCCAACGGACAGGCCGTCGTCCGCCGCGGAGGTCGCCGAGCGCCTCCGTGTCATCGCAGAGGATCTCGTCACCCGAAACAGCATCGGTCCGAGCGGCCAACACTCCGACGAAGCTCCGCTGAGCGCGATCGGCCCCGTCAGCACGCTCGCAGTGCAGTCGGGTGGAGGCACACGCCTCATCACGACGATCCTCGCGACGCAGGTCGCGAAAGGAGCGCCGCGCGCGAGGTTGATCGCGCACCTACGTGCGAGAGGCGCGGAGGCGACGGAGCTCGGCGGTGACGCGATCGTCGCGCACCTCGGCGTTCGCCGCGCGATGGGCGATGAGGCGATGCGCGCGATCGACCTCGCCCTACGCCTCGCAAAGGTGAACGCGTCGGTCGGCATCGCGACCGGGCGAACGCGTGTAGAGCGCACGCGACCGATCGGAGAGGTCGTCGACCGCGCCGCGGCGCTCGCGCGAGACGCGCAGCGCGGGCAGGTGCTGGCGGACGTCACGACCACCGAGCTCGCACGCGGTCGCTTCGAGTTCCAAGCGCGCGACGACGGCACGAGCGTCGTCACCGCGGCCCTCAGCGGTCGAAAGGACGGAGCCGGCGGCGCCCCGTTCGTGGGCCGCGAAGGCGAGCTCGTGCAGATCATGCACAGCTTTGACCGCGCGATCGAAGAGAAGACGCCCGTGCTCGTGACCATCACGGGCGCGCCGGGGATCGGCAAGACTCGCCTCCGCAGCGAGGCCCTCTCGCGCATCGCCTCGAACTCGTCGGGCGCTCGCATTGCGATGGTGCGCTGCGAGACGTTCGGCAAGACACACGCGCTCGGCGTCGTCGCGGACCTCGCGCGAAGCCTCTCCGGCGTCGCCAAGGGCGCGTCGCTCGAGGACGCGCAGTTCGCGATCACCGCGCTCACCACGATGACCGGTCTGCAGCTCTCGGACGACGCGGCAGACCTCTTCGCGCGCTTGCTCGCGAACGAGCCGCTTCCCGAGCGCTCGGACGCTCGCGCAGCGCGCGACGCGCTGTGGATCGCGCTCACCGATTTGATCGTCGAGCTCGCGCGTCGTTCACCGCTCGTGTTGAGCATCGAGGACGCCCAATGGGCAGACCTAGAGAGCCTGTCCTGGCTCGATCACGTCCTCGGCCGGGCAGCGCAGTCGCCGCTCTGGGCGATGCTCACCACGCGGCCCACGCTTTGGCGCGACGATCCGGAGCGATTTTCGGGTCGAGATCACGTGCGAGTCGAGCTTCGTCCGCTTTCCAAGCGAAACGTGCGCGCGATCGCCAGCGCGATCTTGGGGGAGCGCGCGATCGCGGGCGAGACGGAGCAGCTCGCAGAGACGATCGCGTTGCAGGCGGGAGGGTCGCCGCTGTTCGCCGAAGAGCTCGCTCGATTGACCGCTCAAGGTCGTGACGCCTCGAGCGCGCCGACGATCGAGGCCGCGATGCAGGTGCAGCTCGACGCGCTGGATGACGCGGCGCGAGAGGCCGCGTCTCGCCTCGGCGTGTTCGGTCTCGTCGGTTGGGACATCGGCCTCGAGGCGTTGGGAGTGCCGCTCGCCGCGGAGGTGCTTCGCAGCTTGGCAGGCAGCGAGATCGTGGTCGAGCAAGCGAGCAGCCGCTACAAGGGCACGCGCGAGTTCGGCTTCAAGCACGCGCTGATGCGCGAGGTCGCGTACGCGTCACTTGGCGACGACACTCTCAAGGACTTTCACACCCGCGCGGGCAGGTGGCTCGCGAAGATGGGCGAGGACGACGCGACGGTCGCCCGCCACCTCGAGCTCGGAGGCGCGCACCAAGAGGCCGCGTCGTACCTCGAGAAGGCAGCTCGCCGTGCGCTCGCCGCACACGCGCTGGGGGACGCGGTGATGATGGCGGAGAAGGCGCTCGCGTTCGCGGACGACAAACCGACACAATTCGCCCGCGCGCTCATCCTCGACGAGGCGTGGAATCGCCAAGACGCGCGCGCAGGCGAGCGAGACTCCGCCGTTCGCGCGATGGAAGACTCCGTCTACGACGAGGCGAGCGAGGTCCGTGCTCGCGGCGCACGCGTGCGTTACGAGGACGCATGCGGTGGGGATCCCGAGACAAGTTCGCGCCTCGATGTCGTGTGGAAGGCCGCGGAGGCCGCGGGTCTGGTCGACGAAGAAGCACGCTGCGCGGCGGCGCTCGCGGCGCGCTACGCCTACGGCGGCGAGCTCGATCTCGCAGCAGACGTCGCCGAGCGCCTGCTCTCGCTCGCGCAACGACATGGCGTCGCCGGCGCGGCGGTGGACGCGTGGCAGACGCTCGCGGTCGTACGCCAAGCGCGCGGAGACGTCGGCGCTGCTCTCGAAGCGCGCAGGAGCGCAGCACGCGCGGCAAGCCAAGCGGGCCTCAAGACGCGCGAGGCGATGCTCACGATCAACGTAGGCTTCGCGCTCACCACGGTCGGCGCCAAGCACGAGGCGCGGCTGGCGATCGAGGGCGGCATCGCGCTCGCACAGGCGATCGGCTCGCCCGGCACCGTGCGTCACGGACAGATGATCCTCCTCTGCTGGGCGGCCACGTTCAGCCCGGATCCGGCGCTCGATCGCGTGTTGCAGGATTCGCGCGCTCTCGCCGACAACGCCGCGACAGGCAGCTGGGTGCCACACGATCGCGCGACGCTCGGCGTCTTGTACTACCGCGGCGCAGAGCTGCTCCGGCTCGGGGTCGAGGCAGCCCAGGAGGCGGCCTCGGTTCGTGCCGCGGCCCAGGAGTTCTCGGACGAAGCGATCTCGCGCGCCAAGATCGACTTGGACACAGCGCATGCCACAGCAGCTCAGGTGCTCGACAAGGCACGGGCAGAAGCGGCCGAGCTCAGCGCCACCTCTGCCACTGAGGCTGCGTCCTTGCGCGATGCCGCGACGGCCGAGGCGGACAGGGTCCTGCGGGAAGCCGCCGAGCACATGGACTGGGCCCGAGGCGCAGTCCGCTCTCTCCTGTCCACCGCCGAGGCCCGGACCGAACAGGAGCGGCTGGCGGTCCACGACGCCACGGCTACCCGCATGTTCGCGCGCCGACGACAGCTCCAGGACATCATCGCCCGCGTCGCCCTGCGTTCGCGAGCCACAGTGGCCGACGCCTCGGCTGAGGCCGAGCGGCTCAGAGCCCAGGCCAGTGCTGTTCTCGCGGCGGCCGAGAAGGACTCCGTCGCCACGCGGGAGCGGGCCCAAGCCCACTCCGAGAGGGTCATCGCCGAGGCCGACCTCTCTGCTCACGCAGGGCTCGAGCGCGCACAACGGCGCCTCGACGAGGCCGAGCGCGGTGCCAAGCTGCTGCGCGAACATGCCGCAGCGGAGGTCGCCCGTCTGCAGACGGAGGCACACGAGCACCGCAGGGAAGTTCGTGACGAGGCGACCGCAACCCTGGCGGCTGCCAGAGCCGACGCCGACACAGTGCGGGCCGAGGCTCGTGCACTCCTGGAACAGGCCCGCTCCGAGGTCGGGGCACTTGCTGAGCGACGCGACGACATCACCAAGCAGCTCGGCTACCTGTCCGGCGTGATTGAGGCACTTGCGGTGCCCGAGCACTCGGCCCCCGTCACCACTGACGACCTCACCACCGACGACCTCACCACTGACCCCACCGAGCAAGCGACGATAGGAATCTGATGAACGAGTCCAACGCCCAGTTCCGCAGCGTGCTACGCGGCTACGACACCGCCCAGGTGGACCAGCACGTGAACGACCTGACCCAGGCGGCTTCGGCGGCCAGACGCGAGGCCGGCGATCTCAGCATCCAGGTCACCAAGCTGGAGGCCGCGCAGCAACAGCTAAGGAGTGACCTCGAAGCTCAGGCGGCCAAGGCACGCGCGCTTGAAGAAGAGCAGAAGAAGGCAGCAGCGCCGACGTATGCAGATCTCGGCCAGCGCATCGGCTCGATGCTGCAGCTGGCAGATGAAGAAGGCAACGAGCTGCGCGTCCGTGCTCAGGCCGACGCGGAGACTCACCACGCACTCGCCGACGAGAGCGCTCGCGGGACCCGTGAGAGCGCGGACGTCTATGCGAAGGAGACGCGCAGCGCAGCCGATTCGGACGCCGCCCGGATCTTGGAGGACGCAAGACGCCGCGCCGACAGCATCCTGGATGACGCCGACCGTCAGGCGACAGCACGCCGGGAAGAGGCCGAAGCCGTCTACGAGCGGGCGCGCGCCAAGTCGGCCGCTGCTGCGGCTGACTTCGAAACGACCCTCGCCGCCCGTCGAGACACGTCGGCCCAGGAGTTCGCGGTCCAGATCGCTGCGGCCGAGCAGCAGCTTGCCGCGGTCCAGCAGCAGGCAGAGCAGACCCGTATCGACTCTGAGCTGAGGCAGCATGAGGCTGCGACCAAGTCGTCCCACCAGCTCTCGGAGGCCAAGGCTCAGGCCGAGTCGATGGTGGCCGAGGCCAAGACCAAGGCGGAGCGGATTCGTGAGGACTCCGAGCGGGTTCTCGTCGCCGCCACCCAGCGCCGGGACAGCATCAACGCCCAGCTCACCAACGTCCGTCAGATGCTCGCGACTTTGAGCGGCGGTGCGATCGTCAACCCGATCGAGCCTGAGTCCGAGCCAGCCAAGAACGAGCCAGCAGAGGCTGTGCCTGCGCAGTCGAAGTCTGCGGAACCTGCGCATCCGCTGTCCGAAGCCCTCGACAAGGCCGGTGCCAAGGAAGGTGCCAAAGAAGATGTCGCCGACGTCAAGGACCGCCCGGACTCGGTGCCGACGGATGACCAGCCGAAGGCAGATGCAGGGGCCAAGGAGACTGACGAGGAGAAGCCCGCAGACAAGCATGGGGCGGCGTTCCACCGGGCAGCAGGCGTCAAGAGCTGAGCCGGTTCACCTAGATGCTGACGCGGCTGGTCGGTCCACTGCGCCTAGCCGCGTTGCCTTTCAGCGTTTCTCGACAGCCATCTCCGCCTGGAGCTCACCCGACCAGGTGCGCGAATGACAGAGGTTCGACGGCGAGGAACTCGGAGAGACTCATCGGCGCTTGGCCGGTGAGGTGTTCGATGGTGTGACTGGTGACCGAGCCCTCGCCGGTATCCAGCATGAGGTACGAGCCGATCCAGCCGTTGACAAGCCAGTCGGGGTGGCCCGCGCGCGACGCTCTTGCCTCGTCGAGAGTCTCTGCATGGTAGGTGATCACGCGGCGAGTGGCTCTGGTCAGGATCCGCGCGGTTTCGTGCAGGTCGATCGCGTGAGGTCCGGAGACGTCATAGATCTGTCCTTCGTGACCGGGCTCGGTCAGCAGCACGACGGCGAGGCGTGCCACGTCGGCGCGAGCGACCCAGGCCAGCCGACCGTGTCCGGATAACCCCATCCGCACCCACGAACCGGGGTGCGACGTCGGCGTACAGCGCGTTGCGCATCGAGGTGAGACTGATCCCCGCCTCTCGGACCGCCTGCTCGGTGTCGCTGTGGTCACGCGCAAAAGGAAACGTCGCGTTGGGTGCGGCTCCCATGAAGGATGTGTAGACGATCCGCTCGATACCTGCCAGGCGAGCACCCTCGAGCGCCTTGCGGTGCAGGGAAACGCGGTCAGGATCCTCATGCCCTGACACAAGGAAGAGCGTGGTCGTGCCCTCCAGGGCGCGAGCCATGGCCTCAGAGTCCTGGTACGCAGCAACGGCGATATCAGCACCCGGCAGCTGTGGCGCCCGCGCCGGGTCGCGAACGATCAACCGCTGCCGCACACCTCGCTCCGCCAGCCCACGGGCAACGCACCCGCCCAGCCCACCGGTGGCACCGGTGACCGCAATGGTCATGACAGATCCGACTCGTGTCTCTCGGCGGGGGCGGCCTCGCCGGTCAACGTGTCGTGACGACCAGGTGTCGGGTCGTCGTGAGCAGGCACGTCCCGCGTGGGGTTGTCGCTGCTCAGCAGTGCCTCGAGCAATGGCCCCTCTATGCGGCGGAAGGTGCGTCGTGGCCGCGCCCGGTCCAGCACCGCAACCTCGAGCTGGGTCGCAGTCAGGGTGCGCGATGGCCCGCCAGCCGGGTCCTGGCACAACAGCTCATGCGCCAGTCCCAGGGCGTCGCCCAGGTTCATGCCGGGCGCCCACCGCTCTTGCAGACCAGCACTGATGTGCTCTCCGGCGCCGCCCATCGCGATGAAGCCCTGCTCGTCGGCGACCGAACCGTCATAGGTCAGGCGGTAGATCTGGTCCTGCTCCGCGCTCTGACCGACCTCGGCGACAACGATCTCGACCTCGTAGGGCTTGGACTCCTGAGTGAAGACCGTGCCCAGCGTCTGGGCGTAGGCATTGGCCAGTCCGCGTGCAGTCACATCGCTGCGGTCGTAGGAGTAGCCACGAAGATCGGCGTAGCGGACCCCGGCCACACGCAGGTTCTCGAACTCGTTGTACTTGCCGACTGCGGCAAAGGCTATCCGGTCGTAGATCTCGGACACCTTGTGCAGGGCTCGCGAGGGGTTGTCGGCGACAAAGGCGATGCCCCGGTCATAGCCGAGGACAACCACGGACCTGCCTCGGGCAATGCCCTTGCGCGCAAAGTCCGCCCGGTCCTTCATCAGCTGCTCGGGCGACACGTAGAAGGGCATGCTCATCGGGCACCTCCGGGGTTGCCTCGGCGGTCCGCGACGATCTCCTCGACAACGGCGGCAAGTGCGTCGTCGTCCAAGAACCGCAGGCCTGCGACATCCACGATGGCCAACGTCGGCCAGATCCGTCGACCGAGGTCAGGGCCGCCCGTGGCCGAGTCATCGTCGGCCGCGTCGTAGAGCGCCTCGACGGCCACGCGGATTGCGCCCTGCGAGTCCATGCCCGGGCGCCACAGCTTCTTCATCGCGCCGCGGGCGAACAACGAGCCCGAGCCGACGCTGTGGTAGTCATGCTCCTCGTAGCAGCCGCCGGTCACGTCATAGGAGAAGATCCGGCCGCCAGGGGCGTTGAAGTCGAACCCGGCAAACATCGGGACCACCGCCAGGCCCTGCATCGCCATGGCAAGGTTCGACCGGATCATGGTCGCGAGCCGGTTGGCCTTGCCTTCCACCGAGAGCAGTGTGCCCTCGATCTTCTCGTAGTGCTCCAGCTCGACCTGGAAGAGCTTCACGATCTCGATGGCGAGTCCGGCGGTGCCGGCGATCCCGACTGCGGAGTACGCGTCTGCACCGAACACCTTGTCCATGTCGCGATTGGCAATCAGGTTGCCCATCGTGGCACGACGGTCCCCCGCCATCACGACGCCGCCGTCGTAGGTCAGCGAGACGATCGTCGTGCCGTGCGGCGCCTCAATAGTGCCTCCCACGGGCAGCGGCCGTCGCGAGGGCAGCAGTTCCGGAGAGTGCGCGCCGATGAACTCGGTAAAGGAGGAGGAGCCCGTCGTCATGAATGTTGCGGGCAGTCGTCCGGCGTCCGAAGAGTTGAGGTTCACTGGCCGCCCTTCTGAACGAAGCCACGCACGAACTCCTCGGCGTTGGCTTCGAGCACGCCGTCGATCTCATCCAGCACGCTGTCGATGTCCTCGTCGAGTGCGTCCTTGCGCGCTGCCGCCTCGGGCGCGGCTGCGGTGGGCTCGGGCGCCTCGTCCGGGGTCTCGTCGCGACGCTGTGGTCGGCTCTGTTCCTGGTTTGGCATCGATCCTCCACGCTGGTTGATCTGGGCCGGCGAACGCCGGACATCCTTCGTCTTCGGCAGCCTAACCCGCTGTTACCCGTTGACGGCGGCCAACTCACGTAACAAGGTCGACGCGTCGGGACTGCGGTCGATCAGGTCGCCAACACCCTCGCGGGTTCCACGCAAGGGTTCGAGCATGGGAACGCGCTGCAACGCGGCATGACCGGGGACGTCGAAGATCACCGAGTCCCAGGATGCTGCCGCGATCTCGGAAGGGTACTTTTCCAGGCAGCGACCCCGGAAGTAGGCGCGGGTGTCCTCGGGTGGGTTGGTCATGGCGGCCTCCACCGCGGCATCCTCGATCAAGGACTCGATCCGACCACGCCCGGACATCCGGTGGAACAGGCCCTTCTCGGGACGGACATCAGACCACTGGATGTCGATCGCCTTGAGTCGGGGGTTGGACCATTCGAGCCCGTCCCTGTCCCGATACCCCTGCAGCAGTGCCAGCTTCGCAACCCAGTCGATCTCACGAGCACATTCCATCGGATCTCGCTCGAGCTTGGTGAGTACCGAAGCCCAGCGCGACATCACCTCCGACGTGTCGTCGTCGATGCCACCGGAAAGACGTGACTCCAGGTAGCGCTCGGCCTGCTCGTAGTAGGCCCAGAGCAGATGAACGGCAGTCATGGTCCGACCATCACGTAGCTCGATGAGCTCTTTCAGACCGGGGTCATGGGACACGGCATGCAGAGTGGCGACCGGCTTGCGGACGCTGAGGTCAACGCTGAGCTCGTGGTCCTCGATCATCGCCAGCACCAGGCTGGTGGTGCCCATCTTGAGAAGGCCGGCGACATCACACTGATTCGCGTCACCGAGGATCACGTGCAGGCGGCGGTACAGATCAGCGACGGCGTGTGGCTCGTCCCTGGTGTTGATGATGGGCCGCTTGAGCGTCGTCTCCAGGCCGACCTCGACTTCGAAGAAGTCCGAGCGCTGAGCAATCTGGAACCCGGACTGCGCCGAATCCTGGCCGATACCAACCCTGCCCGCGCCACACATCACCTGGCGCGCCACGAAGAAGGGGATCAGATTGTGGGTGATCTCCGAGAACGGCGTCTCACGACGCATGAGATAGTTCTCGTGCGTCCCATAGGACGCCCCCTTGCCATCGGTGTTGTTCTTGTAGATGTTTACGCCAGCCGTCCCCGGAACCGCCGACAGACGCCGAACCGACTCGAGCATGATCCGCTCGCCTGCCCGGTCCCAGCGCAGGGCCGCCCGTGGTGAGGTCACCTCCGGCGAGCTGTACTCCGGGTGAGCGTGGTCGACATACAGGCGGGCACCGTTGGTGAGCACCACGTTGGCCAGGGTGGGGTCTTCCTCGTCGGTCAGCTGGCTGGGATCCGCAAGCTGCCGGGCGACCTCGAACCCGCGTGCATCATGCAGCGGCATCTCGTCCTCATAGTCCCAGCTGGCCCTGCCCGCGCGCGATCCTCGTGTGCTCGCATAGGCGTTGACCACATGGCCGGACAGCAGCATCGGGTTGGCCGTAGGATCGCCGGGCACCGAGATGCCGTATTCCGTCTCGATCCCCATCACCCGACGCACCGTCATGCTGCCAGCCTAGGCGACCGGCTCTGCTGCTCGCGGGTTCTGGACAGGTGAGACGCCGCTGTCGCAGTTCA
>ENA-OFCD01000316-OFCD01000316.1-metagenomes-genome-assembly--contig:-NODE-316-length-32503-cov-5.802299_pt1 | contig 32503 bp, 30 predicted proteins | sample MGYA00153392_OFCD01 | MGnify analysis MGYA00153392
ATAAATTGCTACTGACATTTCACGGCGTACCGAAATTCCACCTCGACAAGGGCGATCCATATCACTGCGAAGCGCACAAGACAGGTCGCTTGATTGCCGAAGCACTAGGCGTTAAAAAAGGCGACTATATCGTCACCTTTCAATCGCGTTTTGGCCGGGCCGAATGGCTGCAACCCTACACCGACAAAACCCTTGCGGCCCTGGCTAAACAAGGCATCAAACGCGTTGATATTATCTGTCCCGGCTTCGCCGCCGACTGCCTCGAAACCTTGGAAGAAATCGCCGACGAAGGCAAAGAAACATTCCTCCATGCGGGCGGCAAAGAATTCAACTATCTGCCGATTGCCAACGACACCCCGGCCTATGTTGGCGCATTAACCGAGATCGCCAGACAGCATTTGCAGGGCTGGGTGAGTGAAGGCGGCAGCTTTGATCGGGATGCCGCCACGCGAGAGAATGAGCTGTCGGCACTGCGGGCCAAAGCGATGGGCGGGCAGTAGTTAAATAAGGTTAAATGATGCTGAACGCGGCTACATTCGCCGTCAATAGCAATCAAACCAGAAGAGGGGTATCAACGGCTCGCAGGTTTCTTGCGGAGGTGCTGCCTGATTTCGTTATGCACGCTTGGCGCTGCGCCGCTATTTAGTTTTCCGACCGGAAATAGAACAGCATTAATATCCAATGAACTGTGCCGCACTGCTCGCCGCACCACAATCTGATCGATTCAGCATGCCGAATCACCTAAACGTAGGCCCGCAATGGTACTGAGCAGCGCAGCAGGATTTAACCGTGAATCGCAGCACGCGGTGATAGCTGTGGTGACGAATGCCACCGAAAAGCCATGGCCGCTGGACGTACAAATCAGCGACCTTGATAACGCGGAACCAAACATTCCTGCTCGGTATGTTTTAAATTATTCACCCTCGACAAAAGATTAATTATCCGCAAAGCAGGCAGGCTGGGCCGAGAAGACTGTGGATCGGTCGCAAAAGCTTCGCGCCGCTTATTGTTAGGGTAAAGGAACGCGCTGAAGCGTTGCGTCAAGCGGCTCACTTTTATTTTCAGACGCATGAAGGGCACGATTTTTTTGGATTTATTTTATAATGCGTAAATTCCAACCGCGCCTTTATATAGGCTCCGACTTCGCCTTATAAACAAATCTCAGCCTGAAAAAACCCGCCTGAAATTTTTGGTTTCAGGCGGGTTTTAAACATCTATAACTTTTCAAACTTTTTGAAACTATGTCTGGCGGAGAAGGAGGGATTCGAACCCTCGATACACTTTTAGGGCGTATGCTCCCTTAGCAGGGGAGTGCCTTCGACCACTCGGCCACCTCTCCGTTTTGTTACGTTTCACCTCCGCGTTGCTAAATACGATGTTTTCCGCAGAACGCGAATTGTACGCGTCCGACGCTGCGGCGTCAAAACTGGCCATTATCGAACCAACGCACCAGCCAGATGCTTGGGCCCAACCAGGTGTAAACCCCGGCGCAACCCTAGATCAACCCTTACTCAAACCTAATTCAGCTCGTTCAGCAAAAACGTGTATTGAAGCGCGGTGCGATACGCGAGCTGAGTGTTGTTCGCGGAGCCGGCATGTCCGCCTTCAATATTTTCGTAATACATCACGTCATGCCCCTGCTCCATCATCCGCGCCATCATTTTCCGCGCGTGGCCGGGGTGGACGCGATCATCGCGAGTTGAAGTCACGAATAATATTTTCGGCATCTTCACGCCCGCTTTGACGTTTTGGTAAGGCGAATATTTTGAGATGAATTCCCACTCTTTGGGATCATCCGGGTTGCCGTACTCCGCGACCCAGGAAGCGCCCGCCAGCAATTTGTTATAGCGCTTCATGTCGAGCAATGGCACTGAGCACAGCACGGCACGAAAAAGGTCGGGGCGCTGCACCGCCACCGCACCAACCAACAATCCGCCGTTTGATCCACCTGAAATGGCGAGATGACGCGGGGAGGATATTTTCTTCGCGATTAAATCTTCGCCCACGGCAATAAAGTCGTCGTAGACTTTTTGCCGATTCGCTTTTAGTCCGGCTTTGTGCCAACGGGGCCCAAATTCGCCGCCACCGCGAATATTGGCCACGACATACACGCCCCCCTGCGCCAACCAGCCCAAACCGACGGCGCCGGAGTACGCTGGCAACATGGATATTTCAAAACCACCATAGCCATAAAGGAGGGTAGGATTGCTGCCGTCGTATTTAGTATTTTTACCCATCACCACGAAGTACGGAATTTTTTCGCCATCTTTCGAGGTGGTTGTAAATTGCTCAACTTTGTAGGGTGCCGCATCAAAAAACGCAGGCAACGATTTCAGCTGTTCCCGCTTGTCTGAACCTGCCTGTGCCATAAACAAAGTCGAGGGTGTCAAGTAATCTGTAAGGGTGATGAAGTAATCATCCGACTCGTCGGAGTCAATCGCGTTCGCACCGACCGAGCCTAAGCCTGGCATCGCAATTGTGCGGCGCGCCCACTTGCTTTTTTCACGCTTCAATTCAACCAGCTGGCTTTTAACGTTATCCAACTCATTGATGATGAAGTAGTTTTTAGTGGCCGTAAATCCGGCCAGCGACTTACGATCAGTCGGGGTGAAAAGAACTTCAAAATTTCTCTCGCCTTGCATAAATTTATCGAAATTTGTCGCAATCAAGGCGCCCTGCGGATAGGTTTTGCCGCCTACTGTCCATGCTGACTTCAAACTCACGACTAGCATATCCCACACGATATTTGCGGTCGCATCGTCTTGAACTTCGACTTTAGACAGCTTGTTATCGGCGCGTAAAAATAACTCGCTGGTATAAAAGGTCACGCCTCTGCGCACCAATTGGCGCGTCGGATAGCCGCGCCCCTCGGAGACCAATCCGCTCACGCTGATATCACTGTCTTTGCCTTCGTAAACAGTAGTGGCTGATTCAATCGGGGTGCCGCGTTTCCACTCTTTCACGATACGGGCATAGCCGGATTTGGTCATGGTGCCGGCGCCGAAATCGGTTTGTACAAATAGTGTATCGGCATCAATCCAATCAGCACCGCCCTTGGATTCTTTGATTTCAAAACCGCCTTTGACGAACGATTTACTCGGCACATCGAATTCGCGCGTGACCTGTGCATCCGCACCGCCGCGTGAGAGATTTAGCAGGCAACGGTGGTAGTCGGGATACAAGCAATTGGAGCCTTTCCAAACCCAATTTTCATTTTCATCTTTAGCTAATTTATCGAGGTCGAGCACGGTTTCCCATCTGGGTTCGGCTTTTTTGTATTCCTCAATACTGGTGCGTCGCCAGAGGCCGCGGACATTGGCCTCGTCCTGCCAAAAATTGTACAAATACGCACCGCGTTTTTGCACGAATGGGATCCGCGCTTTTGAATTGACGACTTCCAAAATTTTTTCGCGCAGCGGTGCGAATTGCGGCTGCGCTTCCAGCGCTTTTTGGGTTTTGGCGTTTTGTTCTTTCACCCAGTCAATGGCTTTGTCGCCCATCACGTCTTCGAGCCACAGGTAGGGGTCTTCTTGGGCCAGTACAGCCGTTGAAATAAGCGACATAGCAGCAGTTCCTAGCAAAAATCGACGAAACATGATGATTCTCCGAAAAATAAAACTGCCCTTGTGGCGCAGTTTTCGGGATCTAACTAAAAAGGATTTAACAATTTCAAGTGGGTACTTTATCCAGCTCAAACGCGGTATGTAAAGCCCTTACGGCCAGCTCCATATATTTTTCATCAACGACCACCGAGGTTTTAATCTCGGAGGTGGAAATCATTTGAATATTCACATTCTCATGCGCTAAGGTTTCAAACATTTTGGCAGCAATGCCGACATGCGAGCGCATGCCGATGCCAACGAGTGAAATTTTGGCAATTTTATTATCGCCCGCAACACTTCTGGCATCGATCAATGGCTTCACTTTGTCATTCAAAATCGCCAGCGCTTTTGCGTAATCGTTGCGATGCACGGTGAATGAAAAATCGGTGAGGCCTTCAAAAGATGTGTTCTGAATAATCACATCGATATCGATATTCGCTTCTGCAATCGGACCCAAGATTGAGAACGCTATGCCGGGACGATCCGGTACACCGGCGACGGTGAGTTTGGCTTCGTCGCGGTTAAACGCGATCCCGGAGATGATAGCTTGTTCCATGTTTTCGTCTTCCTCATACGTGATCAATGTGCCGCGATCTTGCGAATCAAATTCAGTAAACGATGACAGCACGCGCAGCTTTACTTTATATTTGCCCGCAAATTCCACCGAGCGAATTTGCAAAACTTTCGAGCCCTGGCTCGCCAGTTCAAACATCTCTTCGAAGGTAATTTGTTCCAGCTTGCGTGCCTCGGGCACCACCCGCGGATCGGTCGTGTACACACCATCCACATCCGTAAAAATCTGGCACTCATCCGCCTTCAGCGCCGCCGCCATTGCCACGCCTGTCGTGTCTGAGCCGCCGCGGCCAAGGGTCGTGATATTGCCGTGCTCATCAATGCCCTGGAAGCCTGCTACTACAACCACATTACCCTCGGCCAAATCTTTACGAATATTCGCGTCATCAATCGACAGAATACGCGCCTTGGTAAACGCGCTATCGGTCAATACTTTTACCTGCCAACCCGTGTAGCTTTTCGCCTTGATACCGAGATTCTGAATCGCCAACGCAAGCAGCCCTACCGACACCTGCTCCCCCGTTGCCGCGATCACATCCAGCTCGCGGCCATCCGGCTCTGCATTGAGCTGCCTCGCCAGTCCCAGCAGTCGATTTGTCTCACCCGACATGGCGGACGGCACCACGATCAACTGATGGCCCTGCGAATGATAATGCGCGATGCGCTTGGCGACTTCGCGAATCCGCTCCGGCGAACCCATCGATGTGCCGCCGTATTTCTGAACAATTAAGGCCATGTCTGGGCTGACTCTTTCTGCCGCGAAAAACCTTGATTTTAACGTTTCCGGCAACTTATGGCGAATCGACAGTGAAACAATGGCGAAGGAGCAGCGGTCGCTGCTCAAGGTGCTCTAGCCGCGTCCGCTGCGAGTTAGGCATAATCTAGGTCGCAACTCCCTGCGAATATTGCAAATACGACAAAATAATGATTTCCTCAAAAGCAAACCCTATCTCCGTCACGCGCCGCCTCGAATTCGATGCAGGCCATCGACTGCCGAATCACAAGAGCCAATGCCGCAATCTTCACGGCCATCGCTACGCGATTGAAATTACGCTGACCGCAAATCTTATTCACGAAGAGGGCGCAACCGACGACGGCATGGTGATGGACTTTGGCGACATCAAATCCATTGCAAACGAGAAGCTCGTCAATATCTGGGATCACGCGTTTTTGGTGTGGCGCGGCGATAACGTGATGGTTGATTTCTTGGCCGCGATCTCTGGGCATAAAACCGTGATTCTCGATGAAGTGCCGACCGCTGAAAATCTGGTCAAGGCTGCGTTTGATATTTTGGAACACGCCTATCGGGATCGGTTTGGGCATGAACTGACGCTCACACAGGTGCGCCTGTATGAGACGCCGAATTGTTGGGCGGATGCGGTGGCGTAGTGGCGCGAAACCCCTTTATCGACGGGCGTTTTCAGGCATTTATTTGTTGAAGTGTCAGTGAATAACCATATTTCATGGTTGCTCAAAATGTCAAGATTGATTTGTGTAAAGCAAGGAGTGTCAATGGCTTCTACAGCGTTTGACGAATTCCAATATAACGTCCTCGATGCACGGCGGCTGCATCAAGCACACGGCATTGTTACTGGCTGTCGGACACTAACCTGTGTAACCTAATGTGTAAGGAGTTACACATGGCCACCAATCTCGCAATCGATCCCGACCTCCTCGACCGTGCCGTCGAGGTTAGCGGAGAGCGCACCAAAAAGGCAGTCGTCACCAAAGCGCCGCAGGAGTTCATAGCCCGCCGTGAGCAGAAGAAGGTAATCGAGCTTATGGGCACATTGAAGTGGGATGATTCTTTCAACTACAAAGTCGAACGCACGCGGACGTGACGTTCTTCGCCGATACCAGTGTTTGGTCACTTGCCCTGAGGCGTGACGCTGCGAGATCCGAACCCGAAGTTGATGCTCTCAAGGTTGCGCTACACGGAGCCGATGTGGTGGTGACCACCGGACTTGTCTTGCAAGAGCTGCTACAAGGCTTCTCAGGCCCGAAAGCTGCCGCACAGATCATTAAGCGATTTAGCGCGCTGCCTTTACTACAACCTGATCGTGAGGACCATATCGCTGCTGCCGCGCTGCGCGACACTTGCCGCCGAGCTGGAGTACAGATCGGCACCGTCGATGCGGTGCTTGCGCAATTATGCATTCGCCATGATTTGGAGTTGCTGAGTATCGACAAGGATTTCGAGCTTGCGGCAAAGCATTGTGGATTGCGCGTTTGGTCGGCTAAAAAATTGACGCGCAAACAGTAGCCACCATGCCCATCGTCATCATCAGCCCCTGTTCCGCTGAATGGTTGAAAATATTCGGCGCCATGCGCGATGAGTTACGCGTCGTGTTTGAGCCGTTTTCGCTACAGTCGAACACATTGGCGGCACATCCGTTCCAGGGCTTGCAGCAAAACCTGTCATCGACGTGCTGCTCGGCGCGCACTCGCTTGCTGACATTGAATCGAAAATCCCGCCGCTGAACGAAGTCGGTTACGCAGATGTCCCAAAGTACGAGCGTGAGCTGCCGATGCGGCGCTATTTCGTAAAGTCATCCGTCACCTAGGCGCATGTTTATCTTCGTGCCGTTGAGCCAGGTTCACGCTTACGGCAGGCGCATTTGGCGTTTAGGGATGCGCTTCGCGCTGGTTCCAATCTCCGCTCCAACTATCAATCGTTAACGCTTCGCTAATGAAGACGGGTAATTCCAAACCAAAATGCTTCAAAACGCCCGCCATCCAACAACTCTCACTTTAGTCCATTCACAAACGCCACAATGAGCGGGGCAAACGCATCGTGCAACGGCAACGTAGCATCGCTATAGGAGGCAAGCTGTTTCTTCTGATCGGCTTCCACTTTTTTTAACACATGATTCATGCCGTCAATAATGGCCAGCTCGGCTTTTGGTGCAGCGGCTTTCAACAATTCTGCTTCGCGCGTCGCGACTTGAATATCGGTTGTACCCTGCACGATCAAAATCGGCACCTTGAGTTTTGCGATTTCGATTGTGGGCCGCTTGTTGAGCCATGAAATCAAATACGGTTGCACGCTTGGCCGATAAAGGCTCGCGAGTGCCGCCGGTGGGTCGTCAACCAGCTTGCCTGCTTCCAGCGATTTCAGCGTGCGTTCGCTTTCGTTCCACAGCGCTTCGGGCAACTTTGGTTTTAGCTGCGTGCGCAGTACATCACCCGCGTTGCCGGCGATTCCAGAAATTGAGATGAAAGCATCGGCAGACGATTTCGCAGCAGCCATCATGCCGACCAATGAGCCTTCGCTGTGGCCCGCAACGATCACGCGCGAGAAGCGCGGATCTTTTTTCAGCATCGTGATCCACGCGACGAGATCATCAATGTAGGTGTCAAATCGCAAATCTTTTTCGCTCGACACAGCTGCACCGCTCTCGGCAACACCACGTTTATCGATACGAACACTCGCGATACCGCGTTGTGCAAGCGCTTCGGCGAGCATTTTTAAACTATTGTTTTTTCCCGGCAAACCTGCAGAATTGCCATCGCGATCTGTGGGCCCTGAGCCAGGATGAATAATGACAACAGACAGAGGCTTGGTAGCTGCAGTGCCGCCTTCTGGCAACCTTACCGGCAACATCAAGCTGCCATGCAGCGAGGCCGTGGCTGTTTGCAATTGGATCGCGTTATCGCTTGTTGTTTTCGTCGATGCTGTTTCAAGCGGCACCACGACCGACTTCGGTGATTGGGCAACGGCGTTTAGTGCGGCGCTCAGCCCCACGAATGCCGCCAAGCGCATAAAGCCACGCACGAGACGGATTATCTTTTTCATTTCATCTCCTTTACTGATCAAAGTCCACTATCCACGGTTGTTTCCAAGCGTTTTATGCCGAATCCCTCCGCCAATACGTGGGTTTCATTTTCGATTTGGCGACCTGAATCGCCTAACCAAAACGAGCACCAGCACGCTTACCAACAAGCCAATTCCGCCGAGCAATGTCGTCACCTGGATTTCTGCGGCGGCGTGCTGTCTGCTTCGCCGTTTTCTACATTAACGCGGACACCTCGCTTGGCCACCGCGTCGCGCAGCAAATATTCAATCTGCCCATTCACGCTGCGCAGCTCGGATGCGGCGAGATTTTCCAGCACGGCCCATAGCTGCGGGTCGATTCTGAGCAGAAATGATTTTTTTTCAGAAGCCAAAACAGAAATATCTTAGATTACAAATTTTATTTGCGGACACGAAACAGGATCGCGGCTTTTGTCGGGATGACGTGGCATGCAAACCTTGTTTGTATCCCATGTCAGTTGTACAGCGTGCCCGTATTCACAATCGGCTGCACGTTACTTTCTGCGCACAGCACCACCAGCAAATTACTCACCATCGCGGCCTTGCGCTCGTCATCGAGATGGACAATATTTTTATCACTCAAACCCTTGAGCGCCATTTCGACCATCGTGACCGCACCGTGAACGATCTTGGCACGCGCATCAATTACGGCTTCGGCCTGTTGGCGACGCAGCATGGCGCTGGCGATTTCGGGCGCGTAGGCGAGATGAGTGAGCTTGGCCTCTTCAACCAGGATACCGGCTTTGTCGAAACGATCCTGCAGTTCGCGGGCAAGCGCTTTGGCAACAATATCAGCGCCGCCGCGTAGCGTAATGCCATTTTTTACATCGGCATCATCGCCGCCATTATCGTAGCTGTAGGCTGAGGCGAGATGACGGATCGCGGCTTCGGATTGAACGCGAACATAAAGCTCGTAATCATCGATTTCAAACACGGCTTGGGCGGTATCGCGCACGCGCCATACGAGGGCCGCACCGATCTCGATCGGGTTGCCGTTTTTGTCATTCACCTTGAGTTTGTCGCTGTTCAAATTGCGTGAGCGCAACGAGATTTTTTTACGCGAATAAAACGGGAAACACCAGCGCAACCCACTCGAACGATCCGTGCCCCGATAGTCGCCAAATAGTGTAATGATGCCGCCCTCATTCGGCTGCAACATATATAGACCCAGAATCGCAAACCCGCCTGCAATGACACATGCAGCCGCTATCGCGATTGAGCCAAATGACGGTACTGCATCGCCTAATGTAAAAAATCGGAAGCCGCCATAGCCGATCAATATCAGTCCGGTCAGTAACAACACATAGCCATTCAAACTCGAAAATTCTTCTTCTGTATAACTTGCGCTTGTTTTCATTAAAGCCTCATTGGGTCGTCAAACGGCAATGGCCGCGGTAAACACTTTTTACTACAATTTTTATCAGCCAATATTTAAATGATATCACTTTAATATCTATTTGCAATAGCTTCAGTGATCTATAAGAATAGCGCTTTGAGGTTTGCGCTTGCCTGCACGTGCGCGGCATGTAAAATCGACGTATCGGATTGGTTGAGCAATTTCGGAGATGAGCAACGGCTGCATCTCCGAAAATTTATTCGGCAACTTCACTTAAACCAAAGGAAAGCAAATGCGCAAGGGACTATTTTTTATCGCAGCGGGAATGTCGGCACTGCTGGTCAGTGGCGTTTCTGCAGAAAGCAAAGCCGAAAAATCAATTGAATATCGGCAAGGCGTTTACCGAGTGATTGGCTGGAACTTTGGCATGATGGGCGGGATGGTCAAGGGCGAAGTTCCCTACGACAAAGAGGTCTTCGCCAAGCGCGCTGCCAACGTGGCGACGATGGCGCCGATGGTGCTTGAAGGCTTTGGCCCTGGCACCAATAAAGGCGCTAAAACCGAAGCCAAGCCGGAAATCTGGGCCCACATGGACGACTTTAAATCGAAGCTAAGCAAGATGAATGATGAGGCGACCAAGCTCGCCGCCATTTCAAAAACGGGAAGCTTTGACGAAATCAAAAAACAATTCGGCGCGACTGGTGCCAGTTGCAAAGCCTGTCACGACGAATACAAGATGAAGTAGTTTTTCGCTTCAATTTTTTTGCTCGGAAGTAAAAACGCCGCCCGCGTTAAATCACGGGCGGCGTTTTTATCGATGCATTACGTTTTTTTGTCTGTCTATCTGTCTATCTGTTTGCCAGACCGCCTGACTTTTATCCGCGTTTAAAAAAACACCCTTGTCACCAACGCGTACGTGAGCCCGCTGATCACCGCGACTATAGACCATGGCAACCAAGCAGGAAGAGGCTTTTCAGCCATTTTTGCCTCAGGAACCACGCCGATACGGGCGTCTAGATCTTTTTTTCCGGTGAGCATGGCTTCAATAAGCTGCTCTTTTTTAAACACCGCATAAAACGCGATCGCGACTAAATGTAGTCCCACCAGAACCAGAATCAGATCGGAATTCAACTGGTGCAGCTTCGTTATTTTATCGCTGACCACTTTGGACACCAGGCTCGCGTATGGCCCCTCAAGCATGATGTCGTCGTTGGAAAAAAGCCCCGTCACCGTCTGGAATCCGACGACCGTAAGTAGCGCCACCACGCTCAATGCGCCCATCGGGTTATGGCCCAAATAGCGCTCTCCATCGTTTTTAAACAGATTTTTCGCATAGGTGATGACCGTCACGGGTGCGCGAACAAAATTCTTGAATCGCGCATGATAGGTGCCGACGAATCCCCACACCACACGGAATGCGATCAGCCCGATCACAAAAAAGCCAATCTTTTTGTGCCATTCCATGGCGTTGCCCCCGATCTGGGCGGTGATAAATAAAAACAAAATCGAGGTGGCCAACGACCAGTGAAATAAGCGAACGGGAATATCCCACACTAAAATAGATTTCATCGCACGTGCCTAGTTTGCGGCTTCAAGACGCAGCAATTTGCTGTCGGCGGCATTGGTCAAAATATAAATGAAGCCGTCCGGGCCCTCTCGAACATCACGGATGCGCCCAAGCTTGTTCTCAAACAATCGCTCCTCTTTGATGACCTTGTCGCCATCGAGCGTGAGCCTGACCAGCGATTGTTTTGCCAGCGCGCCCACAAATAAATTGTCTTTCCATTTCGGCATCGCTTTACCCGAATAAAACGCCATCCCTGACGGCGCAATTGATGGCACCCATTTGTATAACGGCTGTGCCATACCGGCTTTTTCAAATCCTTCGCCGATTTTTGTGCCGCTGCCATAATTCACGCCATAAGTAATGACCGGCCACCCGTAATTGGTGCCCGACGTAATGATATTAATTTCGTCGCCTCCCTGCGGGCCGTGCTCATGCATCCAGACTTTACCGGTCTGCGGGTGCAATGCCGCGCCCTGAATATTGCGATTGCCCAAGCTGAAAATTTCAGCACGGGCGTTGGGTATTTTTACAAATGGATTGTCTGGCGGAATACGGCCATCATCGAATAACCGAATCGTCTTGCCTGCAAGATCATCCATTTTCTGCGCACGCTCCTCGTAGCCTTTGCTCGGATCATCGCCGCGATCGCCAAAACCCACGAACATATAACCAGCACGATCAAACACAATGCGCGAGCCAAAATGCTGCTCGCGATTAGATTTAGGCATCTGCTTGAACAGCAGTTGCACGTCGATCATACGCGGCGCGGCTTTGGTGCCGCCCAATTTACCGCGGGCGACTTCCGTGCCGTGGAGGCCGTTTTCTTCGCCGTTGAACGTCCAGTAAATCCAGCCGGTTTCGGCGTATTTTGGGTGCAGCACCACGTCCAGCAAACCACCCTGCCCATGCTCAGTCACTTTCGGCAATCCTTCAATCGGCGCATCAAGCAATTTGCCGTTTTCAATCAGCCGCATGGTGCCGCGTCTCTCGGTGACAATCATTCGACCATCGGGCAGGAAGGCCAGACCCCAAGGCGTTTTTAGACCGCTGACGACGACGGTGGTGCGAACTTTATAAAGCTCGGTATCGAATATCTCTGGCGCCGGCTGGGCGCAAGCCAACAGCGGAACCAATGACAGTGCAAGCGACGCAAAAAGGCGATTCATGAATACTCCAGAAAAAGTTCGGTCAAAATGTGGCTTGAGAGCGAGAGTTGGCAGCGCCTCTGTATATCCGCAAGTTTAAATCACTGCACGCGGGCAACGGTAATTAAAGTCCAACACGAAGATCATATTAGAATGTTTATCTGTGCATTATTTTTTTGATTCAGCGCTTAAGTCAAAAGTCTGGCATCGGCGTTCACTTGGGAGAACCGCATGAAACATTTCGCAAATTGGGCCGCTTTATTACTGACCGCTATATTTATGTCAGGGTGCGCAAACGTCATCCAACCCGCGGAACCGATCGGGCCCAATAATCCTGCGGCGCTCGCCGCCATCCGCGCGGCGTATATCAAAGCCGGTGAGCAAAAATACTTTCGGGCACGCATGACAAGCGAAAGCGCGGGGAAAATTTCAGAAAGCACGGTGGAATTTGCAGCCCCCGCCAGTATGCATATGGTTATGAAAACAGACAATGTGGAACAGATCGTGATCAACGGTACGCATTACCTGAAAACCGATGGAAAGTGGGTGCGCCTGCCGATTTCTTCCGGCAATTTAATTGAGCAGATGCGCAAGGATCCGGCCGCGATTGCGGCATTTGAAAAAACGATTAGCGGTGCACAAATCATCGGGCCAGAGCCAGTGAACAACAAGCCCGCGATGGCCTACCGCTACTATCAGGCAGCGACGGTGGGCGGCGGCTTGGCATCGAGCGCTGGCTGGGTGAAATTCTGGGTAGGTGCAAACGGCTTACCGTTAAAACTCGAATCGGATACGGTCGGGCGCGTGCTTGGCTTCAGTAGCCAAAGTAAGTCAACGATTTATTACACGGACTATGGTGTTTCAGTGCGTGTTGTGGCACCGATCTAGCGCCTCGCGGCCGCAGCTGCATTCATTTCAGGGAATCCATGATGCCAGACATGGTTGCACGCGTCGATCATGGGTTTGCGCTCGCCAGCACCCGTGTTTTCAGTCTCGCAAAATTCAGCGCCACCATTAATACCCCTACCCCGCCTGCGACGATAATGGTACGCGTGCCGATCAGGGCAGTCACTAGTCCCGCAATGGCCAGCCCCGTCGATTGGCCAATGAAATAGCAGGCCGCAAAAGCAGAAACCGCCGCCCCGCGCCGTTCAGGTGCCATTTGCGTCGCATTCGTTTGTAAGGTGTTGTGAAGCATGTAGAAACCGAGCCCCGTGACAAAGCTTGCCGGGATCGTCCACCACCATTGCGATGCGAACCCGAATACGAGCATCGACGCAAACATGGCAAACCCGCCCCAACGCGCCAGGCCCGCTTCGCCAAGGCGCTTCACGAAGGTGCTTGATCCACTCGCGAACAAAAAACCGCCGCCGCCAAACAGCATCACCACAGCGCCCGCCGCGGATAGGGAAAGTCCATGGGTCCCATGCAGATGCGAGGCAAAAAACGCGAATGGACCGAATACAAATGCCCCTTCCATAAACACCGTCACAATAACCACGCGTGCCCACGGCAATCGAGATACCTGCGCAAATTCATGCACCAATCGTTGTAGCACATGACCGCTGGACGCATTGACCTGCAATGCTTGTGGCGGTAGGCGCCTGTGGATTGAAAATAATAAGCCGCTTACCATCATAAAACCCACCGCCACCATCACGAACGGTATTCGCCAGCCTAAAAAATCCGCTGCCAGGCCGCCTAATAATTGCCCTGCAGAAACACCTAAAATTTGGCCAATCAAAAAACGGGCGAGTACTGGCTGGCGCTTTTCATACGGCACCACGTCGCCAATCCAGGCCATCGATAGCGGAATAACGGCGGCGGCCATAGAGCCGGTGATAAGTCGTGCGGCAAGCAGCATATTAAAGCCCGCCGATAGCGCGCACAGCAGTGAGGCTACAGAACAGGCGACCGTTGCCCATGCAATCACCCGATATTTGCCAAATCGGTCGCCAAGTGGGCCAAAGAATAACTGGTTAAGCCCATAGCCAACCGTAAACATGGTGACCACCAGCGACGCGGTTCCTAACGACACCGAGAAATCGGTGGCCAAACGCGGGAGTAACGGGTCACATACTCGCTGTGAAACGCCGCTGCCGAAGGCCGCAAACGAAAGCGCGATAAATGCAATTGCCGGAATTTCGGTGCGCGCGGGGGGATGATCAGCAGGGTTTGTCATAACGAATTATGTTGTTATTTGCTAGGCTATGACATGAATTCCGCGGCTGTTCAGGGTGAAAGTTGGTTTTTAGTACGCCGCCGCAGAAAAAAAACGTTATTGGCAGCACGGGGTTCGCGTGTTATTCGCCTAAAAAACTGGCCGATTGACTTACGGCATGCCGCCGCTAAAAACAAAACCTGGTTGGGGCGATGACATTCATGGCGTGACGGAAGACTCGCGCCAACGCTTGCTTTACAAAATTCGCTGTATTGAGTCGCCATGTTTCTGACCATAGCGCGAGGGTAACTGCCCTCGCCGTTTCCGTCCCGCGCCGCCGCACAATTTTTGATCTTGCTAAACCACAGCGGAGAGCATAATTTAATTGTGGGCTATGGAAAAAAATATTAATTTAAGCGCAATGAGGCGAGCCGCGCCATGAATGCACCTGAAGGTGAAAACTCCTATCTGTTGCCACTGCGTTCCAAGTTGCTCGATTGGCTAGAACGCAGCCCGCAGAATCTCGCTTCTGCTTCGCAATGGGTGGGAGTAATAAGCAATTTGCCGGGAATACGCATAGAAGAAATAGTGCAGTCGGGCATTTTTAGATTTCTGGATGACGACTGTGAGCCTAGCAAGCGTGTCCCGAAAAAGGTGTTGATCAACATCGCCGCTAAGGCGCTTAAACAATGTGAGCCGACGCTTGGCGCAAATTGGCGATTCGGCTTTCGTCCAAGCCTCGACGTTAAAGTTATGGTCGACCGACGCCCCAAACGCGTAGAAGCGGAGGCCAAGCGGTTCGTTGATAAAGCCCAAACCTGCTATCAGCATCCATCGATGGGCTATTGGATGATTCGCACCAATTACGAAGATTTTTGGATTTGCGCGCCGAATTGGATCGTGTTGGATGATAAAGGCAAGATGTTGCGCAGTCATAAAAAGCATGGCGGCTGGTTTCCATCATCACTCGAAGCCTTTGATGTCATGCATGAAACTATCCGGCGAAGGATGCACGCCTTTGGCAAAAACCAACCTGATACACACTTCGAGATGTACTCATTATTGGGCGGACAAAACTACCAGGAATGGTTTATCCGCTTACCGAATTGGCGTTTTATGTATCGTGACGAACATTTTAAGGTAGATCAATTACTAATGCATATACGCACGACCGAGAGAATGGACTGCGACGGGCAACTACTCTTAATGGTTGAAGAAATTCAAAGCCCGTGGCATGCAGAACTTCGTCAATATCGCTTAGAAAACAAACAAATCGAAGATACCGGTGAAGATGACGCGATTAACAGTAATTCAATTTCCGATGCACCATTCACCGATGAATGGCATGAGCTGGGCATTAAAGCGATTATTTGGCTCGCCATCAAACAAGGCTTTGACCATATCGGCTTCACAACCGGTAAGCAACAATGCAACCGCTGGGGTGAGTTGGTCGGGTTAAAAATACTCTACGACCAGCAAATCCCCAAGTGCTTAAAAAAGATCGCACGGCAGTACGATTGCATCTACAGCCAGACCTTGATTGAAACCCGTCGACCCTATTCAAAGGTTCAGGAAAATCGCCAATCTGATTGGGAACTCCGCAATGCTGAAAATGAACCCGTCAGCCCACCGGTCAGCGATCAGAAAATCGCCTTATTTTATTTGACGCAACGAAGTCCAAAAATCAAAGAAAGTATCCGTGTTCTGCAAATATCTTCGTCGCTTAAAAAAGCGGCGCTAGCAGGCGAGATGCCACTATTTGGATGGTGAAGCGCCATATCATTGAACAGTAAGCGTCATCACTGATATCCAGCGACATTATTATTAATTTATTTTCAGGCGCTGACGGAGAGACTCTCCCGCCAAACACTAGTCAATTTCCCAGTTGAAGACGTAGGCGCAGTTTCTCAGCGCTTGAATGTGCTTGCTTTGGGCTGCAAGCAGTTTTTTCTACCGCCATGTTTCACAAGCGAGCGTCACTTATACCGCCGATGGGCAACAACATTGAATCGTCGGTTGTGAATGTCATACGAATAGTCCAATATGTATAAAACCAACCAATCACGGGAGTAGCCATAGTGCACACATTGCATAACAACGTATTCAGCGCGATGGTCAGCACCTCGTGCGCGTTTGCCGCAGTGCTGGGTCTGCACGTCACTGCTGCCACGGCACAGCCGGTAGAGCCCGTTCAACAAGAGTTCATCATCAAGAACTTTAAAACTGAAAGTGGCGCAGTACTCCCCGAGGCGCGAGTGGTGTATGGAACTTACGGTAAATTGAACGCGGCGGGAGACAATGCAATACTGCTGCCTTCTCACTACATGGCACAATTTAGCGGCTATAGTTGGCTGATCGGCCCCGGCAAGGCGCTCGACCCGAACAAATTGTTCCTGGTCAGCACTGAATTGTTTGGCAACGGCCGATCTTCATCGCCCAGCAACACACCAGCACCCCTGCATGGCCCGCGGTTTCCATTGATCACCATTCGTGACAATGTTGGCGCGGTTCATCGCTTGCTCACCGAACAATTGAAAATCAAGCATCTTCGCGCCGTGATTGGCTTTTCGATGGGTGCACAGCAAGCGTTCCAATGGGCGGTGAGCTATCCCGATTTCATCGACCGAATTGTGGCCACAGCCGGTACCGCCAAGTCGTATGGACACGGGATCGTGCGACTTGAAGGTCAGATCGCAGCATTGACGGCCGATGACGCTTTTAAAGGGGGTGAATACACCAGTCCGCCGGTAAAAGGGCTCGAGGCGTTTGCGGTGGTTTGGACCGGCTGGCTTTATTCTCAGGAATGGTGGCGCCTTGAGCGCTGGAAAGACAATGCACCCGCCGGAACAACGCTCGCCCAAGTCATCGAACAGCGCCGCAAGCGATTCATTCCTGGTGCTGATGCCAACGACCTGATCCTGCAGATGCGCACTTGGCAAAACCATAATGTGGGTGATACACCGCCGTTTAAAAGCGATCTCGAAGCCGCACTTCGCTCGATCAAGATACCGGTGCTCTACATGCCTTCGGAAACCGATCTCTACTTCCCAATGACCGACGCTCGCTATGAAGCCGCGTTTATTCCAAAAGCCATCCTGTTGCCGATTCCTTCCCTCTGGGGACACACGGCCGGCGCCGCATCAAATCCGGCAGACGCGAAATTTCTGAACGAGAATATCGCAGCCTTCCTCGATGGGAAATTGCCCGCCAAATAGGCAGTTGAATGTAGCCTGCTAGGCGATGCATGGCGAAGCTCATCGATGCTAGGCGAACCCTATCGAGGCTAATTGTCAGATCACCGGAAACCGATATACGCGCGCGAGACACGCCTCGACCCAGATGGCCGACTGCAGCAAGCGCAGGTCTTGTCCCCACGAACCGACGAGTTGAATACCGAGCGGAAGTCCCGCGTTCGACGTGGCGGCGGGTAGCGTAATGGCGGGGGAGCCGAGCACACTGAACGGGATGCAAAACACGGCGTCACCCGTATTATCCAGCCCTTCTGGGGCTTCGCCGGTGGCGGGAGAGGTGAGGGCCGCATCAAACGGCGCCATCAGTGTGGCGAATTCACGAATCAGCGTGCGTTGTGAATCTTTGGCGCGGATGAAATCCGTTGCAGAAATGCCTTCCCCTCGCGCCACCAGCTCAAGAATCGGTACGCTAACTCGAGGCGGAACTTCATGGGCGAAGCGCGCATTGACCACGGCACCTTCTGCGTCGCAAATGGTTTGGGCCAATGCCCATATCTGGTTAAATGCGGGCGGAAGCTCCACGACGCTGACGATCGCCCCCGCGGCCGTGAGTTTCTGTACGGTCTCGTCTATCAATGCTTGTTGCTCTGCGCTGGCGCGGTGCCACGCGGTGGTGCGAATCAATGCAAGGGCTGGCGGGCGATTGGCCGGTGTGCCAGCCAATAGCGGCCAAGTCGGCGATGGTGACGGCGTATTCAGAAAATCGATATTGTCGCGTCCTGTCAACATCGACGCCAGCAATGCGGCATCGGCGACGTTGCGCGTGAATACGCCAAGGTGGTCCAAACTTTCTGCGAGCGGGTACACACCGGTGCGTGGAATTACGCCAAAGCTCGGCTTGTAACCCACCACGCCGCAATACACAGCTGGGCGGATGATCGAGCCAAATGTCTGGGTGCCTAGCGCGGCCGGGACGGCACCGTAGGCGACGGCAGCTGCTGAACCACTCGATGATCCGCCGGGCGTGTGTGCAAGGTTCCAAGGATTGCGCGTCTTGCCCGGGTGGCGCCAGGCGAATTCGGTGGTGACCGTTTTGCCAAACGGGATGGCTGAGGCTCGCTCGAGTGTCTCAACTACCCACGCTGAATGATCGGGAACATGGCCTTTGAAGGCGGCCGACCCCATTTCGGTCGGCACTCCCTTCGTGGCGATGATGTCCTTAATCCCAATCGGCAATCCGGCCAACGGGCCGCTCACACTGCCCTGCGCTGAGAGCGATTGTCTGACCATCGATAGATCAAAGTGGGCAAATGCGCCCACCCGCCCATCAACCGCCAGCGTGCGACCGATGCAGCTTTCGAGATATTCACCCGCGCTGAATTTGCCCGCTGCAATGCCAGCTTGTGCGTCGATGAGGCCGAGTTCGTAGAGGTTCATGCCTTACTTCACCGTCAGCGCGCTCTTGATGTAGGTTGGAACAATGAATTTCTCATAGACCGGTTGCGCAGCGAGGTTGCCCAGCGCAATCTGAGTATCCATCGCGACCTTCAGCGCCGGTGCGGTGATCTCGACGCTGGATGGATAGACCTTGTCTTCGATCATGCGCTTGACCGCGTTTTCAACCACGACCGGATCAAGCGTTGGAAATTCTTTCTTGGCGATGATGACCGCACCAGCTGGATCGTTGCGAATCGAACGTAACGCCAGCTCCATGCCGTTGACGAATTTCTGCACGGTGACCGGGTCAGCGTCTGTGCGGGTGGTGATCGCGGAGAACGCATACGGACCGTACAGTTTAGGGAAGCCCAGCACCACCTTCATGCCTTTCGCAACGGCTTGGTCCAAACCCGGTTCATACATCACCGCAACTTTGCCCTGACCGGCGGTAAACGCGCCAATCTCAGTGCCTAGCGGCACTTGCAGCAGCTTCACGTCCTTCTCCGGGTCCAACCCGTTTTCTTTCAGTAACTTGATGAGCAGCGACGTGCTGGTCGTGGGCATCTGGCCAGTGACAATCGTTTCCCCTTTCAAATCCTTGATGCTGCTAAATTTAAAGTCTGGCGTCGTGGCAATCCATACCGCAGCGCCGTTTACACAGTTTGCAACAATCTGGACGGGTGCCCCTTTGGACGCGGCAATGGCAGGCCACTCCGGGCCGTGAAGAGAGAACTGTGCACTGCCCGAAATGACCGCGGCCAATGCGTTACTCGGTGCTCCGGCGGTTTCTTTAGTGACGTCAAGACCCTGTTGGGTGAAGTAGCCATTGTTGATACCGACATAAAGCGGCAAATACAGCATCGACTGGAATGCTTGCGAGATAGTGACTTTCTTGTTCTGTGCCACTGCCGGAGCGGACAACAGGCCAATGGTGCAGGCGAGCGCCAACAACCGCGCGATGAGTTTGAAAGGTTTCATGAAAAACTCCTTTTTAAAGTTGGATGGAGAGGGAATTGAGGTAGCAACACGCAAATAGACGGTCAATGGTAGTCAGGGACGACCTAAACTCGCAAGTCCTGACGATGGTCGATCACCTTCCAGGGAAGCAAGCGGCGCTCGACCCAATCGATGACGTAATACAACACAAAACCCACTGCCATCAGCGTGAACAAACCCACCCAAACCGTGTTCAGGTCATACAGGCTCGATGCGGTGAAGATCAGGTGTCCGAGCCCACGCTGCGACGAGATGAACTCGCCGACCACCGCGCCGACCAGGCCGAAACCGACATTGATGCGGAACGTCGCGACAATAGCCGGCAGCGAAGACGGCACGATGACGTTGTAGAAGATCTGGTGCTTGTTTGCGCCGAGCGTCACCATCAAGCCCTGCAGATCAGGGTCGGCGTCTTTGGCGGCTTGGTAGGCCGCGATCAGCGCGACGATCGCGGTGAGCGAAATAGCCAGCGCTACTTTCGAGGTAAGCCCGGTGCCAAACCAGAGAATGATGATGGGCGCGAAGGCAATCTTGGGCACGCTGTTGAAGGCCACAACAATAGGCTCAACGGTGCGGGCGATGAACGGTGAATACCAGAGCGCCAAGCCAAGCAGCGAGCCTGCCACCGTGCCGATCACAAATCCCAATGTGGCCTCAAACACCGTCACCCAGGTATCGTAGAGCAACGAACCGTCCATGATCGATTTGAACGTGAATTGCGCAATACCGACCGGCGAACCGAACAGGAACGCGGAGATCCAGCCCATGCGCACGCCGCCTTCCCAAATGCCGAGGATGACAAACAGCAGTGTGAACTGAATGGCGACCCGCAAAAATGCTTCCGGAAGTTTCTCTTTTGGGGCGGATGCAACCATTGCCGAGGACTCACCAGTGTTGCGTGCGGCTGAATTGGGTAAGGTGCTGCTCATGCCACCTTCTTGCGCGTCTGAATATCTAGCTCCGCACACAATGCATGGAAGTACTCATGAAAACGCGGATCGCTGCGTGCGCCGATTGGCGTACGTTCCTGGATGTCGATGGTGTAGTTGGCCTTGACCTTGGTCGGCCGTCCGCTCAATACCGTCACATGCCTCGATAGTGCCACCGCTTCGTCAATGTCGTGGGTCACGAGAATGACAGTTTTCTTGAAAGTATCGACCGCCTCGATCAATACACCTTCCAGATAAAGCCGCGTTTGATAGTCGAGTGCTGAGAACGGCTCATCGAGGAGCAGGATGTCGGGGTTGCTGATCAATGTGCGGATCAGCGCCACCCGTTGGCGCATGCCGCCGGACAGGGTGCGCGGATACGCATTCTCGAAACCGGCAAGGCCATAGGTGTTGAGGTAGTCGCACGCCATGTCCCTGGCCTCGGCCATCGGCATCTTCTTGAGCTCAAGTCCCAGCATCACGTTTTCCATCACGGTGCGCCAAGGAAACAGCAAATCCTTTTGCATCATATAGCCGACGCGGCCGCGAAGATCTGTCACGACACTGCCGTCAACCGAAATGGTGCCAGCATCTGGTGCGAGCAATCCGGCAATGATGTTAAATACCGTCGTCTTGCCACATCCGCTAGGACCGATGACGCTCAGAAAGCCGCCTTGTGCGACACTGATATCGACGCCGTTGAGTACCGGAAGTGCAGCCCCTTTGGAAATAAAAGACTTGTGAATTCCTTGCAGCGACAGTTTCGGTGGAGATGCGATCATGTATTCCAGAGGCGGCGTGTGGATCTAGGGCGCGGATGTTGTGTACGCTTGCTGTTAGCTTATGTTTTTAGACGCAACAATCGTGCCACGCGAACTACATTCTTGTGCTCGCGATCTTGCTCATGACAAATTACAGGATACAAGGATGCGAGTGGCATTGATCGTGCGTCAGGCGAGACGAGTAGTCGGCTCACGGCATTGGGCACCGAAATCGAGCATCGCGCACCAATTGATGCGCGCCTGTTGGTGCCGATTGAATATTGACCCATGTGCCGGAGAAGTGTTAAGCCGAGGCATGCTTGCAAACGTTAAGCCCTACGGTCATTCGGCATGTTTTACTTGGGTCAGTCAAAACTGGCACACTGGATCAATTCGGCATTGGCATCAACATTAACGGCCTATTGATCACCGCGCTTTGGCTTGCATGACGGTGCGCCTTCGCACCCTTGCAATAAAGCGGTGGGCAGCTCAATAGCCGCCCGCCAACTAGTAGGTTGATTAAGGAATCGAGCGCGTGCCGCGGCGTTAATGGAACCAAGACCGGCACCTGGCTCGTAGCCGGAAATCCCGGCGTAGAACCAGTTATTGCCCGCGGTGATGTCGTTCAGCTCGGCGCCTTTCGACGTCAACGCGTACAGCTGCGGCTGCAGCAAGCCAAGTCGAGATCCCTTTGACTGCGCAATCAAAGAGAATATACCGTTGAGTTGCGGCGCCGCAAAACTCGTACCGCCGTAAGAATTCAGCAGGCCACCGTCTGGTGTTGAGTACACCAAGTAACCAGTAAATGGGTCCGAATTGAGCGAGATATCAGGCAGATTGCGGCCCTTTACATTTGCAGCCACCGTGTACAAGTAAAGCTTCCGAGCGGGGGCCTTCACTGGGTCAGGGGTGTAGGTTAAAGTTTGATTCGGCTCGCTTTGTCGAATACCTCGCACATTGTTCTGGTAGGCCGGCTGCGGCCAGAATACACTCACACCGCCGCCACCGCCGACCGAGTAGATGCCGCAGCCAACGGGATCAAGGCCTATGGCACTGCAAAAACCAGTCAAGTAATCCCAACCCCATACCTGCTCAGTCGGTACGCTGACGGGATAGCCACCCAGCGAGAAATGTGCTGCTACAGTGGTGCCGCCGGCTGCCACAATGTAGGGATCAGACGCCGGCGAATCGACGGTCAGCGGGCTGGAAAAAAAAGGCGCCGGAAGCGAGCGCTGAGTATCGTAGGCACCAGAGTCCCCTGCTGCGGCAAACATCGAGATGCCTTGTGCGGCGGCTTCGGCGAATGCTTGGTGGTAGGCTACGAGTACAGCCTGCGCGTCGGTAGAAATACCGGGGATTTCGTATTGAAATATCTCGGGCGAGCCCCAGCTAACCGAAAGTGTGTCGACCTTGTTATCAGAGATCGCTTTGTAGAATACGTCAATGAAACCTGCTTCCGTATTCGGTGCGTCGTAGACAATAACCTTGGCATCCGGGGCGAGGCCACCTGATTGTTCGACATCTAGTGCAGTCTCGCCTGAGCCAGCAGCGGCAGATAGATCGCCACCGCCATCGACGCGCACTTGCGTGATTCGTGCCGGGTCAACTTTCAAACCGATCTTGTTCCAGTAGGTGTAAGCGTCCTCTGGCAAGAAATTGGCCAGCGTCGCAATACCCACCGTCATTCCCTTGCCAGTGATGCCTTGTGCATAGAGCGGGTTCACGCCGTAGAAGTTAGCGACATCGCCCGTGGTGTAGTTGCCGGGGCTACCCGTGGCAGTGTTACTGCCCGTAGGTAATACAAGTGCTGGCGCAGTACCGCCAAACTTAGCCTGCATGGGCTGTGCCCTAGTGTAGTGCGGCAGGAACTGTGCGGTCTGGGTGTTGAGGCCAGAAACGTACAGGACAGTATCTTGCAGCAGAGCAGGTACGCTGGGTGCGCGATCAGGGCGATGAAACTTGCGGCCCTCCTGGTCGGCGTAATCGTGCATCGAAGTCGAAAAAGCCTGCCCAAATTGAGCTGCCGTTCCGGTGGCCTTGATCACAAGATTGTCGGTGTAGACTTCATCGACAGTGACACCCAAGCTTTCAAGGTAATGGGTAACGTGCTGGATTTGGCTCGTAGACGGCGCATAGCGATTGCGGAACTGATAGACGTTTAGGAACTTGTGATAAAGCCGATTACCGGGGTCAACGCTGGCTGCAATGAAAACGTCGAGTTCGTTAGCATTTTGCAATTTCAGAACGATCGAAATCGTGATCATAGTTGCGTCTGGGGTCACACCTAAGTCCTGTGGCGCGAAATCAGGGCGCCCATGGGCATTTGCGGATGGTGCACCAGCAATTGCAGCCGCAGCCAAGGCGATAGAACACAAAAAAACACTGGAAATTTTCCGATTAATCACTAGATTACTCCTGTAGATGAAAACGGCTCGCGTCTGGTCGGTGAGCTCCGCAAGATGTCGCCGAAACTGTAATTTAAATGACGATGTATGGCATGTCAATGAGTTTGGGAGGCCCTGGAGCAGAGAGGAATATCTGCAAAAATGAAATCGGATTCTGTGGCAATAAGGGGTGAAAAAAATTAGTGTTTGCAATGCTTGCCTTGCTCGTCGTGAATGATGGACAGGCCAGCGCACGCAAATCAGAACGACTTTAAATTAATATTAAAGACGTATGTGTTGAGGCCAATGCCGAATTGACCCAACGTGCCATTTTTTACTGACCCCAGTAAACTATACCGAATGCCTAGTAGGACTTGACGCTTACAAATACACCTGGGTCAACACTTTTCCGGCACGGTGGGTCAATATTCAATCGGCCCGAACATGAGTGGATTGAGTGTGCTGACGGTTAATTTTTTGTGCGCTATATAACATTACGCAGACAGTTATTAGCGCGTGGGAAACCCTACTGTGACGCAAATAAGTGAAATGTGTTCAGTTATGCAATCCCATGAATTCAGGTCTGCTTTTGCAATTTTGACAAAACCTTCAAAGAATTCGCCGCATGCAGCTTGCCCCTAGGCACACATCCGCGTTCAAACGCAAGAAATTAAGGGTACCCGTCTCGGTGTTAACGACCTTCTCTTTTGATGGGCGCTATGATCGGTAGAAAAAACAAAAAAGCCCCGTGAGGGGCGTATTTGCTTGTTACTTGGCGGAGGCGGTGAGATTCGAACTCACGGAAGACTCGCGCCTTCGCTGGTTTTCAAGACCAGTGCCTTAAACCGCTCGGCCACACCTCCTTTCACGCACATTTTATCATCTTGAACTGCGAATGGCACACTAACTTACAACAACCATTGATGAAGCGCGTCCTAGATAATCTGCTCAACCGAAATACCTCCAGAGCCAGATTGAACTTCAGTAGTTATTCACTTTCTAACAATGCCGATATGCTTATCTGTAAACTTGTGCAAATCCAAGTATTTATTCATCGAAAGGAAACCGGTTATGCAACCTAATCTCCAAACTACGCCGCAGCTCACCAGCACCGGCGGGCTCACGCAAAACAGGGTGTTGCGCAACACCTACGCGCTTCTTGGCGTCACCATGATTCCAACCGTCATTGGCGCATTTATTGGCACCAATTTAAGCTTCAGCTTCATGCGCGCCAGTCCGATTATGAGCTCGCTCATATTGCTCGCGATGTTGTATGGAATGATGTTTGCGATTGAAAAAAACAAGAACTCAAGCGTCGGCGTTTATCTGCTGCTGGGCTTCACTTTGTTTATGGGCATTATTTTGGGCCCGCTATTGCAAGTGGCTTTGTCGTTTAGAAACGGTGCGCAGCTGATTGCGGTCGCCGGTGGCGGCACCGGTATTACGTTTCTGGCGCTCGCCGCATTTTCAGCGACGACAAAACGTGATCTGTCGGGAATGTCGCGTTTCTTGTTCGTCGGCGCGATTGTGCTGATGATCGCAGTTGTCGCCAATATTTTCCTGCAGATGCCTGCGCTGCAGTTAGCGCTCTCGGCGGCATTTATTTTGTTTTCGTCCCTCATCATTGCCTACACCATCAACAGCATTGTGCATGGCGGCGAAACCAATTACATCAGCGCAACACTCAGCATTTACATCAGCATTTACAACATTTTTTCCAACTTGCTGAATCTACTGCTGGTTTTGACCGGCAACCGCAATTGAGCTAATGTTGATCAAGTGGTGACGATGAAAAACCCCCGCATGTGCGGGGGTTTATGGGCCAGCAAAAACCAAGGTTATCAAACGTAGTCCGCCAAACTCTAGCGCAGGCGCGGTTTTTCAGCCTGTTGCCTTGAAGATGCCCGCTAATAAACGGCCTTGGGTAGATACCTTTTAGACGACACTTCTGGCCGTGCTTTTGCAGCCCACTTAAATTCCCTTAAAAAGTTTGGCGCGTTACGCCGACCCAAACTACGCCCGCTCAAACAACGCAATCGACTCCACATGCGCGGTATGCGGAAACATGTTAACCACGCCTGCCGCTTTTAACGTAAAGCCTTGCGTGTGTACCAGCACCCCCGCGTCGCGCGCGAGCGTGCCTGGGCTGCACGACACGTAGACAATGCGCTTCAACTCGGGGCGCAGTTCGACAGACAATAAATTGCACACCTCCAGCGCACCATCACGCGGTGGGTCAATCAGCATTTTTGAGACTTTTGGCACGCGCTTCATGGCGGCTATCTGATCGGCGTACAAATCGGCGGGGAAGAAAGTTGAACGTTCCGTCAAATTATTTCGTGCTGCATTGTCGCTGGCGCGCTGGGTGAGTGATTCGCTTCCCTCAATTCCAATGACATGCGCCCCGAGTCGGGCAATGGGCAGACTAAAGTTACCCAGCCCGCAAAATAAATCCGCTATTTGTTCGTGTGCCTGCGGATCAAGCAGCTGCATCGCGCGCTGCACCATCAGCCGGTTCACGGCGTGGTTCACCTGCGTAAATTCGGTGGGGCGAAAGTTAATTTCAAGATCGTATTCCGGTAAACCGTACGTCAGTTCCGGCGCGTCCAATGGATACCACGGCACTGCTGTTTCCGGGCCTTTTGTTTGTGCCCACCACTGAATACGCTCTGCCTGGTGCGCATCGGCAAACGCTCTCAACTTGGCCTCATCAGCTGACGTCAGCGGCTCCAGCAAGCGCAGCACCAGTGCGGTGACGCGGGCGCCGACGGCAACCTCAATCTGCGGGATTCGATCACGTATATCCAGCGTTGACAGCACCTCGCGTAACCCATCAATCATCTGCCCGACGCCGCCCGCCAGGACTTCGCAGGAATGCATATCAGCCACATAACTGGACTTACGTTCGCGAAAGCCGACCAATACGCCGCCCTTTTTGGCGACGTAATTAACCGACAGCCGGGCACGATGCCGATATTGCCATTGCGCCGCGTAGATCGGCGGCAGTATGGTTTCAGGCGTGACCTTGCCGATGCGGGCAAGATTATCTTCCAACACACGTTGCTTGGCGGCAACCTGCAAGGTGTAATGCGCGTGCTGTAACGCGCAACCTCCACAGATTTCGTAATACTTGCAACGCGCCGTTACGCGTTCGGCCGCTTCACGCTTGATTGAGATGAGCGTCGCAGTCTCAAAATTCTTCTTCTTCCGTGACGGCTGATAGGTGACAATCTCGCGCGGCAACGCGCCGGCCACAAAAATCGCTTTGCCATCAACGTGCGCAACGCCTCTACCCTCGTAGTCTAGAGATTCAATAGTGGCAATATTTTCCACGGGAACAGAAGTTATTTGCAAAGAGGCCGCAGCAGGCGAAACCATTACATCAGTGGCAGACATCGTGAGCCCAAACAAGCGGATTGGTGAAGCGCGAATTATACGTGGCGCGGCTACGCCAAGGTGCGGCGCTGCTTCGGCGAGCGCGGCTCAGCGCCCGCGCGACAACAGCACCTCGCCCATGCGCTTTATCCCCAACATCTGCTGCGCCCAAAAACCATTGCCATAGTCGCGCCCCTCAAGCTGATCGCGCACCCCCGTTGCCGGGTATACATTTTCAAAATTGGCGGTACGAAACAACACATCCCAAACCGGAAACAACACGGCGAAATTGCATCCTCGCACACTACCTTCGTGGCCTAAACCGATGGCATGATGCACGCGGTGGAAACGTGGGCTAACCAATAAATACTCGCCAAATCGGCCAAACGATATGCGCACATTTGCATGCGACAAACTCTCCACCACGCGCCCCGCCACCACCAAAGTCACAAATTGTGCAGGTGCCACGCCAATCAGCAAGGCCACCAGCGCAAACGCGGCATCGATCAATATGTCGTCAAGCAGATGATTACGATTATCCGACCAAAAGGTCATTTGCTGCTGCGAGTGATGCAGGCTGTGCAATGCCCACCACAGGCTAATTTGGTGCTGCGCGCGATGCAACCAATACGCCACGAAATCCAGAATCACTAGGTAAAAAATAAAGCTCACAAACGGCGAATCATTTAAAAACGGCAGCGCATCTTCCAGCTTGGGCGGGATAATATTTTGCATGCGCAGCCAGCCATCAAGACCATCAACCACCGGCAGCAGCAACAGAAAAATCGCCAGCGGCACAAAGCCAAGGCGATGAATCATGGTGTAAAGCACATCTATTTTTTTGTCGTGAGAATCGACGTGGCTTTCAAGCGGACGCCATTTTTCAAGCGCACCCAAAAAAATGGCCAGCAGCGTAATTTCAATCGCGCCAATCAGAAAAAACTCCGTCCAGTCAAACGCTTCTTCCGCGTAACCGCCAAGGCCTATCGCATGCATCACCGGCAGTACGCCCGTTTCAAACACGCGCTGCTGAAGCTGTGCAAACAAATTTAGAATCCACTCAAACATTTATTTTTTCCAACGGGGGTTATCAGTGATGCGAGCAAAGCACAAACCTTTGGCTTTGATGCCGGCAATCAAAGTTTCAAGTTTTGGATACAGCGGCTCTTTGCGTGACCAGATGCCCAGATGCCAAAGCAAAATGTCACCCTCTTTTATGTCGCGCAATTGCTTTTTAATCAAGTTATCCGAAGGGAATTTTTCACTCGGCAATTCATCCCCGGAGAACCCCGCAGGCGACCATTCGACATGCTTGTAGCCGCAGGCCTCTGCAAACCGTATGGTGTTGGGCGTGAGCTTGCCGCCGGGTGCGCGCCAAATTCCATCGAAAGAGCGGCCAGTCATGCGCTTGAACGCCGTTTCACTTTGTCTGATTTCTGCACATACTTGGCTCTGGTTCAGGGTCTCGCCCGACTTCGCTCCCCACGCCACGTAATTAACTTTGTCGCCCACATCCCCGCGGAAATAGTGGTGCTGCCAAGTATGCGAGCCGAACGCATGGCCTTCAGCTACTCGCGCTTTCCAGAATGCTGACCAGGCAGGATCGAGCGACATCGGGCCGAGTTTGGTCTTCTCATTCGCCAGGAAAAAGGTGGCCTTTACGTCGTGTTTTTTCAAAATTCCCGCTATCTCCTCAGCGGGCTCCATGTGGCCTGTATCGATGGTGAGATAGACCGACCCGGAACAGGTTGCATTGCCAGAAGCACCAACTTTCGCGAGCTCACCCGCTTGGGCTAATGAGTACCAATCCGCAACTATCAGCAGCACCACAATTTTTACCACCACCTTCATACACAACTACTTTCTGGCCGCATGGCTAAAAAAATAGATGCCGTGAGGCGATTTACCGACCGGAATTTCTTTCACTATTTGCTTTGTAGCCAAATCCACCACTGTCACTTTTTTCGCCCAGCGTGATGTCACCCAAAGCTGTTTGCCGTCTTTGGTGAGTTCCATGCAATCGGGCCCGCCCGTTATGTTGATGGTGTCGACCACCGCCAGACTGGATTGATCGATGATATTCACCGTGTTCGACACGCGATTGGAAACGAACACGCGCTTGCCGTCACCCAGCGCCAAAAAATTATGGGCACCTTTGCCCGTAGAGATTTTTTTCACTGTCTTTTGCGTATGCCAATCCACCACTTCCACATAATCTGCACCGGTCATGCCGACCAGTAAGTATTTTTCGTCTGCCGTCACCCAAACGCCAGCGGGCATGCGACCCACCTTCACTTTCCATTTAATGGTCTGGGTTTTCAAATCAATCGCGGCAATTTCATCAGAATCCTGCAGGGTAATGAATGCAAGCGAGCTATCGGGCGAGAAAGCCACATGGCTTGGCGCTTTCGGCGTTTCAATCCGCTTGACCAGCGAGAAATCCGCGCCGTTATAAATATCCACACGATCCAGCCGAATTGAAACGCTCACAAACCATTTTTTGTCCGGGCTGAAACCGATTTGATAAGGATCTGAAATTTTTTCCACACGGCGTTTTACCTCGCCCGTCAGCGGATCAAGAAAAACCAGATCGTTTGATGCGGCGTTGGCCACAATTAGAAACTTGTCATCCGGCGTCGCCATCAGATGATGCGGCTCTTTGCCCACGCTGATGCGCCGCGTCTCGGTCATGGTGGCTTTATCGATCACGCTGACCGTGCCCTCGCCCGAGTTCAACACCACTGCCACTTCAGCGTGAGCCGCAACCGCAAACATGACGCAGGCAGCGGATAAAAACAATCGGTTTTTTAACAACGTGACTTTCACAAAAACAGCCTTTCGGAGACCCTGATTTTCATAGCTGACATGGTAGCATGTGGCTTGGTGTGAGTTAACGCATCATCCAGCAATCCGTGGACATGCTTTAGTGCACGCTTTGGTATACGTTTCTATCTAATTTCCCCCTATCTCTAAACATGCTTTCCAATCCCGCCCCCCGATTTTGCATGCAGTGCGGCTCTGCCAAGGTCGAGCTGCGCATCCCGCATGGCGATGATCGCGAACGCCATGTGTGCAAGGACTGCGGCTACGTCCATTACCTCAACCCCAAGGTCGTGGTCGGCACCGTCCCGGTATGGGAGGACAAAATACTCCTCTGCAGGCGCGCAATAGAGCCGCGCTACGGCTTCTGGACGCTGCCTGCGGGCTTTATGGAGGAGGGCGAAACTCTTGAGGAGGGAGCGTCGCGCGAAACGCTGGAAGAGGCCAATGCGCGCGTGACGATTGAACAAATGTATTCCACCATTTCGCTGCCGCAAATCAGCCAGGTTTACATATTGTTCCGCGCAAAACTGAATGATCTTGATTTTTCCTCAGGCAGCGAAAGTCTGGACGTAAAACTATTTACGGAAGCAGAAATTCCCTGGGAGGATCTCGCCTTTCGTACCGTGCATGACACCTTGCAGCATTTTTTTGCAGATCGCAGGGCAGGCGTATTTTTGCCGCACATTGGCGCGATTAATCATCCCAAGCGCTAGGTGCGGGCGCGGTGCTCTGTAATTGATGTGGGTTACTTAAATTCGTGCCGGGCGGCCTCTTTGTCTGAAGAGCAAAATGATACGACACTAGACCTCACCCCGTCTTGTTTAAAATATTGAAACAATTCACACGCATCAAAAAGGTTCGCCAGAAAGCGTAAACGTGGGCAGACTCCGTTTATGCGAACAGCACGAGAATTGCTATTTGCTCTCGCAAAGCACATATGGGATCAGGTCTTTTATTATCATATTTCTCAAAAAATTAAGAATAACATAAACATCAAATGTGATAATAAAAGACCTGACCCCTGCTTGTGACCTTTCTTATCATAAGTGTATAACGCGCTATTAGCTGTAGTGACCGATCACATATGGGGTCAGGTCTTTCATTATTATATTTATTAAAAACAGATTGAAAAAAAGAATAACATAATACCAAATGTGATAATGAAAGACCTGACCCCGGCTTGTGCGTGCGAACGAAAAAAATAGCTTTAATCCTAAATGTCATAATAAAAACTTGACGTCGGCTTTATATATGGCTTCTATAGCCGCTTTCTGACCGCCGCCAAGCCAGGATTGTCGGGCATCATATTGCCGTGAACATCCAGCGCAGGCATGCCAATGGTGCGGGGTGCGACACCTGCTTTTGCCAGCTTTGAATACAACTCGGTCTTGGCGTCCGAATCGGTATCGATAAACTTTTCGGTAAAGACGATATTCGCGTTTTGCAACTCACCTGCCATCAACTTGCAGTGCCCGCAGGTGGTGAGCGAGTACATGATGACTTCGTCGTGACTGGTGTATTTGCTGCTCACTGTGGATGAGGCGGTGACTCGCTTTTGCCAAGTGTAGGCAGCAAAGAGGATGGCGGCGAAGATAAGGAATTTTTTCATGGCGACCTCTCTACTTCTAAAATTAAAGATTGGCGCAAACAACCTCAATTGAATTCATTACATTCAATACTCAGCACTTTTATAAAGGCTTCATGTCGAATGCATAGGGTAGCCATGATGCAGGCTTGGCCTTATTTTCAAATCTAGCTTCAAAGCAATCAATGACCTCAATGCAGTTCACTCGTTCCATAACCACTAATTCACCGATAAGACCAGCCGCAATCATTGCGCCCAATTCATCTAAATCATCACCCGTCAACGGAAAATTGATCCCGCACTCAAAAACAATATCTACCAAATCAGTATCTGGCACTTTAAAAACAATGTGCCTCCACGTAGCAATATTTACCTTCTTAAAATAATGTTTTTCACTATTGTCGCTAGCAATTTCTAGAACCGAATCCCATGGTCTCCGCTGTCGGCCCCGTCGGAACTCCCACAAGTCACTCACATAGGCTAAGCCTATTAATTCGTTCACAATAGGTAGGAGCGCATTATTAAATTCAGGGGAAATCGCAAAGTACATTTTCTTACCATCACGCGGCTCATCAAGTGGCCCTATCTCCCATGACAACTCATCGCTTACTGGCGACAGACTTTGATCAATTTCATCCCAAATAGCGCTAGCGCCGCAGTCGGAATACAGTCGATGTTCATTGGCACAAAACCATGACCAAAATTGTGTGATCGACTTCATAACTTACACTTACAAATTTCATTCCGCATATTGTCTAAACACATATGCGGTCAGGTCTTTTATTATCATATTTCTCAAAACATTAAGAATAACATAAACATCA